>Ga0268261_10005009_pt1 | contig 10001 bp, 4 predicted proteins | sample TergutNc150P1_FD_190353 | JGI IMG/M metagenome (GOLD analysis project Ga0268261, IMG submission 190353) | Nasutitermes corniger P1 segment gut microbial community from laboratory colony in Florida, USA - Nc150 P1 (SPAdes) (version 2) | ecosystem: Host-associated > Arthropoda: Insects > Digestive... | reverse complement strand
CCTAAGGGTTAATGATTTAACCCTTATCCTGCTAACGTGGAGAAAATGGTGAGCTCCTAATAATGCCAGCAAATAGCAGATGGGATTTAATTCGGGATTTAAAGGGTTAATGTAATTTGTGTTAATGAACAAGAAATTTGTGTATCAAGTTGGTAATAATAAAAAGTTAGGCATTTTTTATATTTCCATACTGTCACCCTGAAGGTTCTCGCATTGTCACAGCATGTTATCGGAGAATATATGCTTGTGGCACAGAATTATGTTACAACTATAGTGCAGTTTAGACATTAGTTGAGTGTTTGTCTGTTTACAGGAGATGTATTTGAGAAGTTGGAAGATGAAGATGAACAGGGGTGGTGCAAAGGCAGAAAGGATGGACGTGTGGGTCTGTACCCAGCAAATTATGTGGAAGTGGTGTCACAGTAACTCAGTTATTGAAACCATACACAAAGTGCTTCCTTCCCAAGTGGAATGCTGGCCATCATATAATATACTTTTCATACGTTGCATGATTTATGGGAACATGTTCAGCTGAATCTTGAAGAATAAGAAATTGCTTCATGCAGTTTTACAGCTACATTGTCTCATAGACTGTTGTACTGACTAGATTACTTTAGATTGAGTGCATGGAGTTATTCACTGTGAAGAAAAATAACTTATGAACAATAACTTTGTAACAGTAACTACATGTTACATTACTTGTTGTGACATTCCATGTTTGTGAACCTGGGAAGAGAGAGGTTATAGCCATTTCCCTTTTTCCCACTTTTGTTCTTGTTTGCTCAACCAATATCGTGCTTGGGGGTTAAGATCTACATTCTAGTAGATTACATCATCATATATGAGCATATAAATTAAATTTCAAGAGAAACCATTCGCTCAGTGTTTTTTGGTCAGAGAAAAACTGTGCTATAAACGTACAACATGCCATTGTTTTGATCATTGTTGGTAAGCAGAAGATAATTGTGCTCAAAGTTATATGCCCAGGTTCTGCAAGAACTTTTGGAAATGGTATTTAATATGTTTATGGCCCAGAAATAGCTTTTGTGTGATGAACAAAGCAGTTTCTTGTTCTTGAGATGATGAAGTGATTGTTATATAGGTGTGAAGTTCTGGAAGTGGATTGAGAGATGATGACTCTCCTGATTGGCCCTGCCCAATTGTTCTGTGGGCAGTGACATCCCATCTCCCCAAGTGCTACAAGAATACTGCGTTACCAGAACATATCGTACATTAATGGACAGTTTCAGATAGAAAACAGCTGTTGCCAAGACTGTGTTACTCCAAACCCAGTCTTGTGTAATGCATTATTCTGTGTATGTGACATCTTTGCTGGTCCAGTGTAATGAAGCTAAATATAAATATTAATTCTGAGTTCTAAATATTATGTATGTGTTAAGTTTCAAAGCCATTAACTGAGATTAAAGTATAAAAGTAAGTGTAAAAGTGTACATTTTCTTGGTTTTAGGCAGGTCATCATACCACATCATTTCACCAGAAAACAAGAATGAAATATCAATCTATAAAAGTACATTAGAGTACTGAAGTTGGCTTTATGAATTGTTGATTTCAAATGGCTTATTGATTTATTTAATTTTGAAATATATTATATGGATCTGGAATACTTACTTCAATGTGTGATGTAAGTTTCAGGCACTGCAGTGAGTTTTGGAAGGTGATTCCACTGAAAGATGGACTGTACTTATGTACATAGAGCAGTACATGTGCATTGTTCTTGTTTGATCCCCTCATAATTTCTGTGCCCTACTTTCCAAGGGAATATAATAAAGTTTTTGGTGTGGCTATCTTTTAGTATAATACCAGATGTAGTATTAGTTTTAAGTGAATGTACCAGTTTTGTAGAACTTTTTGTGATCTTGGTTGCTTAAAACTTTATTTCAGCTTTTTTGGTTTTTAAATGGTTAAAATTGGAGACAAATCCAACAAATTCATAAGTACAGATTTAATTAAGCCTTGTGATGTGACTTGATTTGGCAATTCCTCACTCTTGCTCTTTTTTTTTTTTTGTTTTATTTTGTTTTGTTTTGTTTTGTTTTGACAGCATGAAATTTTATATTCTGTGTGTTTAGGACTGTGAAGTATAAGAATTTGGAGGAGAAAGTAATGGGGCTTAGTACTGGTTAAAAGCTTAGATACATTGAAAAGAGTAATTTATGGGGCCACAGAAAACTAAATACATGTGGGGATCATCTTTAACACAGAAGAAATGAAAACTCCAAGTTCATATATCATAAAATTTTCAAATACTTTGTCAATTTAAGTGCAAGTGTTTTACTTGTTGTCTGATAGGCCTACTTGCATGTTAACTAGCCACTGTGTGATTTTGTAAATATGATTCTATGAAATTCAGTGTATAAATTGTATGTGAGGGAAGGAACTGTGAAACTAGTAATTGTTACTATACCTTTTGCTGTGCCCCCTCTCCTTTCAGCCTCCAGTAAAAGAGGTGTTTGTATATTTTAGATAAAAGTGTTTAAATAAGATTGTCTTTTGCGATATTGAAAGATTCCTACCTTAGTTTCTAACTGCAGACATTTTGAGAGTTTAGAGTCTTGATAAATGTTTACCAGTATGTCCTTCCCTCCACTGATTCCAGAACACTTAAACTTTATGGAATTAACCTTGGCAACTTGATGCTCTCTTCCTTACATCACTGCATTATTATGCCACAAGAATATTCCATGGATATTTGGTTAGTGAATCCATATGAAATGGTTGTGCAGATTTGTATACAGGATGGTTGATGTGATTTACTATATGTAAGCAAACAACCAACTTCTTCGTGTTCATCATCATCATTGACGTATTTTGAAAATACTGTGAGTATAAGAATTTAGTAAAGTCGCCAATTGGCTGTGTAAATCATTGGATGATATTGTGCTTTATATACAGATATGTACACTAATGTTCGTGTGCTTAAAATTTATTTTAACCTTTCACTTCCTAGATTCACATATACACAGGCATATCTAAAAGTTCCTGAACTCATTGGTAGGACTGAGATTGTGAGTAGTACAGCTTTCTGCCACTAGGTGCCATAGTATCTATTGTCTTCATATTCAGTCTTAGTGAGTTTTGCACCCACAACTGTCTATGCTACCTTGCTTGTTAAGAGGTGTTAATTCCAAGCATGCAAAAATCCCTGGCAGCAGGTTGTCATGGCACCTAGAAAGTTAGTCCTGGCACCTAGAATTTCAGAGGTGATTATAGGGGATTGTGTTTATTCTGTTTGGGGAAGTGTGGGCAAAGATAATGCATGCATGCATTCTTGGGAATGAGGCTATGCCACATTTCAAACACCAGTATATTGGATTGACAAAAAAATTTTGTGCGTCCATGGCTTCTTTTATAAATGCCTTGCCTTTTCCTTTACTTATAAAATCAGGTCTGTACTTATTTGTTATTGTAAGTATTCATGATACTTCTGTGGTCACCCTTTCTCATTCTGTTGTGTCAATAGTTCAAACTGACTGTTCTACAGACACCCCCAGACTCATGCACCAGTTACATTCCAGAAAGTCCGGCACAAATCGGAATTGAATATGCATATGGTCGACCATATATATGTTTCTAAAACGGAGTCCAGTTGAAATACAAGCTCCAACATGCTGAACCTCCATGGCATGACCACTTACTGCATGTGTTATGCCTGGAAGTATTATTCTGCCACCTTTGTCTAAGTTGGCGTTCATTCCCATATGGAAAAAAATTCATCGCATGTTTCAAAAAAATATTTCAATTTTTAAACAGAGCATATATATTCATCGAACACATCTATGGATGTGTTCGTTGAATATATATGCTCTGTTTAAACATGGAACACTCCGGGACTAATAAAGTTAAAAAAATTCAATTTTTGTTGCTTTTTACGACTGTGTAAGTCTGAAATTGCATAGCTTCAAATTCTGCAGCTTGAAATTGCACAAGTCTGGGAGCATCTATACCCTGGTGACTGGAGATCGAAGTTTTTCAAAATCAGAAATTATTAAGAATTATTGGAGGACACCTGTGGCATGAGAGGCTGGGTAAACTGGCTGTAGTAGTGGCATCCTACATTGAATACAGTACCTCATTAAGAAAATTTGCAGCAAGGAAATTGTAAAGGATGCAGTTCACGTAGACGGTGCTACCCTGGTGGTAATTTATATTTAAAATATTTTTAAGTGGGAAAACTTCATTGTAATGTCAAAAGAGAAAATGCATTGGGGTTTCCATTCTTCTGAGATATGACAACATGTCCCTTGATAATTGTATCTCAGCATTTCCAGTCAACATAAAGGGCTTATCTTCATGGGTCAAAATGCCCTTGAAGAATGACTTACACAAAAATTTATTCATTAATCTTAGTGTTTTGCATTTTCCAGGTATTTTTCTTCATTATTCATTAATTTCCAAAAACTATACTTATTAGGCAATATATGTACCTTATTCTACATTATAATTTCTCTGGCATGTTTTGGCTCAGACATTATGTGGGAGCTACAGTTCAAGGGATAGTACAAAATATGTGAGCATACACTCACTAAAGAATGCAACTCATGTATGCCTCAGAATAAAATGTATTGTGGTTCTAGACACAGATTGGCCAGGTAGGGGTGATCATATATATATATATACACACACACACACACACACGCGCACGCATGCACACACGCACACATGTATATATGTGTGTGTGTGTTCAGAAATTAATAATTAGAGTTTAATTCCAATTTAGGAGTGATCCTATATATGTATTCATAAATTAATAATTATAAGTTGACTTATTAGTGTATTAGAAGGTAATGAAGTCTTACATAGTCAAGTGGGAAAGAAATATCCCATATACAATAAAAGAGAGGAAGGCTAACTGGATTGGTCACATCTTGCACAGGAACTGTCTTCTGAAACACATTACTGAAGGAAAGATACAGGAAAGGATAGAAGTTACATATAAAACTATACATTATAGTTGTATTTGCATTCAGGTGGGATGTCATCAGTTCTTTCTGTGAGAGTTTCCAGTCCTGTAATGGTGGAAAACCAAGTACAGTCTTAGAGTGAACTTGGTATGTTAGTGTTAAACAAGCCCATTACCTTTTAATTATCTTATAATTAATTAAAGTTTTGATTATTAATTTATGTAAATACAGGATAATTTGAACTGGCCAATCTGTGTCTAGTACAATACCTTGTACTTGGAAGGATATGTGAGTTACACTTGTCAGTGATAATATATACTTTATATCTGATATGGCCAAACCCAGTGCCTGCGCAGCCTAAGGCGTGGGTCTGCGGCTGCTTGCATGTTGGGCTTGCAGGTCCAAATTCCATCAGAGGTATGGTTGTCTGTTGTGAGTGTTGTGGTGTCTCTGAGTATGATGATGCAACACAGATAAGGCTGTGGCCCACTAGGAGCTGTTGTGCCATGAAAAGAAAATATATATCTAATGTAATCTCTTTAATTGTAGCCGAATGATGATAGTTAAGAGCCGAAACATTTTAGAGAAAATATAATGTAAAATAATATGGTGTATTCATCATTCATACTGTAGTCTTACAACAGGTCCATAACCTTTTCCAGAGTGAATTCTTCGTTGAATAGCAATGTAGTGCTTCCTCCTCAAATTACCAGTATAATCCTGTTTCCTTGAGGTAATCCAGTAGCTGCTTACGTCTTCTTCTTCGTCTTCCTGTTCTTTCCTGTATCTTTCCTTCAGTAATGTGTTTTAGAAGACAGTTTCTGTGCAAGATGTGACCAATCCTTCCTCTCCTGTATTGTATGTAGGATCTTTCTTTCCTCCTTGACTGTATGTAATACTTAATTTTTGAAATGATCGGTCCAAATGAGCTTATCCACCCGTCTCCAGCACCACATTTCAAAACTTTCCGGGTATTTCTGATCTACTTTAAGTGTCTGTGTTTCAACACCATACTAAGCTATGCTCCTACTGCAGCAGTTTCCTAGTTTCTTCTTTACATTTGAATCTAATACGCTAGTGAAAAGAATCCTTTTCTTGTTGAATGCTGCTTTTGCCACGGCAGTCCTGGATTTAATTTTACATGTACATGTTGCGTCAATTATGCTACCCAAATAGTTGAAATACTCCACATTCTTCAGTTGTTTTTCATGTCATAACCGGCACTGGGGATGGTTACCTAATAAGTGTATTTTATTGGAATTTAATAAATGACATAACACCTATGCACCCTCCTGTCATCATTGGTATTAAATGTACAGGTCACGGGAGTTTGTTGACTTTAATAAGGGCAACACTCCAGGGACGGTTAACAGCTATGCACCACTTCCGCATACCGTCTCCACTGGCAACCCACGGTGCGCTTGTGTGTGATGACAAGGGACGAGGTTGATAGGGAAGTACTCAGGTTCTTACAGCGGTGTTCGATGAAGATGCCACGCGACGGCTGGTATGTTACTCAGTCCCTGCGTAAACAGTCGCCGTTTGTTTCCACGACATCAGTTTCGAAGGATCGCGATGTCTGCTAGGGCGCGGTTGTAGGTTCCCTGATCTTCTGAGACGTTAACAGATGGTAGTAACGTCGAGTAAGTCCTCCTCCCCCCCAACCTTTATCCGTGATCTTCGAGTTGAGTGTTTCGTGAAAATTAGCTTGTGATCTAATCATATTCTGTGTGGGGAGGAGAGGGGAGAAGGTTGGAAGCTGAGTGATTGCGTAATTTGTAGGAGGCAAGAGGCCGGTGTTTGAGGAAGGCAGTTACATAGAAGCAATTGAGGCAGTCAGTGACGTGAATGGCTGGAATTCTGGAAGATGGATTGGTAATTTGTTAATACATTTAAAAAAAATAGTAATGATGAAGCATTAATTTCATAACAAGTTTCAGTATTTTAACGGCAACACCAGCATTGGATTTAACTATGTACATTTAAAATTTGTAACATGAATTGTAACCGAAACGTGATTGAAGGGCGGACATATGTGGGTTTATATTTTAGTGTTTCAAGTGGAATTATGAGTAACAGTATCGTCTACGTACGTTTTGTACGTCGCCCACTGGAAATGACTAAAAAAAGTAATTTTTCTCGCACTTATCGTAAACACTACAAGTCCCGAGTGTTTTGCGATGATCTGTATTTGCGAAGGTACATTCCGTATCGCAGTGCACAGTTTCCACGTGCGTTCTTTCCCTAATACTGCCGCATGAAAGTGAACGTGTAGGATGTTTAAAATCAAAATGGCCTGAGATCTTTTTGTATGTGTCTTCACGTCAAGACACACAAGCTGCGCAGAATTTCTCAAGTTAAGACATAAGGTTGGAGAGATACACATACAGCACAGAAGTTGTTCATTTTATCAATTTCATGCATTGAACCAATTACATTTAATGTAGTTTGTGAAAATATTTTGGTAGTGCAGATTGTGTAGAGGTCATCAAACAACAATTTGGTCATTGGAATTTGTGAGAGTATATTTTCCATACACATATAAGTATTTTAAAAAGCAATACTTCCAAGGTTGAAGTTGAGGGTTCATGCAGAGTGCTAGTCAAAACTGGCCAAAAATGGGTATTGTCGACATGTTGTAAAGATCTAATGATAAATATATAGATATTAATGGCCTTTACACTGCACCACAATGAAGTTCCTCACATTCTAGCATATCTTTTAAAATGCTGGATTAGTTCTAGAACAAACATGAGTTTCGTGTATCATGACTTTAAAAAACTGGATCCATAGACAAGGCAACAGAACTATGTGACACAAGAAGCAGTAAAATACGAGGGTGAGTCAATAATTATTTGCGCTGTATGTTTCATATTTATAAAAACAAGGGCAGAGATCTTACAACTACATAATTTTTCAACACAGTCCCCTTGCTTTACAATGCACTTTGTCTATCACCACACAATCTGCTTTATGACCTCAGAATAAAAAGTTTTGGGCTGAGAGACAAGCCACACATGCACCGTTACATCCAGTTGCTGGACCATGGTAAACCGACAGCCTCTTGGGCTTGTTTAAGTTGACCAAACAGGTGAGTCTGAAGGTGTAAGGTCAAGACTATACAGTGGATGCTCCAAGAACTCAAAGTTTAGTTTCTTAAGGTTTTCAAAAGTGTGGGCAGTGTCTGCATCAGTAATGGATGTGGATTGGCATCCGGTTCCTTCCCCATGCTTAACGCTTGTGTGACCATTTTTTAACCTCTCGCTCCATTAACAGACAATTCGTTGTGACATGACACTGTTCCCATACTGCACTGACATTCTATGCATTTCGACACCTGGTACACCTTCAGCCCAGAAAAATGGATCACTGCCCTCTTCTCTTCTTTGGTGCAAATGAAATTGGGAGTGTCCATATTTATGGCAAAAAACTCGTACAGAAATGGACTATCAAGGTCACACCTGCACCACAATGGTAGGAGAGGAGTAGACCATGTGTATTTTGTCATGCCCAGCCAGCAGTATAACCAACTGCAAAACATGTACCTATAGTGCGGATAATTTTTGACTCACCTACGTATCTTAATAAATGCCAAATGCAGTCGGCATTCAAATAGAGTATCTCACCTGCCAGGTCCCCCCCCCCCTAGTGCAACCGAACTGGATTCAGAACCAGGTTTAAAGCGTTGGTCTACTGAGCTATAGGTTTCCCTCAACTACTGTATAGAGAGACTAGCCAAAAATGTCATGTGATTGTGTCTAGCGGAGAGACAAGCGACTTCCCTGTGGGACACCTCTAGCTCAGAGCATACAGTGCCAGTTAATTTTTAGTAAGTGGTGTTACATTATTTCATATTGTACTGATTTTATTAATACTGAGCAAAACTTTAATCCCCTATCTGAGCAATATGCTGCTTTGTCACACATGGGAAATGTCGTGTGATTCTCCATGATTTGGCATGAGATAGAAGTTACCACCCAAGACATAATCTGATGTCTGAAAACCAACAACTAAGAGCTACTAGTATATTTTTGTAAAAGATAAAAGCAATGTTGTCCCTGTCCACACCGTGATGGCATATAGGAGTAGTAGAGATATAGATCCAACCATTTTTAACATGGGAACTAGATGGAATTGAATTTTCATATTATGTGAATATTTTTAATACCAGATCTAATAGTATTTCGTACATGCGTGAAAGAAATTAACAGGACATATCTTTTGCTGAAAATTTTAACTAGTAGTAATGAGACAGAATACATAATATTTATGTATATTTATGAGCTGCAAACACAAACTGTACATGCACCACCCACAGCATGCTCAAACCAGTTCCAGCTCTTCCACGATAGCGGCTGATAGCAGTAACGGTGTGACAAATACCAGGTGCTGTAGATACATTTGTTTGAGCTCCTGATGATGGGTGGAGGTACCACCCAAAACATGTAGAGCAGTTTCCAGATAAAATAAACTGTGTAATGTTGCATCTTGTTGGATATATATTAGAATATTATTACGATGCACAGACCCATGAACGTTAAATCCCCATTGTTCTTCAGTCAGATATACATATTGCAAAACACTGTCATGTGCAATGCAGTTTGCAAAATTTCAGGCTTCTAGTTTCAGCTTTTCAAGTAACATCAGATCTGTTTGATATGAAGAGCCATACAGAAAACTTATACCTGCATGTGGGATTGAGATCTCATGCCCTTACAATATATGTCATAAAAACTTCTGTTTAAATGCATAAAAGTTGTCTTTAATGTCGCACCGTGCATGTTGCCACACTTGTTATACAATCCAACTCATGCACTATTCACACTTTAAAACACAATCACTTCAACATTTAAAACCAATAAAATGTTAAAAACGTGTTTGTAAGTATAAACCCCTACATGTTTCGGTCTTTTTTTTTCACGACCATCTTCAGGGGGTCCTCCACTGTGCTTTGTGCCGCTACTATTCCTCCCGCTGATTTGCGTTCGTTGAGTTCGTATTATTACACAGTATGTGGCCGCATGTGTATGTCATCTGTGTGTGTCTGGTGTTCTTGTCTGTTGGTGATCTGCTTGTGAA
>Ga0268261_10005008_pt1 | contig 10004 bp, 12 predicted proteins | sample TergutNc150P1_FD_190353 | JGI IMG/M metagenome (GOLD analysis project Ga0268261, IMG submission 190353) | Nasutitermes corniger P1 segment gut microbial community from laboratory colony in Florida, USA - Nc150 P1 (SPAdes) (version 2) | ecosystem: Host-associated > Arthropoda: Insects >... | reverse complement strand
ACATAGATGGGAGGATAATATTAAGATGGATCTTCAGGAAGTTGGAGGGGGTCGTGGGGACTGGATGGAGTTGGCTCAGGATAGGGACAGGTGGCGGGCACTTGTGGGTACAGTGAGGGACTTTCGGATTCCATAAATGCGGGGAATTTCTTGACTAGCTGCAAAGTTTACTGGTTAGCTTCTCAAGAAGGACTCTGCTCCATGGAGTAAGTAAGTATAAGTAATTACACTGGGAAATGAAGCACAATGATAATTTTGTTGATGTTTGTGTAAAGATTTTGTGGTTATTTGATATTTAGCATCGGTCATTAGAAATACTGGCCAGGTCAGCAAATAAAGCAGCCATATTTTAGCTGGAGTTTATAGAAAGTGTGTCACCCTTGTTTTGAATTCTTTTAGCTTTGGCGTGGTGAGAATGTTATTTTCTTTTCTGTCAGTAAACGCGTGCATTCCTAATCCACATTGTGCCCTTCTGCATTCATGCACATACCTTATATCTGGAATATCAGGTCTGGTGATGGCTAATCATATCTGATGAACCCAATGAAAATAATAAATAATCATCACAGAATGACTCAGCTGCTAGATACTGGATGCACTACAAATCTATCATTTCTGATGTTTTTATGGCATTTGTTCAAATAATGGTCAGCTTTTGGATTTCTGCACCGATATCCTTTTTTTGTCATGGTGTTTCAGACAAACATACTGCCTTTTTCTTTAGGGTGACTGAATTTGTTCAGGTGGATGCTGCAGTGATGACAGCAGGGGAACATTTTGTTAAGCTGCTCATTGGGCAATTCTGTCCAGTTCCATGTTACTTTCTCCTTTTATGCCCAATGTGATAAAGGAGAAACTTACACACATTGTACTCCTTGGGTAATCTTATTAGTTTCAGTAATCAACATGTGGAAAGAGTGTGGCAACATGACATGACGAAAAGTGAAAATGAATATGAAGAAGATAATATGTTGTGATAGTTGAATAAGATGTGTGAAGTATTTAAAGTTTAAAACTGCTGGTTGTGTCAAATTACTATACCAACTCATCATCTGCTACAAGTTTAACTCAACCAACCAGTTGATGGATCTTGCTCAAGCAGAAATGACACACAGTTTAGAAACCAGTGCCTTAAAACTTCTTCAGGTAATTAAGCCTGAGAGTTCCAAAATATACTTTCATATGCAGGTTGGTAATACACATTGCACACTGGTGTTTTATTCCTTGGATGTAGGCACTGAATGTGATATTTGAGGTGTGCACAGTGGTTTTGAAGATTCCAAGTCTTTGTGGATGTTAAAAACTGTCAGTGGGTGAATAATTACATGCTATTCACCTTCTTGGTATTGCCAGCTGCTCTAATACTCTAGTAGTTGTGCCATTTAAAACTGTTAAAAGGCCTGAAACAAGTTCTGAGAGTGGTGGGAGTAAAAAGAGTAGTGCTATTGCCTGCTATCAGAGTTGATGAAAAATGGACATGGGTATATCTCTGAAGAAGTTAAGCAGTGCATTTGGTGTTTGATCATCAAGTCTGTCACCTCAAGAAACTGAAGGAATAGTTACTTACAGCTTGTAATAAAAAGAGGTTTTAAAAAAAAAGCCATGTTTGAAAAATGGTGGATTCTTGTTCTGTGCATTCAAGTGAAATGTGTGATAGTTTTCAATGTTGAAGAGCTGGAAGTATTGCAAATATTGCACTGCTTTGGAGCAAAATATAAATTGCCCACTGTAAGAGGATAGGTTATAATTTGTGTGTACAAAAGTGTGATTACTTAGTGTCTGAATACAGTATTGTTTACGTTGCATTCATTGTGCCTCCTGTGCATAAGGATCCAGAAAGGTCTAAGATCAGTAGTGGTCTGTGGCAGAGCATGTGCACATGCATTATCAGTGTGTTTTGTCTAGTAGCCATCATCATCTACAACCTGACGACATCATTTCACTCCACAGCATGGATAGCACTGTGCAGAAAAGACTTCTTAATGACTGTTTTATTGCCAGCTTCACCTTAAGCCACCACAGAGGCAATTCTGATAGGATTACACAAGGGGAGGTAGTAGACACAATACTGCCATATCATATTAATGCTGATGCCTTTGAATGGATTATTGGGTTAAAGTTAGGACAGCATGTACAGATGAATTTAAGATACTCTTAAGATTTAGAATTATGGAGGCAAATCTCTGCTGTAGGTAAAAAGGTTGGAGAAAGAACTACTAAACAGATAATCTGTTTCAAAATGAGAGAGAGATGTACTTATCCTCTTCATGTGTCAGTTTTGCAACTCCTTGCAGTATTATGAATGTTAGGGGAAAGATGTGGTAGCAGGTGATCATTGTGTTTATTTTAAAAACTGCAGGAAGATAAACTGGGAGTTTGAAGAAGTTATGAATTCTACCAGCATTCAGCTTGATCAGTTCAAGAAAATCACAGTAAGAGTTCAATCAGTATAGCTACACACTTGTACTCTTTAATCCTACAGTCAAAAGAGGTTAGAATGTTACAGGCACTACTTCATACAGTACTAAACAAGCATTAGCCTTACATGGCTAGAAACACCAAGTAATGATGGCCTTAACATCCAAGAACACTTAAAATCATCAGGTGGAAGTTACTGAATAACTTAATTCTAGAACAATATTTCTTTGTGCTATTTTGTCATCGAATGATATCATTGCTTGCTATTAATTCCCTTACCTTACTCTAAATCAATACTTTCACCTCTTACAGGAAATAATGTTAAAGTGTACAAGCCAATAAACATAATACCTCAACAGCAAACTTTTGTATTCAAAGAAGACATATTTAGCAATGATATTTGTACACCAAAGTTTGTGCAGTTAAAGTTTACAGAGCGGTAAGGATGTGTGTGATATGCATAAGCTACCATTCTGCTAGTGGAAAACAAGATATGGTTGGACTGACAAAAGGAGTCGAAATTGGAAGTGAAACTACGGGTTTCAATTGAACCTAAAGAAAACAGAGTAATGAAAACTGGGGAACAAGTAAACATCTTTGTAGGTGGTGAATAAATATGCAGAGTAGCAACCTGCAAGTTTTTAGGGGCTATCATCACCAAAGACAAGATCATGAGAAGAATAAACTTGGGCAAACCAGCAATGGCAAATTTGACATAAATAATAAAAGATTCGAGAGTGCCGACCAACACAACAGTTAAGCTAGCCAGTCAATGGTTTCTCCAGCAGTGCTCTATAGATGCGGAAGTGGACGCTAAGGAAAGGAAAAGATTGATGCTTTCGAGCTATGGACGTGGAGACGATTGCTCAGAATACCACGTCCAGCAAGAAGGGCGAATGCAAATGCAATCAAATTAAGCTCAAGCACTCTCTGGAAACTTTAGTCACAACAAGAAAATTAAAATATTTCGGATACATAACGCGCACGTCACATTCAATGGAGAAGGCGTAATGTAAGGACCGACAGCAGTAGACCAAGAAGACATCGCACATGACTGACAGACGAATTACAAGGAACCCTGGAGATGAACTTGCGCGACATCTTAACTGTCACACAAAACACAGCACACTGGGAGCCACCTGATTTATAAGGCCGTGGCAAGCTGGAAACAACAAAACGAAAAGCAGATAGCAAGACCGAGTACTTTTCTCTAACAAAATCCCATAAGTTCAGCTGTCACTTGCGACCATCACTGAACCACTACTAAAGTTTAGTTGTGTGCCACAGATTGTCTAGTTTGTATATGCGTTGTTCTGAAGTTCGTAAGCTTGGTTGTTACAGCAATTATCTGTGGTTATAACTCACAACATTTACAGACAATTTTTTCAGTATTGTTTTAGTTAACGTTAATCAAACCACAAGCATGATAAAATACTACCTTTTTGCAGGGTTTCTATCAAAAAATTATATGCCGAGGCAAAGTATGCATAACAGATAACACATATATTCATGTACGAACTTTGAGTGAAATTCAGGAAGAAAAATGAAGTCACGTTGGCAGAACTGTAATCGAAAATTGTAGCTTATTTTTGTATTTAGTGTCTGCTATTTGGGCGATTTTGACGTGCGGAAGCACCGAGTAGTCGTTGTGGTTTCTTCCGTTGTGTGACAACGGTGGTGTGCAGTAAAGGAACAATTTCCAACCCGTAAAATAAATACAGTGCAATTGTATTCAAGTGCGTTATTTGTGTGGCTGGTCTTCAAAACAGGTTTGACGAGGTTACATGTTCGGTTTTATAGGTTACAGGTTATGTGAAGGAACATTGCTGCATATTATCTCTTCCGCATCCTTCAGTACAGTAATTTACTGCACGATCCACTCCCGAACAGGCGTACTCAAACCTGATTCTTGGGATTGTGAAATGTATTTCTGTTTCAGTTACAAATGTATGAAAGAAACGGAACCCTGACTCTTGTAACAGGTGCATCAGCCATTGGAAATAACTTGTCTGTCCAGTTTGTATCACAGAGCAAGACAGCTCTCAAAGTTGCTGTTATTCACGAAGGATATATAAATGTTGTTCCCGTTTGTAGCTCAGAAATAAAAGCCAGATACATTCCGTGTGTTGAGAGTGGCACACGACCAAGACATATTAGTACTTCTGTAACACAGGTGAGGTTAAACATTTGATGCGTAGCGTTGAATAGATGTAGAAACTACGTTTAGTGTGGCCATCTGTGTTTTTGTGTGCCATCATTTTAATACAGCAGAATACTTACAGTATCTTGTCTTGTAAACCGAGCTGTTTTTGTTCAAGGGACTAAGCATGGGTCCTCAAAAAAAAACACTTACCAAGATGTGATGCTGTATAGTGGTATAAATTTACCACTGTTTTAGAGGAACCCACTACCTTGATCTTCACTGTATGTTCACTTTCTTTTTTTAATTTTTTGCAGGAATGTGAAATATTTACAAATCTGGAAATAACTACCACATATACCCAAACATAAGATAACCCTGAGTATAAAATGGCCCCCTTCATCACCTTCACTGTTCCGAGAAGTACCTATAATTTTGTGCAAGATTGTAAGACAACCCCATATTTTACAGACAGTGAATAGGAAAAGATTTATGTCATATTCAGGCATATATGATGTTGGTTTAAACTTGCTGGTACAATTTTGGAATTAATTGGTAGTTATGCAGATGTTTCATTGTGGCCACTCTGTTCTCTGTTTCTCATATTTTAGGTTATGTGGTACAGTGTTAGAGGACAGCAAATCTTTGTGGTTGCTTCATCCTTGGGGGTACAAATATTTGATGAGGATGGCCGAGTCTGCAAGTTCTCACATCCCTGCACAGACTATCCTGATGTAGGCAGCGGCTTTGCTCGTGGGTTGGCTATGATTGGGCAGGATATGTTATGTGTCGGTTAGTTCTGCAGTTTTGTCTATTGGTGTTAAGTGTAATGTAATCTGTGTGCAAGAACCTGAGATACTGGACACACGTACAAGATGGGTCGCTAGTAATAACAGATTTTTGATAAGCCCTAGAGATTTTGTGCTATGGTATAAAGTTTGGTAGTATATGTAGGTGTCTAGGTGTTCATCATTACTTGGGACCAATAAAACTGCCACAACCATCATGTTCCATTTTTAATGTAAAAGACCAGTGTGTTCCCAAGACCTTACAAAACACAAGTGATACAAAATGTAAAGTAACCTAAAAAAGCGCAAAAGGTATGATAGTAAAACACAAACACTTTCTGGAAGCATAAAATACATCATTGCTGTCACTTTTATTTATTAGGATGTTTTTCCATTTTTACAACCCACAACACTACACTTTTGGGAACAGTTTCTGTAACGGTGTGTAGTGTTGTGGGTTGTAAAAATGGAAAATTCCTAATTAGTATAAGTGATGGAACTGGCATTAAAACCACTACCAAAAATATGTTTGATTAATAAAATGCACCATTCCATAAAGCATGAAATCATTCAACCTTGCTTAACCCTTTAAATGCCGAATTAAATCCCATCTGCCATTTGCTGGCTTTCTTAGGAGCTCACCATATTCTCCATGTTAGCAGGATAAGGGTTAATGAAAGACAGATCTTAATTTAGTTGAGAATGGTCTGTGTATTAGGAGGACATTGGGCGACCCAACCTGCGGGCACATGGTCTCATCCTAGTTTGTTGAAACCAGTCGTTGAAGGTTGGAACATTTATATTTAAGTGGGTGATTGTGGGAGCTCAAAATCTCAAATATTGAGACTGCAGTTTCTCCCTTTGTTGTCAGATGCCAGAGCTCTCCACAAATCTTTGCCTCTGGTCTCTCTAAGTGATGCTTTCAGTCCCTCTTTGACTTCTTATGGTTACTGCATACTTATTCACTACTTTGTGTCTGTAGGCTTCCACAATAATGTAAGTTTTTAAGGATTCCTTACCCTGTAGTATGCAAAACATAATGTACACTGGTTAATGGAGAACATCCATTTTATGAATTATGTGTGAAATATAAAAATTCCTTTTTGTATTCTTATGGGCTGGACCTGAAGATGGCTAAATGAGGACAAGTGGAAACATGTTGTCTGAGTCTGTGCATTTGTAATACAGGAATAAAATGTTACATTAGATTGAAATCTTCTCTAGATACTGTTTGCTTCTTATTTTTCAAATAATAAATATCTTGATGCCATGCATATTCTCAGGGCACTCATCAGATCACATTTGTAACTGTGCGTATTAGAATAAGAAGACTCACAGAGATAGCGGCTGTGTGTCATAAGCATCGTGGACAATTACAGTGGTGCATATATGTGTGTGTGTGTGTGTGTGTGTGTGCATGTCCAACCCACATGTTAAAGTAATACAACATACATATATAAAAGGTCTGTACTTTTGTATGGTCAATATAATTCACCACATATGTTAAACTGAGCAGAGTTAGTCTGAAGGTAATGTTGTAATGTGCAGGTAATAGCAATGGCAGCATTAATATCTTCCACATTCCTGAAGACACAAATGAAGTGGCTCATGTTGAAGGCAAACGTGTTCACAAGAAGGCAATTACAGACATTAGTACTTCCCTGGCTGGTAATCTTGTAGTCTCAGCGGATGATGGTGGAGCCCTCTCAGCATGGAAAATGGAGCAGGAGCTGAAGCCTGTGTATGAATTTGCTACTTTTGGGTAAGAAGCTGTAGCTACGGCTAAATGCTGACGTAACAGAAATATAACCCTATAACTTATTTGTGTACGTTGTGGTTGAGTATACTGGCACACATTAGAACGTTGGCTAGATGTGTATGACACTGTGGTCATTGCACTCAGGTAGAACATTGGTTAGATATACATGATCTGTTCAAATAGTAATGAGACTAATCGTATTAAACGTGATGTGGTAGTACTGGGCATCAGAATAGCAGTCAAGCGTGAAGCTTGGAACATTGCCAATATAATGTGCAACTTGATCCATTTAGTGTGTTCTGAGTAACTGTGAAGTAAACAGTGATGTGTTTGCTGACCGTGTCGCAAAAACTGGGGCAGGGAATATTAGGCAATGTTGCGCCTTGCATCAACTGCACAATAGTATATCAGAAACATACAAAAAGTTTAAAATCTTCTTATGGAGACCAACGTTTATCCCAAGTGCAAGTTTTTCAGTGGCACAAGGACTTACTGGAAGGGCAAGAAAAAGTTGAAGATGAACTGTGCGCAGAAGGACCTGTCACAGCAGTGACAAGTGAAGACGTGGACAGTGCACAGGATCTGACGGTTGACAGTGGGACTGATGGCAGATGAGCTTAACAGGAGTCATGGAGCTATCCGTGGCAGTTCAGTGGCTGTTGGAGCCAAAACTGTGCTGAGAAACCCTACGTCATAACCAACGGAAAACTGCGTGTGTGTGTGTGTTTGGACCTCCTGTGCCATCTTGAAAATTAGCCAGAGTTTTTTTAAGTGAGTGGTAACAGGTGATGAAAGCTGGGGTTTGAGTATTACCCCAATACAACACACCATAGTGAAGAGTGCACACTAGTAATTGCCATGCCCGAAGAAAGCAAGAAAGTGCAAATCAAAAATCAAGTTAAAGTTTATCCATTTTTGTGATCATTGAGGAGTGCTGCACATGGATTTTTTGTCTCATGACCGGACTCTTAACCAGATCTTCTATTGAGGAGTCCTTGAATGGTTTAAGGACACCATGTTGAGACAGTCAGCAACATCCATAGAGCACTGCAAGACCTCACAGAAGAAGACTTCCGGCAGTGTGTTGGTTTTGAAGGGGATTACATTGAAATTTAAAAATTGTAGCAATAACTTTTGTTTATACAAGCAGTTTCATTACTTTCTGAATGGACCATGTATTGCACTGCAGTCACTGTGGTTGATTACAACACAACACTGGTAATGTATATGGCTTGAATCACTTAACAAGCATGGTCCTGTTTAGGTTTTCTCGCTGCACAAATTCAGATTGTGGCCTTGTGCTGTGACATCGTGCAGTCCTCCTTCAGCGGAACATGCTGTAGCTGTTTCAGCGTCAAAAGCCTGTCTTTTCTCTCATCCTTCCAACTGATTGACCACCTTCCTTGCAACCTGCTCATACACCAGATGGGAACTATACCCTGTTCATTTTAACCCTGAAGATAGATGCAGCATGTCCTCACAAACATTGGTACCAATGCACAAGACTACATGGTTCTACAATGCAGAGCCCTGTTTCATGTTTCAGTACCTGATGCCATCAAGAGTTTCTCCTAACTGCTGTGGCCACTTCAGCTCATACAGCAGGTAGGCCTAACTGTGTGTCACACTGCACTGCATGTTGAGCCCCGTCCTCAGGTTGTGTGACTTGTGCTTTTGGTAGTAGTGTAGTCAGCATCATCATTGTTATGTGTGTGGGCTCCTTAGTGTGACAACTACTGTTTGTCACTTTCTGCTGCTGCTTCGCCACGTGTGGGTGGTTGGCTGATTGTGGGCTGTGTTAATGTGATGACAAAGAAGCCAGCAGAGTGGCAACTTGTAGTTGTCACATACAGTCATACTCCTGTATATTGTGAATTTTATCTCTTAAAGTACTATAATATTTTTCTCACAGATTGTAATCCTTGTATTTTTTAAAGGAAATTGAAAATGATACACAGAATTATGTAAAAGAAAGAAATAGTTTTGTTTATACTATGGATATAAGGTCTGAAATCCTATACCTGTAGAATGTAAGGGCATTGTAAGGCAATATTGCAGAGCTGGACAGACCACAGTTGACAGTATGGCACGTGCGCATGGCATGCTAGTTACCTAAGGCTACGAACTCACACCCTGAGATGTGTGATACTTAAGCTTGTCCACTGCAACAATGATTGTACGAACATACCTGAATGTTACGTTATATGTATGTTGCCTGTCTAGTTCTGTATTATACCTCTAGACAGAGATTGTTAAGTCACAGATTCAATGACTGTTCATGCCATGAATTGGAAAAGTTCTTACCTTGATGTATGTTATCAGTGAAGTATGATATTGCAGTGCTGACAACAGCTGCCAACTGGCATAGCTTTCATCACCTGCTAACTCTAGGCACCTTTTTACCACTTCACTGGTCCAAAACATCTGTCATCTGGTGTAACTGTCCTCAGCTGAACACCTCTTGAAAAATTAGGTACATTATATATGATATATGTGCCATCATGGTGTTTTCTCCCCTGCACCCTCAACATTTTATATATCAGTTTATAATGTGCAGCAGGCAGTAGGCAACTCAGCTTGGTCTCATTTGATTATTTCCCATCTGCTTCATAGTTGGGGTGTCCTGGGTTCATATCATGATCCAGAGATTAGTTATCAGTACTGAGCCTTGTCCAGCCTTTTTCTCATTCCATAAAGCATAATGAGGAGCTTCATGATGTGCAGTCTTCTGACCATTAGAGCAGTCACATTAACAGCTGATAGGTGGAGCATGTTACTTGTGTGGGAAGCAAAATTAATACAGTTTGTAGCAGGACAGCTCGAAGAAAAAGACCATTTGGAAGACCTAGGCATAGATAGGAATATAGTATTAAAATGGGTTTTAAGAAATGGGTTGGGG
>Ga0268261_10005007_pt1 | contig 10005 bp, 6 predicted proteins | sample TergutNc150P1_FD_190353 | JGI IMG/M metagenome (GOLD analysis project Ga0268261, IMG submission 190353) | Nasutitermes corniger P1 segment gut microbial community from laboratory colony in Florida, USA - Nc150 P1 (SPAdes) (version 2) | ecosystem: Host-associated > Arthropoda: Insects > Digestive... | reverse complement strand
GAATTCCGCCGTCGGTCGTTAAAGCCGGGACGTAAATGTGAAAAGAGAGGCTGACAGACAAAGGCGACCTTAGCCAAGGCTTCCACTACCATCCTTTCCCCTCGAACAATTTACAATTACACAATTCTTGGCACTGCCATTCTGCACGTACTACCACCACGTCTGTGTGCCGGTATGCGGTAAAACGCTCACAGGACGCTGCAAAGCACTGACAAGGTAAATATTACTCAGCACTACTGTGTTGGGCGCTACTTTGTTCAGTGCTACTGTGTTTAGAACTACCGTGTTCAGCACTATGGTGCTCAGTGCTACCGTGTTCGGCGCTACTGTGTTCAGCACTACTGCGTTTAGTGCTAATGTGTTCAGCACTACTGTGTTTAGTGCTACTGTGTTAAGCACTACTGTGTTCGGAAATATTGTGTTTAGCACTACTACGTTCGGCACTACTGTGTTCAGCGATAGTGTTCGGCGCTATTGTGTTCGGTACTACTGTGTTCAGCGCTATGTTCGGCACTACTGTGTTCAGTGTTACTGTGTTCAGCCCTACCGTGCTCTGCGCTGCTGTGTTCGGCGATAGTGTGTTCAGCGCTGCTGTGTTCGGCGATACTGTGTTCAGCCCTACCGTCTTTAGCACTACCGTGTTCAATGCTGTGTTCAGCACTACTGTGTTCGGCGATACTGTGTTCAGCGCGACCGTATTCAGTGCTACTGTGTTCAGCACTACTTTGTTCGGCGATACTGTGTTCAGCGCTACTGTGTTCAGCACTACTGCGTTGGGCGCTACTGTGTTCAACACCAATGTGTTCAGCGCCAGTGTTCGGTGCTACTGTGTTCACTACAACTGCGGCCCAAACAATTTCTTTCTACGCAGGTTACGAACTGAATCAGTTCTCTGTATCCTGGTACAAATAAACACGATGGGTCCCCAACTTATAAACACCAAATGCCACTAAAGGGTTAAACGCAGCCTATCTGTTCCAACGAAGTATCATCATTTTTCAACACAGCTCTCCCAAAACATTAAAGCATTTGTCCCAATCAGACGTGTTAGAAAACCGCGACATAAATCGGACCTTTGCAGTGGTAACCATTCACGAACAGTCATTTTCATTTCCTCATTGTGGCTTTGGCGGTCCAAACAGGTTAACTCCAATAAAAATGCCATCTCCTACCGAAATATAAAATGCTTGTTTCAAACAGCAGTTACAAAACGCTGGGGCACATTACTTACTCGGCCGCCGTAGTGCGGTGCGCGAACCAGAAAGTACATAACTGGGGTCAGTAACTGCTACGGACGATCATATCAAGGGCGCAGGTTGTAAAACGTGTCCACCTTAAATGATACGATATTGGGCATGTGTGGGAACACAACAAGCATCGGGCATTCCAGTTGTGACGACGGAGCGTGTCTGAAGGCAAATCGAGGCGGATCGTCCTTATTGACATCGCCGCACTCTCGCGTCTATTTGCACACTAAGTTTAGCAACACTGTCCTGGTGTGAGATATCGTGCGTCCGTCCGTCTGTCTACCTGTCTCTTACAGATATCGATAAACCTACTGCATGAGATTTCTGGCTAATGTTCTCGCTTTCTCCAAGCGAACACCATGATACGGAACATGTTCGTCGCTTACTCCAAACGAACACCACGATACAGCACATGTTCCTTTCTTTCTCCAAACGACCACCACAATACAGAACATGTTTCTCAGCTTATCCACCGATGAAGACAAACTGCACGTGTATCAGCAATCGAGACCCTGCCATCGCAAACAAGCGAGGCATGCAGAGTGATGGGCGCGTCACTTTCAGAGGCAAAGCAGACAACAGCGCCTGCAGTGTTGGGGATTTTGTAGCCAGATCTCGCCTGACAGATCAGTACGGAGACAAGCGAGCGACGTGATGGGATTCTGACGTGATCGGATTCTACCAAAAGTTTAAGCAGAAATTAAAAAATCAAAAGAGGGATAAGTTGTAGTAAAAGAAGAATGACAGCGAGCTGACGTCTTCATATTACGAGTAGAAAACACGAACTGCTGGGTGGCAACACTGTGACAAGCGCTACTATGTTAACGCTTTGTTTTGCGCCACAAAGAAGAAAATGGGGCATCATGCATTACGTACGTAATTACCCACATAGCAACGTAATTTCGCTCTTGTTAAATCGGCGCAGCATCTTACTTGTGTGTATGGTGGTCGATGAAGGTCTGACCAGGAACTGACGGTCGTTAGCGGTAATACAAAACTGTGCAGCTACAGCGAGATGAGCACAAAACCAAATTATTCTTATGAGGGCCCGCCCCGGCGCCAGTTCCGGCTACAGACTTCGGACTGCACCCGACCTCAGCGGTGTAAAGTCGCTGATTGGCTGGGCTGTCTTGAAAAGTTTGAACAGCGTCTTCTGAACGGAGAACAGGCAGGAACCTGTCGCCACATCCAGACCCGAGTCCTTTCCTTTCTGTAGCATGATTTACATCCTTTCCATGCAAACAGTAGCTTTTGAGACCAACAGTGTGTATCCCATTTTAAACTACAACCGAAACATAGTGGCTGGTTGTAAGTGAAGTACCGTGTCTTTACAGCGTGTGCATAATCCTGGTACACGGACTCTGCAAACATTCTGTATACAGTACAGATATAAATGTGACGTTTTTAAAAATTGTAAGTGTAATCAGTTAGGCTCTTCTACTGCAAAACATCTTACGTAAAGGCATAATGGTTACGTAAGAACCCACAACAGAGATATCCATCCTTAAAACTGTAAGGCATAACAGTGCCCTTAATAACATCCACGGAGCCGAGTGAATTACTGAAGCAGATGCAACGTCACCGACATTTCTAACTCTAGCTGTTTGATATCGCATTGCAGCAACACAAATACCAGCACATTAACAGCACCCAGAGCAGATGTTCTGATGTCTGCAACATTCAGATACTGCCACACAAGTTACTGCTTATAAATTGCTAGCCACCACCACAGTAAACTTTCCTGTTAGCATTATACCAATATTGTCACCCTTCCTGGTTACTGCCAAATCGCACAGCATGTCTGTTCCCACACCACAGGCCTACGTCGTGTAACGGACACCGGAGCCTCTAGCTGCAGTCCGCACTTGCCTCGCTAGGTCCTCCAGTATTGCACACTGGCACCAGTGCTAACTACAAGCTTTACAGGAACGCACCGTACCAATGTTCTTTTCGGCATATACAGTTTGGCTTCTTATCCAGCCAAGTGTTCTTAGTGTTTTAAACTCTGTTACTTCCTCCAATAAAACGCCGCACCCCCATTACAAAGACGTCTGTTGATGTGCACGATAGAGCAGCTATCAGTAGTGACTGATGCGGTGGGCAGTCCGTCGTCTCGGGCCACAACAGCAGCTAACAGTAGTGACATACTGAGGGCAGCCCGTCGTCTCGGGCCACAACAGCAGCTAACAGTAGTGACATAGTGTGGGCAGTCCGTCGTCTCGGGCCACAACAGCAGCTAACAATAGTGACATAATGTGGTCAGTCCGTCGTCTCGGGTCACAACAGCAGCTAACAGAAGTGATTGATACGGTGGACAGTCCGTCGTCTCGGTCACCGCAGCAGCTAACAGTAGTGACATACTGAGGACAGTCCGTCGCCTCGGACCACAACAGTAGCTAACAGCAATGACTGATACTGTGGACATTCTGTCGTCTCGGGCCACAACAGCAGCTAACAGTAGTGACTAAAACTGTGGACAGTCCGTTGTCTCGGACCACAACAGCAGCTAGAAGTAGTGACTGATACTGTGGACGGTCCGTCGACTCGGGCCACAACAGCAGCTAACAGTAGTGACATACTGTGGACAGTCCGTCGCCTCGGGCCACAACAGTAGCTAACAGCAATTACTGATACTGTGGACATTCTGTTGTCTCGGGCCACAACAGCAGCTAACAGTAATGACTAAAACTGTGGGCAGTCCGTTGTCTCGGACCACAACAGCAGCTAGTAGTAGTGACTGATAATGTGGACGGTCCGTCGACTCGGGCCACAACAGCAGCTAACAGCAGTGACTGACAATGTGGGCAGTTCGTCGTCGCGGCCACAGCAGCAGCTAACAGTAGTGACATACTGTGGACAGTCCGTCGACTCGGGCCACAACAGCAGCCTACAGTCGTGTCTGATACTGTGGACAGTCCGTCGTCTCGGCCACAGCGGCAGCTAACAGTAGTGACATACTGTGGGCAGTCCGTCGACTCTGGCCACAACAGCAGCTAACAGTAGTGAGTGATACCGTGGACAGTCCGTCGACTCAGGCCACAACAGCAGCTAGCAGTACTGACTGATACTGTGGACAGTCCGTCGTCTCGGCCACAGCAGCATCTAACAGTAGTGACATACTGTGCACAGTCCGTCGTCTCGGGCCACAACAGCAGCTAACAGCAGTGACTGATACTGTGGACATTCCGTCGTCTCGGGCCATAACAGCAGCTAACAGTAGTGACTGATACTGTGCACAGTCCGTCGTCTCGGCCACAACAGCAGCTAACAGTAGTGAGTGATAGATATTGTGCACAGTCCGTCGACTCGGAGCACAACAGCAGCTAACAGCAGTTACTGATACTGTAAACAGTCCGTCGTCTCTCCCACAACAGCAACTTATATTGTGGACAGTCCGTCGTCTCGGGCCACATCAGCTAGCAGTAGTGATTGATACCGTGGATAGTCCTGTCTCGGTAGGTCACGAGCAGACTTTAATTTGGAAAGTGTGCTATCGTGGCGGCCAGTGCACCAACAGTGGTACCTGGGCTGTTAATGTGAATCAACACATAAGCAGACGCGCCTGACAAACGAAAATCGAACTTTTTAGGAGAACTAGATAAGGCGGGGTGAGTTCTGACGTCACAGGACAGAAAAGACGACTTGCAATCGATATCTAGTACGCTGCTGCCTTCCCTACAGCTAAGTGTGTTAGGCGCCGCTTCTCGCAGCGAAGACCCGGGTTCATGGTCACGACAATTAGCGTGGGATTTTTGGTTGACAAAGTGCCACTGCGATTAAATACTCGGAAGAAAACTGCCATGATGTTATTCTGCTTAAACATTTATCCAAATTCAGCGCAGTGCCATGAATGGAGGAACCAACCGGCGAAGGCTGCAGGAGGAATCACGCTGCCCTACGGAAAACAGTACGTTCGGTACAAACAGTAACCATCAAGTTCCAATGGTAGAAATCACTGCAACACACTAAATAAAGCGTCTCCAACTTAAATAACTTAATGCTGAAAATTTTGAGTTTTCCTGAGTAGAAACTGGAAGGATAATTTGCACATTAAAACCACGAGTACCTTAGCTCGAAAACGGGCGTTTTTCCAACTTTTGACGAGGATCCTTGTGATAGCAGTGCACAGTTCCTGACACTCCACTTCCAGCACACCTTCAGGCGCCGCGACGGCTTGTCGAAGCCTCCACCAACATCAGACCCGCTGCTGGACACGTCACACGCACTCCAAAGTGTGACGGCAGCTTTATCCCGTACGAAGCCTGGTATTCTTACTAAATGCAGATAACTGATATGTAACTCTGCTTTTAATTCTGAATTCACCAAATTAAGCATTTCAGAACTGCGGTATTTACGATGACGACAGCACACGAATTATAAACTACCTGCCACCCCACGTACAGGCACATGACGACAACACTTGGTGCTGCATGACATGTTTAATGATGTGCTCGACAACCGCTGCATGCGACAGCACAATAGAGCAGCAGCAGGAGACATGACTGGGTGAACTGTGAAGCGCCGTCTGTGGCATCTCGACACATACGGCGTCGGTTACAGCTGTTGGCGGAACGGTACTGACAGGGGAAAACTGAAGTACTCGGAGAAAATCCCGTCCCAGTGTCACTTCGTCCACCACAAATCTCACATGCACTGACCTGGGATCGAACCCGCGCCTCTGCTGTGGGAGGCCAGACCGCCTGAGCCAAAGCACGGCCGAAATTTTAACTGAAAAGTGCAACCAAAACTACTGTTTATCGAATACAAGGAACGCGACGTAATGGTGACGAAATGTGTTATACATGACTGTTTTGGGGCAGAGTGTCGGTAAGAGCAGGGCACTTATTGCGCTGAAACTGCGGGACCGGGACTTTGTGCAACTGGTGGCAGCTGTTCTTCTGTCCTCTGGAAGTATTAATAAGCACGTTTATTGGCGTGTGACACTGAACGTACGGGCAGTTATTCACTGAAGCCCTTAAGTAAAGTAGGGCGTTCATTGCGCCGATTTTCACAAAACTCACCAGCACTAATTAAATTCTTGTTTATATCTCCTGTACCGGATCTGATGTAAATCGGAAGAAAAATGTAGACATTACGAGCAGTTCATTCACATCCCCTAAGTACTGTCACAGCTAATTTTTATCCAACTCACCTTCCAAGACACATTTTTGTAAAAGAAAAATCTGAGATACCGAATTTCACAAAAATCCGACAAACAATTTAGTCGCACATACTACGTCACAAACAGACGTCGTCTGCACATATTGTTCACTGTTTTACTTCGTAAAGTAGTCCCAACAGCGACACGGGCCTATATGCTTTGCATTAGCAATGGTAACGTACACCTCACTGCCGACTGCAGGCAATATTAGTCTCAGTCACACTGTCCAGAGGGCAGTCACAACCTACCGTTCACCGCACGCGTATATTATGCACAAACAAAACGATAACGATACACGCTTACCAGGTAAATGCAGATATGCATAATGTTACATCATTATTATTTTATATCCAACATGTTTCGGTTCCGAATGACCCATCTTCAGGGACACAACAGAACTCTGAGCGATAACTTTATCCGCAGACTGCAAGACTGTACTGCACTGCATTACATTCGGTACCCAAACCAAATGCAATTTGTATTAAGTACCTACATGTGTGGAATGTAGTCCAAATTATCAGTAAGAGACAGTGACAAATGTACAACTTTGCGACAGGTAGAAACACAAACATGAATTCACACCAGTATAACACTTGTGCATGGTAAGAACAGGGAACGGTGCGGAACTCGGAGATTACGTCAAAATACCGAACGTAAATTCTACAGTTGAAATCTACAAACCGGGCTGAAGCACACGAACGGAAGTTTTGGTCCCGTCCATCCTTTCCTGAAGGCGGGGGAGAGAATAAGTTAACAACCCTTTAAAGCCCAGTGGTTGCTGTATGTACCGCCAGGTTTAACATTCACAAATTCTACGTTCTGCCCACACAGTGAATTTGTGTGTTTTGTGTGGATCTCAGAACAAACAGCGACTATTTCCCCCTACAGCATTACTAGATGGTTTTTACAACAGTGACGGAGAGTGTTTACTGCGCGGTACGGACTGGAGCTCTGACTATAACTGAGGCTAAATTTGGATTTGAGGTTTTATGTTAACGTCGGTGTTTCTGAGCAAGACAGGAATTGATTCTCTTGATAGTCCACAATCAAACGAACGTGCATTTTGTTAGGGTTGGAATGTCCAGCAATTTCACAATCCATTATTATTATTATTCTCCTTCTTCTTCTTCTTCTTCTTCTTCTTCTTCTTCTTCTTTGGCGCTACACCCCGGGGTGGGCCTTGGCCTCCTTTACAATACGCCTCCAAGTCTCTCGATCCCTTGCTCTGTCTCTCCATTCGTTTATTCCCATCTTTTTCAGGTCCGTGGACACGTTATCCAGCCATCTCATGTTTGGTCTTCCTCTTCGTCTTGTTTCATACAGCTTTCCATACAACATCTTTTTTGGATTGCGGTGTCTTGCATTCTTTCTATATGACCAAACCATCGTATTCTTTGGCATTTAATAAACCTGACAATGTTCTCCCCCTTAATTATAGCTTCTAATTCATCGTTTCGTCGAATTCTCCATAATACGTTTTCTTTCACTGGTCCATATATTTTCCGCAAAATTTTCCTTTCAAATACTGCTAATGCTTTTTCCTCTTCCATGGTGAGTGTCCACGATTCTGAAACACAGGTGACCACTGGACGTACCAATGTGCGGTATATCTGCAACTTGCTGTTTCTTGATATGAGGCTGCTGTTAACCAGTTGTCTATTTGCATAGTAGGCCTTATTGCCCATCATAATTCTCTCTTTTATGCATTTGTTATTACTGTTAGTGATATTTCCCAGGTATTGGAAGCTCTGAACTGCTTCGAATGTTTTATTTCCAATTCGTAGATCCCCAGCATTTCTCCTATGTTCATAGGTGGATGTAACCATATATTTAGTTTTATTTTCCATTTATTTCCATTCCCAATTTACTCGTTTCCTCTTCTAAGTCCAGGTACACTTCAGTTGGATTTTTCTCTGTCCTTGCGACGATCACAATGTCGTCAACAAAAATTTACAGGGTGTTTCAGGAGAAATCTGCCGTACTTCGGGAGTACGTTCCCTAGGTCACGTTACCTCGATATAACCAAACACACCTATATCCGAAGATAATGACGCGAGAAAAATGCGGTCTTCTTGCTGTTCCACGCCCTGCATGTACCTGTTTAATATGGAGTGCCTCCGTGCACTACGCTGGTAGGTCCTTTAAATGAGCCATGGCAAGCAAGCCATGCGGAATCGAGAGTATGGTAACTGAACAGATTTTTATAAAACTGGAGCGAATTTGGCTTTCTTAATGTGTTTGTCACTCAGATGTTAATTAAAGGTTAAATACAGCTGTTTACATTGCAGGTATTAAAGATTCCTCCTCGTTGTCACGTGTACGAGTATTTGGTAATCAATAAATTATAACAGTTCTAATTCTTTAAAAATTACCCGGCAATATCTCCATAGCCAATCAAATTCGGATATCGGCATTTTTTGCTACAGCGATGTAATTTCACCTAAGGAACGTTCTCCCGAAGTACGTCACATTACTCTTAGAACACCCTGTATAATAAATTACAAATTCTATCAGCACCAGCATATGCACTACCCCATACCTGTATAATACATGTTAATACACTATTTATTCTCTAGGGTTACAAAGGAAGAGGGAGAGGAGTTAGAGACAATCACGGCAAGCCACAAAACTGTTCCTGTGGACGCCATGACAGCATACGGTGAAGTAAAGGTACAGCTCCACACATTCTTAACATTGGAACTAGAAGGGGTGTGTGGTCAGCTTTACACCCCAGCCGCTCTGCCACTGGCAAGAGAGCTCCAGGTACCCTGCGAAGAGGGCGGGATTGGGGGGAGGGGGGGAGGCACAACCGGGCTCGACGCTTCGAGGAAACGATATCTGTTGCACCTGCCGCAAATCGAACCAAGGAACATCCAACTGCCACCACGCTGCTTAGTCACTATACCGAGTGAGCAACGCTGGGTCCCTACAGAAACAAGCAGTGAGGTTAAACAGTCCTCAGGTACTGCAGAACCCTCATAGTTCATACAGCCTGCCCCAGCTGACGTCCCGGGTTCCAGACGCCTGCGTCGAGCAAAACGACACAAAGGCGCTGGCGCTAGTGAAGACGCCAAATTAAAAAGTCAAAGGTAAACGTTGGTACGTGCAGGGAGCAACGGCCATCTCGACAGCACAAACAGTTCATAACAGCACGCATCACTTTGAACTAAAATTTTGGACTCAATTACACAGCCAAAAAAACATAATAAAAAGCCATTTATAATATTTGTTCGGCCATACTGTCATCTGTATGAGCAACTTCAGCGTTTATGAATTAATGACACTCTAGGGTGGAGACATGTGCCGTACTGTGATAAAAGGACACTGCAGCGTGGAGAAATGTGAGGTACTGTGATAACAGGACAGTGCAGCGTGCAGAAATGTGACGTACTGTGATAACAAGACATTGCAGCGTGAAGAAATGTGACGTAGTAATAAGAGGGCAGTTCAGCGTGGAGAAATGTGACGTAGTGTGATAAAAGGCCATGGATGTGGGTCCCTGTCACCACGGCATGGCGCGTCCTCGGGTTGCGGATGGAGGAATGGCCTCCTATATGGAGGGTAGCTGTGAATAAATTGAATAAGCAGCCGCGGACA
>Ga0268261_10005006_pt1 | contig 10006 bp, 5 predicted proteins | sample TergutNc150P1_FD_190353 | JGI IMG/M metagenome (GOLD analysis project Ga0268261, IMG submission 190353) | Nasutitermes corniger P1 segment gut microbial community from laboratory colony in Florida, USA - Nc150 P1 (SPAdes) (version 2) | ecosystem: Host-associated > Arthropoda: Insects > Digestive... | reverse complement strand
ACACACACACACACACACACACACACACAAAAAATGAGAGTTTACCTTCAATTTTGTTCCAACACCATCAGTGCCTGAGACAAGAACAGGGTCCACGTAACCGGCAGCTTTAGTGTCAAACAAGCCTCCAAAGCCACCAATTGAACCGACCACTCCATTACGGTGTGTCTGAGCTACTGTAGGTTTAATTCTGCTGACCAAATTATCTCCTGCTGCAATATCAACACCACTAGCCTTGTATGACATACTGCCTGTCTGAAGCAATGATCTGAAAAGCAATCACACTGTGCTATGTGTTTTGAACCAGATATGAGTTGTGGATATGTTGCAATGCAACTGTACGTAACATACAGAGTTCTGGCAGCGACAGTTTATTTTTGTTACTGCCCCACATTCTACATACAATGTCCTGCCACTGGGAGACATGTCTTGCTTTAAACACATAAACTGTTGTGAGATTTGAGGTTCTCAAAGTGGCGTCACTGAAAACTCAAGTCTTCTGGGATATGACACTGTGTCATTTCACAACTAGTTCCTGACTTTTCTTGGTGGAATTTTCAACTCTAAGATGAAGGAACCACAAGCCTTTAAAATGTTGGACACCACTCACTCAGCAACACAGTGAGGCATCACACCGGACTTGCGTCTGCAGCATAAATGGTTCTTGAAAGAGAATTCCAACCCCTTGTTGACACAGCACATTAGAGATGACACATAGAAAATGTACTGGGAAGCCTTTATCCTACGGCAGATAATAATATCGTACTTCCCAACAGCGTGATACCTAATTCATTCTGCCTCTTGAATGATTTTCAATTTTTCACTATCCACGGTGTCATGTGTGCATAAACAATATTTCAGACTCACACTAGCTGATACACTGCAGACTACAGCCATAGGAGATTTACGTTAACATTGTCGTTTTTCTTAGCAAAATGTGCATGGTATTTGATAAAATATGATACTTGTTGCAACTTCTTCTCATTGACAGTACAGACTCCTGAGTACCCTGATATCTAAATAATGAACTCACCTTGCTATTCCTTTATGAGATATGTCTGTCCTGTATTGGGCGCCTTCAAAACAAATTTTTCCACAAGCTGTGGTCGCTTTTGCGGCTGCTGACATCAGCTCAACTGCTAAGGCAACAACTGTCAGTACTCTACCCCCATTGGTAACCACATCTCCATTAGATGACACAGCTGTTCCACTGTGAAACACCAGATGTTCTGGCCATTTTGAAATAACATCATGACCTTCAACAAACATACAGAAATATAAACCATAAATCCAAATACATATTAAAAATATGGAAATTTCTACTTGAAATACCAAATACCAGAAATATTCATTCCACAGTTACTTCCTGTGTCAGTAGCACATGTGCAGTAAAATCTCATTTTAGTGAACGTCAGAATAACAGAATTTCAGTCATTTTTTTCTTGCACCCCCCCCCCCCCCCCCCAACCAAAATCCTATATATTTTCATGGAAAAATATTTTACTGTAATGACAATGCCAGTTTAATGCAATAAAAACTGATTGTGCACACAAACAAACATAATCAATACAGCAAAATTCATGAACAAATAATTGAGCAATGTAACACACATGCTGTGCACAATCCTTTGCTTCATACGTGAGACAACAGCTGGCAGAGAGAGAATGGAGTTACAACATAAAGGTATGCGCATGACAGGGAACAGCGTGAGTGCACACAGTAGTCATAAAAAAATAAATAATAAAAAAAAAATAATAATAAAAAAAAAACCCGCCCTCATATGAACCACAGCTCATGAGCTACGAGTGCCAGTCAAGCAATGCACTCCACACTGCCTCTGCAAAACAGCGGCACATAATGCATGTCTGTACTGATTGGTCACACAACTGTAGCTGCATGACCAAAAGTGAAAATTTATAGTGTTTGCACCATTCACAGATGTGCAGTCTGGCACCGTCTGTGCTGCATGACTGAATGAAACAGAAGCAGTTAGATGGACAATACACACAGCAATCAGTGCTCGTAACATGAGCTGAATTACATCTCTACAGCACATCTTTTAATGAGGCTGTCGGTTTTGAAGAGTACATAGCATCAGTGCAAGAATGGTTATGGAGAGCCATAATCGTTGATGGAATAATATTAATTGGATAAAACTGAAGTACTGAGAGAAGAACCTGTCCCAGTGCCACTTTGCCTACCACAAATCCCACACGGACTGACCATGATTAGCAAGACACTACAATTTACCTGTAATGACATTGCCTTTGGATGACGATTCAGGATAGCCTCTGCTTGCCATCACTACACCAACAGCATATGCATTTTGTCTCCACTGCAGTGCTTGGTTTTGAAGTTTGCCGTTACAGCAACCCTAGAATACAGAACGTTAATTTTCTACATGATCAGAGGAAACAAGACTGCAAATGGTGTACTCCATCACATAACACAAAGAATTTACCAAGGCATTCTTTATTACCCATATGCCATATAGTTTCATGTATATGTGTAAATAAATTCAATATATGTCTGCAACATAAGTATGGCCTTCCATATGCAAATTTTCATGGAAGTCAAAAATACGCAACAGCCTCATATACAGACCCCTAATACCAAATTTCACTCAAAGTGTACAATAAATATTTGCAGTATACACAAATCTGTTTCCATCACCAAGTGATGTATGACTGCCACTGTATTTGTTGCCACAAAACTCACAAATCACTGAACAAATTGTAATGAACATCTCATGTACCAAATTTTATGCACATCAAACTAAAAATGTAGAATATAGGCAAAATTTGTTACCAAATTGCACCAAAGTTGGCCAAAAAATATGGAACAAAGGGGTGGAAATTCAGTGATACCTTTAAGTAAAGTATGGCTGTCATTGAGCCAGTTTTCATTAGACTAGTGTCTGCTTGTCAATTTTTGGAAACAAATGTTACACTGGATTTCACAAAAATTAAACAAATGGTTTGGTCACAGATGGGTGGAAAGGATTGTCTCCACATAAGGCACTCATTTTTTTATTTTTGAAAGAGCCCTTGAAAAAGAAATTCTTGAAGCAAGTGAAATAAATTTCCAAAAACTTAATAAAGCCACCTGGCAATACAGAAGAAATATTCCCACACTGATGGCACTACATTGGTAAACAGACTCCAGCACATTCCAGTTAACTGACTCATAATAATGGACTAAACAGACTCCAGCACATTCCAGTTAACTGTCTCATTATAATGGACTAAACAGACTCCAGCACATTCCAGTTAACTGACTCATAATAATGGACTAAACAGACTCCAGTACATTCCAGTTAACAGTCTCATAATAATGGACTAAATGGACTCCAGCACATTCCCATTAACTGTCTCATAATCATGGACTAAACAGATTCCAGCACATTCCAGTTAACTGTCTCATAATAATGGACTAAACAGACTCCAGCACATTCCAGTTAACTGTCTCATAATCATGGACTAAACAGATTCCAGCATATTCCAGTTAACTGTCTCATAATAATGGACTAAACAGATTCCAGCACATTCCAATTAACTGTCTCATAATAATGGACTAAATGGACTCTAGCACATTCCAGTCAACTGTCTCAAAATAATGGACTAAATGGACTCCAGCACATTCCAGTTAACTGTCTCATAATCATGGACTAAATAGATTCCAGCACATTCCAGTTAACTGACTAATAATAATGGACTAAACGGATTCCAGCACATTCCAGTTAACTGTCTCATAATAATGGACTAAATGGACTCCAGCACATTCCAGTTAACTGTCTCACAATCATGGACTAAACAGATTCCAACACATTCCAGTTAACTGTCTCATAATCATGGACTAAACAGACTCCAGCACATTCCAGTTAACTGTCCCATAGTAATGGACTAAACGGAATCCAGCACATTCCAGTTAACTGTCTCATAATCATGGACTAAACAGATTCCAGCACATTCCAGTTAGCTGTCTCATAATCATGGACTAAACAGATTCCAGCACATTCCAGTTAACTCTTTCATAATCATAGACTAAACAGATTCCAGCACATTCCAGTTAACTGTCTCATAATAATGGACTAAACGGACTCCAGCACATTCCAGTTAACTGTCTCATATCATGGACTAAACAGATTCCAGCACATTCCAGTTAACTGTCTCATAATAATGAACAAAGTGTTGCAGAATGTTAATGAGCAACTGTACATAAAGCTCCAAAGTTCTTATTATGATCAATGTGTCAATATAAAGGTCCCCCAGCCTGCAACTTTAATCAATCATTTTATTTTACAGTACCAGGTTAACACTTGTAGTAGTGGTAACATATGAGAGACGACACAAGGGTCAGCCAGATGTTACTCAGGGATACAGTTGATGTGCAAAGGCCAGGGATGATGGCAACATGGTCCTGTGACCATGTGTAGTGTGATTTTATTTTATTGCTGAAATACGTTTCCCCCACCAAAACTCACTGTCAGTTGATAGAGGTGCATGATAATGGCAAAATGAGAGTGCAGCATGTCAGCAAACAGTGTAGAAAGTTTAATGACGGCTGAATATATATCCATGGGGATGCGTACACACATCAGCCAGCACATCAAGGACAGACGAGAAGGCACCAATCATGCAGGAAATAATTTGGGGCCGCTGAAGCAACACTTCGGAAGTTGCCAATTCTACAAGAGTGAGAAAGTGGAAATGGCTGTTCATGAACATTTCTGAATGCATGAGCCCTATTTCCATTCAGACGGAATTTTTAAACTTGAGCCAAGATGGGAAAATGCATAAGTCTGCTCAAGCATTATGTTGAGAAATGATTCTTCAGGGCAATAACTGAACACTGTAACAACTTCTCACATAACTTACTGAATCATCATCTTTTGTATACAGGTAACAAGATTCTGGAGACACCTGGTCCTTCCATACTCATTATAAGGAGGGAACAGATCCCTCTGAAATGTTGGTACTTGTCTGTGGAACTGTATTATATGACATCCGTGAAGATTCCCATACCATCATCTGCAAAGGTACAGTTGTCCCTCTCCATGCCACAAGGCACACATGAGGAGCGGAGGTACAGCTCCACTAATTCTTAAACTTGGCACTAGATGGAGATGAGTGGTTAGCTTCATACACTGCTTCTTTATCAATGGGGAAAAAACCACCAGTACCCACTGATTGGTAGGGTGCGTAGGCCTCTAGAACTTGTTCAGATGTTTTGGAGAATTGGGGGGGGGGAGAAAAAAAACACCTGCCCCTGCAGGATATCAAACCCTGGACTGTCCAGTCCATAGCCTAGGCACTATTAATCTATCCAGTATGTTAAAATTATTACCAACATAATTCTGTACAGATCTGATTCAAGCAAGGCCAGGATGACTTGAGTCTCTGGATCACCAAATCTGCAGTTGAATTCTAAGACTTTGGGGCCATCCTTTGTTAACATGAGACCAGCATATAAAACTCCTAAAACAAAAACAAATTAAAAATATATTGCTCCAAACACATGACTTAAGAAAATGAAGAAACTTGGTCCATATGCTGGTTATGAGTCATGAAATATACCTAATTAATTTTTCATACAGTGTATGTATAGGGTGCCTAGAAGAAATCTTTACAGCCTTACAATACTGTGTCTGTTGTGTTTTACAGCACTTTTTTTTCACAATAGATTAACATCATCAGTATATTTTATTTTTAATTGAATATACTTCCACAATGAAATGTATTGGATTAATTCTATGTCCATGTTGCTTTAATGCCAGTTATTAAGCTGCAACACCATAAACACTTAATCATCACAATGTATCACAATACAGTAGAATTCCTCTAATCCAGCGCCTGATAATTGGCGCTCCTGACAGTTCACTACTTGCAGAAAGTAGTCCCAAGACCAGAAGCTCTGCTGTCTGTATCTTCCAGTGCGTGTGTCCTGAAGCCCTGATTTTATCTGGGATTAGCTGGACCTTATTGAGCCCATCATGTTATTACAATGGCTTCCCGAGATCAAACGATAAGTAAACAAGGTACAGCTGGCAATAGGAAATATATACCTTTAACAGTTCTCCAGAAACTTTAAATAATTATAAGGCTTGGAAGTGGCAAAAGCTGAAGATAGTTTATGGCTTAATATGGCATTGCATTATGAAGTATTTATGGTAGGTAGAAAGAAACACAGGGACCAAATACAATCACTTATGACATCACAAAGAAGTGTGAAAGACCTTTTAAAGTGAGAGACACTGCAAGAGGCTAAATTAGCACAAATGGACAGGGTGAGTATAATTGTTTGCAACGATGCGTTCTGAAGGAAAACCTGTGACTGGGCCTGTGATAGTTGAAAAATCTAAGTCTTTTTATGATGAAATTAAAATAACTGATAAGCGCACATTCTATGAGGACTGGCTGTAAAATTCTAAAGAAACAACAGCTGAAGGAGATATCCACCAAACGATATGCTCCTCTGATTAGATGTGCAGCCAAAATATAGAAGCGGGAACAAAAAACTACCTGTAACAAATAATTCACATAAGAAATCCAACAGGATGCAACAGTGTATCAAAATTTTATTTCATATTCATATGAAGCTCAACATGTTTCGGGCGACACGCCGCCCATCATCAGGAGCCTAAAACTGCACTAGCAGCCTCTGGTATTGCATACGTGGAGGGTTGTTGGCCGTGTAGTTGCTGGACGCTGACAGTGTCCAGCAACTACACGGCCAACAACCCTCCATGTATGCAATACCAGAGGCTGCTAGTGCAGTTTTAGGCTCCCGATGATGGGCGGCGTGTCGCCCGAAACATGTTGAGCTTCATATGAATATGAAATAAAATTTTGATACGCTGTTGCATCTTGTTGGATTTCTTATGTGAATTATACTATGATGCACGGATCCACGAACATCAACTGTAAGAAATAGTAAATAAAATAAAACTGTTAACACAACAAACCACTGGCACTTTTTATTGTAGCTACACATTTTGACCTTATGAGGTCATCATCAGGCTAACATTCAGTAACACTTAAAAGAACTTGGGTGAGTAAGGATACAGTTTGATAATGAATTTGGGCTTGATAAGCTGGAATATTTGACAACCTGGCAACTATCTGGTCCAGTGGGTGCTGAATTAAAGGAATTCTACTGTATGTGGATTGTTGGCAGGGCAGTGTGATAGTGATCTTCTGGTTCAGACGTCTGGGATAGGACTGTGTCGCTTGATGAGAACTTGACCCTGAAGATGATGACACTCTGATCTTTCAGAATGCCAATAACCACTCGCCTAATGACACACCATCACACCCCAGAAGACTACCATCTTCTAGTAGAAATGTGATCAGAATTTATTCTATTTTTCTTACAGCTGTGAGGCTAAAACAGAACGCACTTTTAAGGTGTATGAATAATGCTGCCCTTCTCAAGTTCAGTGTCTTACCTACGAATGGAATTCCCTCCATCTTCAGCCCATCAACTGCTTTTTGGAGGATTTTGTCTCTGACCACAGCCAGTTCAGATTCAGAGATTAGAGGACACGGGCAGTAGGCACCCATGCCCCCTGTATTGGCGCCAACATCGCCATCCATGTGACGTTTGTGATCTTGTGACGGCAGCATGACACGTATTGTCGATCCATCCACGAATGCAAGGACCTAAGGTCAAATCATAAAAAGGGCATTTACAGGTCATTAACAAGACAATACTACATATTATGATGCAATGCCATGTAGTCTGCTAGACTGATATCAAAGTTTTGGATAAACCTGCCTCTTCCATCTCAAAGGCTCCAAGGTAGAATAAGAGTCCTCCAATACTTGGTACTCACCCACACTATACTACACAGCATTGCATAATAGAACACTGCAATCTTAATATAAATACATTTACAAAATGAATAAAGAGACATTACTATGTAATTTGGCAATAACTCTTGTTTGAAGCCATAAAACAAAACCTGTCAAGTTGTGAAGTTTTCACAACCAGTGCCTTTCCAGTTTGTAATATCTTAAGGATGTGTTTGACATTTAATGACAACATATCGCTCATTTGCGACAAGAGTGTCACAACTCAAAATTTGGCATTTTTGAGTTATTGGTATAGAAAGAAACGTTTGCAGATGCACTTTGAACGGGTATAGTGTCAAAACGCAGTTTGCAAAACTTGCCACTGGAGAGCAGTTGTGTCGTCGTTGCACTCATAGCACTTAACAGCACTTCAAAACCTTTAAACATTTCTCCTAAAAATCACAGATTTTGAGTTGTGACACTGTTGTTGCAAATGAGTGATATAATCAATACAATCAGCACACTAATACGACCTGTTGTTATCCATAAATGTTTCCACCTGAAACTTTACATGCAGAACACGTACAAATCTGTAACACATTACGTCAATTAAAGTACGGTAAAACTTATGACAGATAACAGGACTGCAGTCTTCTGACATGTCTTGTGACAGACATCTTAGTATTCTCTCTCAGGTGAATCTCAAATATCATGACAAGTGTCACTGAACATTTGCTGGGCCATACCATGGCTCAGGTTGCTGGTCAGTGGCCTCTCACTACAGGGCCTGGGCAGTCCCAGGCCCATTTGTGAGATTTGTGATGGCCAATGTGGCACTAGGACAGGCTTTCTCTGAGTAATTCTGATTTCCCCTGTCTGTATGATTCCACCAATGCTTTCATTCATCCATCCATCACTAATGCAATATACTCCAAGCAGTTAACAGTATCATTAAATAACATTTTATTGTATTTGTTTGGTCTCTACTATAAGCTGGATGAAGCCATTTTATCTTATAGGTGGATATGAATATTTCTGGGAAACATACTGCCTCTGCCTTCCGAGTAGAAATCAGTAATATTGATCTGTTTCATTGTCAAAATTTTAAATCTTATACTGCATCAAACCAGGCACTTACTGACACTTCTTCTCCTTCCAGCAGCTCCTCTATAACCACAGTGCTTCCAGAACTTCCAAACTTGTGTTCTGTCAGCATGCTGTGCACTGCACTGCACGCTTCAGACCGTGAGGATGCCACAACAACTCCCTTTCCTGCTGCAAGTCCACTTGCTTTCACAACTAATGCCAAATAACTGGCACTGAAAAATAAGTAGCACAAATATTTTTATGTGTCTTCCAGACCCACTCATTTCAAATTATATTCTCTGACACTCTGTACCATACATAAACATTTTCTTTTTAACTTAGCAAATACAACATAACATTGGGGAAAAAATAATGAACACATTCTCTAAAGCAATTGTACAGCACAGAGCATAACAGCCGGAAGATGGTATGACAACGGCACACTGAAGCCAGCACAAAAAATAAAGCAATTGTACAGCACAGAGCATAACAGCCAGAAGATGGTATGACAACGGCACACTGAAACCAGCACAAAAAATAAAGCAATTGTACAGCACACAGCATAACAGCCAGAAGATGGTATGGCAATGGCACACTGAAACCAGCACAAAAAATAAAGCAATTGTACAGCACACAGCATAACAGCCAGATGGTATGGCAACGGCACACTGAAACCAGCACAAAAAATAAAGCAATCGTACAGCACAGAGCATAACAGCCAGAAGATGGTATGGCAACGGCACGCTGAAACCAGCACAAAAAATAAAGCAATCGTACAGCACAGAGCATAACAGCCAGAAGATGGTATGGCAACGGCATGCTGAAGCCAGCACAAAAAATAAAGCAATCGTACAGCACAGAGCATAACAGCCAGAAGATGGTATGGCAACGGCACACTGAAACCAGCACAAAAAATAAAGCAATTGTACAGCACAGAGCATAACAGCCAGAAGATGGTATGGCAACGGCACACTGAAACCAGCACAAAAAATAAAGCAATCGTACAGCACAGAGCATAACAGCCAGAAGATGGTATGGCAACGGCACACTGAAGCCAGCACAAAAAATAAAGCAATTGTACAGCACAGAGCATAACAGCCAGAAGATGGTATGACAACGGCACACTG
>Ga0268261_10005005_pt1 | contig 10006 bp, 4 predicted proteins | sample TergutNc150P1_FD_190353 | JGI IMG/M metagenome (GOLD analysis project Ga0268261, IMG submission 190353) | Nasutitermes corniger P1 segment gut microbial community from laboratory colony in Florida, USA - Nc150 P1 (SPAdes) (version 2) | ecosystem: Host-associated > Arthropoda: Insects > Digestive... | reverse complement strand
GGATATTTGTCTGTTGTGAGTGTCGTGTGTTGTCAGGTAGAGGTCTCTGCGACGAGCTGATCACTCGTCCAGAGGAGTCCTACCGACTGTGGTGCGTCGTTGTGTGTGATCTAGAAACATCAAGAATATGCGCTCCATATACATATGACATTAGTAGCCTAAGGGTTAAATGCCGGGACTTTCATGACTGAGGAACAATTAGCTTTTCATGGAGCACTGCTTTCTTGAGTTAGCTGGGTAGTTACTTAACTTCTGAGGTCTTTCAAAGCATCTTCTTCCTTTGGATTCATATTGGGGGGGGGGGGTAATTCTATCATTTTGCCAAGTTGTAATCAACAGCTCAACACTGTTGTGATAAACATCACCCTTCTTAGTGTTACACCTACACTGTCTGTTACAAGTAACAGTGAATAGTGTTTCTCTCTTTCTTAATGTCTTCCTATCATTTTCTTGATTTCATCAAGGCCCACTTTTGGATTACTTTCCTTTCATAAGAAACAAAAGTGGGATTACCATATCCTTTGCTTGTCTGTTTCACCTTTGAACTCCTGTAGCAGCTTACCAATGATTTTCACAAAACATACTATGAAAGTTATGATTTGAGACCACTATTTCACGCTTTTTAATCTCTCACAATTAGTAATGTAAACATGGCAGATGCACAGACTTGTGTGGTGGGAACCACACTAGCACCCCTTAATTTAGTGTTCTAAAATGATGTATGGTGACAGATTTTCAAAAAATAGCGCTTGAGGGTTTTTTTTTTTGTACAGTGCAGAAGGAATACATGTTGGCTGTGTGGACATATCTGTCAGCATTTGGTATGAAGAATCACAAGCATGTATACAGATAATTTATGAAATATTCTTTGTAAGTCAACAATTACAAATATGGCAACATACAAATATCTAGGTTTGTATCCAATCAAAGTTACATTTGCATGATTTGTTTTAAACTGTGTAGTGATGTCTCAAGTGCTACACATTAAGTTCGTAAAAGCATACGCAACTTTTACAACCGTTTTACTTCTTGCATTGCTTTAATGGTACCTGAAAAACGGCAAGACAAATGTACAGATTCTTACAGTATCAATCATAAAGGAAGAAACATTCCAAATTTTTTGTCAAACAGCCAGGAATTTATACTTTGGAAGTAAGATACGCAATATAATTTAATATAATTTTAAATAGTTGAAGAAGACAATCATTCATTAATACTGATAAAATAAAAATCTTAATTTTTTAGTATGCAACTGTGTGAATATGTCTAGAAATTACAAATAAATTTATATTCAAAGGAAATAAACCTTGTATAGTAAATTATAAATATGAATAGATCATACAGGCAAGAGAACAGCACTTGACAAAGGCCTTGGTGTGCCCTTCCATAATTATTTCTCCCTTGATAGCACTTCCTCTCTTGTTGACATTATTTTATTTTAGGAACAAGCATAATAGAGCACTTCTATACTTTTCTCACCAATCTCCACCATACATGCTGTTGAGTAGCAGCTCCTAGCTTTGAACATCTTTATCATAATATCAGTATAATCAAATAAACACCTTACATGTGTAATAATAATAATAATAATAATAACAATAAATTGCATTTTCAATTCAGCCATTTCCATGTAGACTGGACCAATAGGGCAAGTTCTGCTAAGTCCGTCAGGACCCAACCATCTAATTCTTAGAGGCCAACTTCCAGTTGCTTGGAATCATATTCATACATACATACACACATACATGCATTAAAGAGACAATAGGAGCACAAAAAGTATGTTTATTTTGTAAAGTGTATAAACTGAACACACCATGATATCATGTCTATTGGTCTCTGCAAGTACTAAAAGCATTGTGGTGGAATTTTGTACTGGAGTCTACAGTATAATTCATCAGGTGCATTTAATTTGGTTCCTATAGTTATAACTCCCTCATTTTACATGAAGTTCAAACTGAACTTTATTAAATTTCTCAAAAATAGCTCTCATACAAAAAACTGTTGCATAAATTCTGCTTGTAGTGCAACTGCCTTTTAGGTAATGGTTCTATGTCTGCTCTAAATGGCTGTGAACTCCATTTAACAAGAGAAAATGATTCTCTTGCCCATCCAACATCACAAACAAACTACTGCTCATGTAACAACAATACTGCAATATAGTGTGGAATAATACAGACTGACCAGGTACATTACAAACCACCAATTCAGTGTGCAACCAACAAACAATCATGTTTTGAAACATATCTCTAGTACTACCATCAACGTGGGGTGTTAGATTTAATTTTACATAAAGAAACTATAATACATGAGCAGAAGCTAAGGTCAGTGAAGTGATATTACCTCTTCCAGATAAACTGAAGTTCTCAAAATGCACATAGCTTCAGCAGTTTATTTCTCAGTTAAACTCATACTTTTATCAGGATTTTTTTAAGGTATTTACAAAAGCCTGACACATTTGTCTTGCTTTACTTCTAAGGAATGTACAGTTCAGAAACCAACATCTGCCATTTCTGACAACATAAACTTTGTATCACCACAGTAACACAATAAGTGTGCCACACTATGAAAGGGAAGAACAGGAACAGGCATGAAAAATAAATTATTATTATTAAAAAAAATGTAATGTGCAAATTAAAAACTGTTTTCTCTACCATCTTTCACTAACCACACCACAGCTCAGAGTGTGAAATGGGAAGTCTTATTCTGTACTGGAAGTATAAGCCCGTTAGACAACACACTCTATTCTTAACGCTGGCTGCACTGTAGTTATAAAACAGCCTGGAAATTTTGGCAAATGTAGTGCTTGACATAAACAAAATATACAATGACATCACAATAGATAATATCTCATAACAAAAATTAAATCTCCTGTGTTTTAACCATGCAAGTCAGCATGTTATACACATATGGGCAATATCATTACTATTCTCTAAATTCTACATAACATAACAAACTACAAATAAGGATACCTATAATCACAGTTATGGTTGAAGGTAAACCGACGGGTTAGCTTATGACTTGCAGTAGCATATTACACGCTTGCTGCCATATTTTGGATTCACTGCAGCAACAAAATTGAAACATAATCAAATGATGCCTTATAAAGCACATTAGAATAATTCTAAAAAGCCAATAAAGTTAGGAACAGTACTAAATAATATAAAACACCACTCAAATTATGTCTGCATACTACAAAATTTGAAATATACACAATAAAAGGTGATTTATTTCATGAAAAAAAGATGCATTAACTCCTTGTTTATAAATATTTTGACAAAAACATGTGAAAAATAAATAGGCCTATTCTGTTTCTGGTGTGCATGACACACTTCTGCTCGAATGGAATCACACTAAGCTGAACCTCAACCACCAATGTCCACCAGCTAATGTTGGACAGTGGTGCTTATTTTCCTCACTTTTTCTATTTCCTTTTAACTTTAATTAGTACTGTTCATTATAAATACACATATATATGTACTATATATTTGACTCCCTTTCTACAGTATATTATTTCTGTATTATCCATATATAATTTATCTTAGATCACGGATTTGTTGGTTGGTTGCAGTATTTCCAGTACATTTAAGTTACCAGGAAAATCATTTCCATTCATCAAATCTATGTTTAACAAGCTTCTCAGCAATGCACTCAGGCTGTTTGTGCACGGTATCAATATACATACAAAAGAGAATACAGACAACAAATACATTAATGCTTGATATATATTTAGTATAAAATACTGGCTTGGAAATGAACTTCTTAATCTATTTGATTTTTTCCTGCAACTTCTAGGATTCCTAAGGAAATACAATTTTAAATTACCTTCTCTCGTCTTTGGTATAAGAGTATTTTACTAAAAATTCAGTCCATTATCACTGTTCATTAAATGCCTGTGCTGTTGTCTATGGTTCAACTTATTACCCGGAACCATAACTGTTGATCCTTGGGAAGTGCCTTTTATGTTATAAGAAAGCTCCCAGTTAGGGGGTCGTGCATAGATACCTCTTGTCTCCCTCCTTGTGCTTGACCAGAAAACATACATTCTTAATCATATCCATTAAGATACATCACCATCTAACACCTGCCAATTATCTCATCTCTCTGCCATCAATGAAAATTACTTTCATAATCAGGATGACATCCTGGACTTTGTTTAAAAATATGGAGGACTCAGAGAGGTTTAAAATAAAATCTACATTTTGATTACTGTTTACAACAGTGGAAAAGCTTGGCTTTAGGTTATTCACATATAAGAAAAGGTTCAACATTGAAAGAGTGACAGCAAGATTTATAAACTGACTATGCAGTTGCCATCAGTTTGAAGAAATTGCCATATCAAGACCCTTCCTCACAACCCACAAACCTGCATACCTTACACAGAGTCCTAAAACCTATGTAAACTGTAACATGTGAGTGGCTAGTACTCCCATGTAGCAGTTCATTCATTTGAATTGCAGGCAGGAAACAACCTATCCTAATTTAGGAGCCTGTGGTATTCCTCAGTCTCTCCATGAAGAAGTTAGGATAGTACAACAAACTATGCCACCACCACTTTCTCCAATCCTTTAAAATTTGTCAATAATCACAGTCATCCTCATATTTGATAATAAATAACATCCACAACTGAAAAATATCTCAAGAGTCAAGGAAACCCCTACTGAAACTTTTCATAAATGACTTTTCTGACTGCAATTACTAAACTACTGGAAAACATAACACTTCACACTACTTCATTTTACACATACCGGAACTGTGAGAAGTGTACTGCTTTGATGTCTGACTGTGACACCTAAGGCAAAATGTAATTAATCTCATTTTCAAAAGAGTCTGGGTGGGAGAAAGTGGAAGACAGAAACTTGGTTTCCTGATTTGACTGCTGGTTCTGTAAAGTTTTATACTTTTGCCACCATCTTCTACATGAACTGGTTGTATAATGCACTTTCTTCATGTTACCTCAGAAATTCTGAATATGAGAAACAACTTCCAACATTTCTCTCCTTAAATTTTGTTGTGTATCTTGCGAATGGACATGAAAAACCGAACCTTACTTGTTAAGACCTAAACACTTCTTGTCCATGATTATTAAATCTCTGTGTGTCTAAATCTATGCTCAGAAACCACTGCTGTATCTAAAACTCAACCCATCTTCAAAAAACTTCAAAAGTGACTCCATATTTTGTGTCCTATGGAAGGACCTATCATAAACATTCATAAAAGGAAATATGAGTACAAGCATCATAAATTCAGTACATTAAAGGGTAGATTATGTAAATTAGATTAAATCCACCGATAACATCAAAAAAGATAACAAGCAACAGTACACATAAATATCCCATAAATCCACATACACTATCACATTAATATGTTATTTGATCTTAGCTGCTGGAATGTGTTCTTGTCATTCTAAAATGCACAACTTCCATGAAAGATGGCAACAGCAATACCTGTCACAAGAAATGATTGATCTTCTTATTAAAGGGAAAATATGACAAAATATTTCACTACATGAAATCCCGTATTTAGTAGTTCTTGCTGGTCCCAACCAAGTCTAATTTAAATGATGTATTATTTTTCTGTATTTTCATAATTTCAATTTTAGTGTAAGAAGTTTCCAACCTTCCAGAACACATACCTGTTTAACCCTGCTGTGGTTGCAACAACAACAGACATTCATATTTTGTGTGCCAAAAATCATTACAATGCAAACATGATCTTTAGTGCCAACACACACCAAAGTCATGCTGCCCGTGGCATTGTAGTCATGTCGATTCTTGAACGAGGTTCTCTTTGACATTTGGTTCACATTGTTACTCAGTTCAGACATTACTTTTATATTACGGAATACATAACTGTATTTATTTGTGTAGAAACCATTTAACTACTTATTTTAAAAACCACAATTATATTTGGTTAATCTGATAAGAAGATGAGAAGTTTCTTTATGTAATTTTGTGTAATTCCCATGCACTTATAACCTCCATTTAGTGTAAGAAATGCCATTCTTTCACAAAGTCCTTAAACAAGGATTTCACTGTATATATGAAGGGCAGTTGGAAAGTAATGCCCCCCAGTTTTTGTCCTTAGATTGCAGCCATATGCAAGCAGCCCTCACATTTATGTAATACCCATATATCAACATCTGTTTAGCATAGTTACAGTTTGAGCCAACTGATGGCAGCACATCAGCACTAGATTTGAAAATGGTGAAACATTACTTGTGGTTAACCTTTTGGCACCAGAGTTTTACATTTAAATTTTAGCACACCCTGTATGTAAAATGTGAATAATAGAGAAACCAAAAAAGGTAACATTATGAAATAAACGGCATTTTGAAGAGAAAAACGAAGAGTGTGCAGCATGTTTAAAATACTCAGTACTTATATTTGATGAAAAAAATATATATAAAATGCAACATTTGGAGGGTAGCGGTACGCCCGTCCTATATATACGACGCACGGTTCTTAAAGGTTAAACAAGACAGGCGTGCATATAACGTAACATACAGGTGCATTTGTGCAACCACTGTTGCAGTGGAAAAGCAAAAAGTATTACATATTCTGTGTGTGTGTTTGTAGCCTTTGGTATCCAGCCTGTATGGCACATGCGCCATATTGTCATCTGTGGCCTGGCCAGCTCTACAATATTTTTCCATATTATCCCACAAATGGCATGATTTAAAAAAAAAGTTATTGAACATAAAATGTGTATTTTGATGTGCTCTATAAATTTTGTCCAAAACATTTTTTTTTAATTCTAAGAAGAACTGAGCATGTTATGATCATAAATGCATATTGGTCTTCATGTAAAGTACCCGTTGTCTCATCACATTTTAAAGAAACTTGAATTCTCTTGACAGATTTTCAAAAACAATACTCAAATACAAAATTTCATGAAAATCTGTCCAGTGGGAGCTCATTCCATGTGGATGAAAAGACATACATGACAAAGCTAACAGTCATGTTTTACAATTTTGCAAACATGCCTAAAAATTGGCAATGATTGAATTCTTGATTGTAAAGACGAACGTCTACACACAAGCAGCTGCCAAGGTATACTGTGATGCAGCAGCCAACCCGAGTACTGTCTGACACTGGGAAAACGAAATGGGAGAAGCAGATCTGCATGATAAACCCCGGAGTAATCATCCATCTACCACAGTGATGACTGACAACATCTGCAGGGTTCATGATAAAATCTGCAATGACTCCAACATAACAATGAGTGACCTGTAGTCTGCATCTGTTAAACAATAACAGCAGCATCATAACCATTAGTGAAGGGCTTAGCAATGCTAAGATCTATGGTTGTTGGTTGCCATGAATGCTGACCAATGCATACCAAAAAAAAAAACAGGCAAGAGAAACAATTATGACTGGTTTCTGCCACTGTTCCAAGGTGAGGTTCTCTTGTTAGTCTAGATCATGTGGGATGAAACACTGATTCATCCTTCTGAACCAGACTCCAACAGGTAGTCCATGTAGTAGTGCCAGGTTTCCAAGGCAGAAGAAATTCAAGATGATGCCAACAGCAGTAAAAATCATGGCCACAGTCTTGAAGGATGAGGGTGGGGTGCTTATTCTGAATTTTATGCCATCAGATATCATAAGTGAACACAAAGACAAATTTAAAAATTGGAAACTCAAATTCAATTAACTCACCTCAGGAAAAAATACACGAATTGCTGTTGCTCCTACACATCGCTGGCCCACACACATATCAGCACATCAATGGGGCAATCAATGATGGAGTGTGAAGACCTAATTATGACTGACATGGTGATGAATGCTCTGCAACAAGAGCTGAAGAGCAGGGGGAAAAATTTCAAGGCAAGGATACAAGCTCTTTCTAATTCAATGCTGGCAGAGAACTGATGATAACAATGTGGATTACCATGTATTCAACAATGCCGGGGCTACACAATACATATCATTCCTATGTATAACTATCAAACTGTGTATAAACACAGGAAGCACTGCTTTCTGACTGCCCCAGTAAAATGTTTAATCATGGAAACAAATCACGACATGACTGCAAAATAAACAATGCAACCAATTCCTTCCAGCAACACTTATTTTGATAATTATGAATGACATCAATTCTCTACCTTGGGGAACACACGTTACATGTCATATACAATCAATGTAAGTTGAAAAAAACCAGTAACAGCAGAATTACATTCTACTATTACTGTTTGATGATGTTATCATTGATACTGAGGATTCTCCATAAGAAATCTTGTAAGTCTGGAAGGATAATCTGTCATTACACCAGTCGCACCCAGGTCAAATGCTTTTCTGAACTCATCTTCATCATTAAGCACCCAAAGGTATGTCTGGAAAATAAGTCATAAAATACTTATTTTCAAAATGCACAACAGAACACTAGAACACTGTCCATAATATGGTTTCCACTGCATACCTAGAAATTTGTGTTATTAAAGGGCTGCATTTGCTGCAATTTGTTAATTAAGTGGAATTGATTTTGCAATAATTTAATAAAAATAAACAGTAAGAAATATGGTTCCCTACTATAGTATCAGAATACACAAATAATAAAGGACAGGAAATATACTGAATAGAAACTGGAAACAAAAAGCACTAATTAATATACACACATACATACATACATTCAAGGACAAAAGGGACAATGAAATCAAGTCAGCAAAAGTACACACTGGCACTCTCACTCCTCTACAAATCTGGTGTTCCTGATACTTTGTTTTGCCCACATCCTGTCAACAGAACTGCAATGATAATGGAAGGAATGCATGTAAACATACACGCATGCAGAGATGAGATGCATATGTTCATGGATGCAGAAATTAATGTAATTCATCATGTAAAGTGGTTGTTTAAACTGTCCAATCTAATAAAACTTGAAATGGACAATTATTGCTATAGAGTTAAATATAAAATTTAGTGAAAATTTTCCATGGTTCTCAAGTTATTACTGTGTTTACTCAAACTACTCGAACATAAGGCAACCCTGCATATAACATGACCCCATTCACAATCTTCAATTTTCAGGAAAAAACCGATATGGAACGTGTTTAATTCCTGGCACAATTTTAAGGCCCCCCCCCCCCACTTTCAGATGAGAATTAGGAGATACTTTTCAGGTTACATTGGAGTAAATAAAGTATATGTGCGAGTGCTTGGGGTCGTTTTAATTCACACTAACAGGACACAAATGTGCCTAATACAGAAGCCAAATGATGCTATTCAATTTTTATAGGCAATATCTCAGTCACTGGGTGTTTTTGATACAGCATAAATTCATTATCCAAACCAAAAGGGGATAATTCTCTCACATGCAGTAACATGAAAACTTAATTGTACTTTCATAAAACACATAGTTCAGTGTTTGCTCAAACATTCTTTGTTGGTTTTCCTTGGTATCCAGTATTTGTAATGCCATCCCTTTCAACCAGAAAAGTTTCATAGTGTTAACAATGCTAGTGTCTTCTGCCTTCAGTGTGTTTGTAGGTTTTACTGATGTGAGAAAGTTGTCTACCATGACAATAACCATAACATTTCTTCGCTTCTTCAAATAAGGAGTCATCCATTGAAATTTGACATGTTGTTGGAGAGTTTCATCAACAGGGTGCACCTCTTCCTTTCCCAGGCAATAAAAACCATTCATGAGGTGTTTAGCATTCTAGTCCACCAGAAGCCAAACTTATCCCATATTTTTCAGGCTTATTGACCAAGTATTGTGTGAAGTGACATTTGGTCTTAAACATCAGAAGCTACAGTAAATCCCTCTGATTGTGGATGCTATATTCTTGTGTTTTTCTATCACATATGAGAAATGTGATTATCTCTCAAACCCTGGTTTGCCCCACTGCTGCTGCAGTGAACACTGCAACCCACTTCAATGCCCACAGGTCATTTAACCCTTAGGCGACTAATGTCATATATATATGGAGCACCCATTCTTGATGTTTCTAGATCACACACAACGACGCAGCACAGTCGGTAGGACTCCTCTGGACGAGTGATCAGCT
>Ga0268261_10005004_pt1 | contig 10007 bp, 7 predicted proteins | sample TergutNc150P1_FD_190353 | JGI IMG/M metagenome (GOLD analysis project Ga0268261, IMG submission 190353) | Nasutitermes corniger P1 segment gut microbial community from laboratory colony in Florida, USA - Nc150 P1 (SPAdes) (version 2) | ecosystem: Host-associated > Arthropoda: Insects > Digestive... | reverse complement strand
CATATATATATATATATATATATATATATTTTTTTTTTTTTTTTTTTTTTTTTTTGCTGATTGCAGACTGGTTTTCTGAAAGTATTATACCATCACATACTCCTCAGGCCATTGTCATTGCGAAGCTAATGGTCATCCAGCTGTTATTTCTTCTTAGGTTTAGATATTTTCCCCAGCATCCTTTTCATTACACGCCTTCAGTCTCTCTCTCTCTCTCTTTTTTTCCCTCCTGGGGTGAGAAACCAAGTTACACACTGACAAAAGATAAAGCTAAAAGTTATCACTGTCCTTAATTAAGTAGTGCACAATGGAGGCTTATGGGGGAGTGAAGGTGTATCTCCATGAATTCTTAATCTCACTGGAAGCAGTAGGTGGTTGGCCAACCTCATACCTCGGCTGCTTTAGCTCCAAGGAAAACTCCCTTGTTCTTGAGCACCAAAATTACTGTATACAATGTACCGAAGAGAAAAATTTCTTGCTCCTGCCAGAAATTGAACCCTTATTTCTCAACCACTGAGTGTGTGTATTAATTGCTGTAGGGACTGATGCGACTGCCTCGTGGCACAGGTGAGGGAGTCATGAAGTGAATATTTTAAATGAAAATAGAAATTGATTTTCTGTTCTCAACAAATTTTCAGTTATTGAGCTGAAGTAAGAAATCACAATAAATCATTGTGTTTTTTAATTCATAATTTCCAGTAGGGGCAGCCATTGTGATTACTTGCCAGACTCCTAGCTGTGCCTCTGGGTGAGGTAAACAATACAGTTGTCACACTGTAATGCTGGTGTGTTCATCCCCTTCTTTTAATTATGTTAACATTGCTTACGGCATAAATGTGTTTTTTATTTTTTATACAGCTTTTGTTCAAAACTTTCTTCTTCCATTAAATGTATAGCAGGTTACATGCAAAACTTGAGATGCATGCAGAAATATGGGCAAGTTTTCACTTGGAGGATTCACAAGTGTTGCCAAATTTTAAATGAAATTTGAATGTGTTGACAGTTCCATAAAAGTTAAAAAAGGTGAATTTTACCCAAGAACAGGCTGTGAAAGCTGAGAGCAGGTTTAGAGGTATAGGTACTCTTTCTTTAACCTCAGCACTAGATGGGGCGGGTGGTCTAGGCCACACCCAGTCTGCTGTACCCTGAGAAAGAGACCCAGTACCCATTGTGCAGGAAGCTGGGAGGCAAAAGAATAAGATTTTTGGTGAAATATTGTTTATGATAATTCTGTAAATATTTTTTTAATTGTGTTGCCACAGTAACAAATGCAGGATAGTTTAATATTAAATCTTCAAATTTGTTTGTATGGCTAAAAGTATTAGTTCAGTAAAGCAAATATTATAGTAACTTTTCATAGAGAAAAGTGGGAATGAAAGGTGCAATGTTAGTCTAGTAACAAATAATTGTTTTATTATTATGAAATTTATTCTTCCATGAATATAATGATATATTTTGTGATGGCATTATAGTGACTCATTATGTGATACTTGCAGAAGCTTGTGCAGACTTTGGACAAGGTACTGGATGCAAGACCACTGACAGCTTTGAATCAGCTTCTGTTTCGATGCATGAAATGTTCAACTCAGTTCTCTCAAAAACGGCCTCCTACAGGTATGCAGCAGGAAGGATTAGAAAATTTGTAGGAGTTGGAAATGTAGTGAGAGTAATGTTAATTCATTGGCATCTGTATGATCAAAGTTGAAGGGAGCACTGTCTGCCTTTTCCATTGCACATTTTCCACATTTTGTTTTTTATTAAAATGCTTGTGCTTTCAGGGGTGGAAGAAGATGGTATAACTTGTCCCTCGTGTAACAGCACCATTGTTATTGAAGTGGATGAAGTTACATTACATACACGTTGCAGAAATGATGGAGGAGAGAAAGAGTCTTTCGCCATAGGTGATGGACCACTGTCCTCGGATGTTAACTCTTCTCCATCTCAGTCAAGCATAGGTATGCAATGTGTGACTCTAGAGTTGAATATTCATATACCTGGAAGGTTAAAGTCTTCTAGAATATAAGTAAATATAGTTTGGTTGGTAGGTACCAGCATTTTAGAACAGTCTGCTGCTTCCATCTTCAAGGTAGAGGTCAGTCACTAACATGCAGTTTAAAAGATTTTCTGTGGGTTGCTACTAAATGTTAAAAAGAATTGGTATTTTAAAATTCTATAGGCATAGCTTCTATTCCATTTACAGCACTGAATGCAGGAGTACAGTAACTGTAATGTAAATCCATGTGACTCTTGTCATAGCTTATGACTTACATAGAGATGCGTGACTTTTTTCTATATAGTCTCTTAGCATACTTAACTCACATTTTCTTAAATATTTTTGAATGCCAGTGCCTTTGAAGTTGTACAGTCAGTTCCCTAGATACCTCAACACTTCTAATTAATGTACACTATTGATGTACTGAATTAAGGTGATTATACTACAGTTTTTGGCAGTCCTGCGGATCCGTGTAAAAATTTCTTTCTCCCTCTGTCTTTGCATATGAAAAGACTCAAGAACTGTTGAACAAATTTCTGTGAAATTTGACAGTGAAAAGTTTTACTGAAATCTGAATTTTTACTGAAATTACTGAAATTTTCATTAGGTCAGACAAGACTAATGAAGACTTCAATGCATTGCTGTGCATGTCTGATGTGAAATGTATTAAATATCTGTCAGAGAAAAAATGTTTTGCACTGAAGTTTTAGGGAAGGGTGAAAAAATTTAGTTTATGACCAGCACACTTTTTGAATAATTCTTCTGACTTTCAACATAACTAGTCAAAAGGAATGCTAGGTGTACATGTCTGAGTATGCATATTCAGCAGTAATCTTTCAAATGTAAATGCAGATTACCTTCCTCATTGTCGACAGAAATTAAACAGAACTTCCTCCCACTTGACCTTACAGGTCTACAAGTATATAAATAAATATATAATTGAATGTGCTGCTATAACTGATACTTTATTAAAACTTTTTTTTTGTATAATTATGCAAAATAAAGTAAACATGCCAGAACTGTTGTACATAACACACATTTCCATCTTGTTTTGTTTGACTCTAGGTGTAACTAAATGCATTGTTGATTACATATATTGGTTTTGCAAAAAAAATTCCAAACAAATGAGCCATGGCTAAGCTTTCTAAAGCTACTCTGCAAAATTTCCGTCTCTCACTTGACACTTCAAGACTAGCTTGCTGGTTACAAATCCTTCATGTTGCTTCCAGAGTCATTTATAACTTTCCTTGCTGGGTGTACATAAAACTCTTTTGAAATGTTAGGTTATATCAGGTTACAAATGTATATGTTTGTCCTTTGACACTTCATTATCCCTAGTCAAAATAATCTGCATGGAGAGTGTTAAGAAAAACAACTTTTCACAGAAAATTAAAACTCCTAATCTAATGCACATATTTAAATTGTTTTATTTTAAGGAATAACCAGGGAATATTCTGTGCTACTTAAATTTACACTATTTACACCATTATAGTTTCGATCACTAGTTTTGACCAAAGTGTTTGTACATTTTCATTCTTTCTGCTAGTTGCTAATTGAATGGTGAATATTTTTAAGAAGAATTTTTGCTCCACTATCCAATTTCACCATGGTGTTGCTCATCCTTACCTTTCATCACATCCATTAAAAATGCTGTTCTTTGAATCTTGGTAGTGGGAAGAACAATTTCTGCTCCTGTTTGAAATTTAATCCTTGTCATCAAACCCGTAGGTAATAAGTACAGTGACTAAGGTTCTTTCAGTAAACATGTAATTAGAGAAACACATGCTGGAGTCACCATTGGCAGTGCTGTTGACTATGATTTGTTGTGTGAATGTACAACTGCATGATATCCAACTAACACAAGCCAACCCCATGCTCTACATTACCACTCAGGAAGGGCAGTGAGTGACACTGGAGCATCAACGGTGATGTGTGGTGGGGACAGACTCCAGGTGACAGCGATGGTCCACCACAGTGAAGTCCAGCAACAACCCTCTCGTAAGATTCTTAACTTGCTCAGCTGTAGTTTTTTGCTTCTGTTTCTGCATGCTGTGTAAAATGGACCACCAGCAGGACAAAGTTAAAGCAGTGTAAGGTAGTTTATACACATATGTTTTAATGTTATTTTACGTGATTTCAGGTCTTTCCCATGGTGTAAATGAGGTCTTCGTTCTTCTGGGTTGTTAGGTAGTGTTGATTGGTAGTTAGTCAATACTGCATTTCATCCTAAAAGATCGAAGAACTAATGTCATGTTTACAGCACAGTATTCTTAAAACACATTTTCTGCTCTTCTCAGGTATTTTTGGGATTGTCTTTTTGTTTCCCTTCATTCTGGCCTGGAGCCTTTAGTTACTAATGCACTCCATGCCGTGATTATTTTTTCATAACATTTCTGTTTGAATATTACGCATACTATGAGGCATATGTAGCTGTATTGTCTTGCTGGTAGATTGCCAAAAATGTCTGCATTCTCTAAAGTATGGAAACAGTTTGGGTAAAGTGGCTGTCTGAGAAGAACTGCGCTACACATAACTACCTGGCAGGAAATGCGTGAAATGACTTTTCTCATTTCACCATTTCATTTTACTGTTCCCTTGGAGCAGTTTATAGGAGTCTTTTAACCAGTATAAAAATCAACAGTTATTCTGTTGTAAGAAACAATGCTATATCGAGAAAAAATAATAAAATTTTCAGTCAAACACAATTTATATCCTTAATCAGATGCATAGGCTATATGTTTCAGATTAATTAACTAACCCATCATCAGGCCTTTTTATAATGCTGTAGGCTAAAAGTAAGATACGTGTTTTACCAAAAAATCTACTATAATTTGGTCTACATTTTGGGTGTGACTTTTGTTATGAATTCCATCCTGAAAGATGAACATGGATGAAAAGTTTTGGGTTTAAGGTAAAATTCTTTACAGTAACAGCATTCTTGTGTAGAATTGATATTCTGAAGCTTTATCTTGACAGTAAAACGTAATATGTTGCCTTTATTTCTGCATCAGTTTCCTTCACTTGGTACTGTAGAAAAATATGTTTTGCCTTATAGAGATAAGATTTATCCCACCTTATTGCACACTTTATACCATACAGAAGATACTCCACTGTGTTTGACTAATATACTGATATGTAGCCATCTTCAGGGAGTACACACAAAGATCATATTTAGATAAAAATACATAACATTGTCAAAGATTAAGGTAAAATGTCCATTTCAAAGTAAATTGTGATGTGTTTGTATGAAGTAGAGGATTATGTGAACGATGACAGGATACAATTGGTAAATAATTTTTCATAGATTTTTTTGGTTTGTACTTAGTACAGAGTGTTCGTGCGGTGCATACACATCTTTGCTGCAGTATGCAGAACTTTGAACTCAAACTGAAAAAAATGTGCTTGGAGACGACAAGATTTATTTTTAAAAATGTACTAATTCTTTGCCCTTTTTTTTTAACATATGTACCGTGCATCTTGATAATTATCAAAGTTTTTTCACCAACTGATGCACAATTGGATAGTCTTAAAAACAATTTTAAATTTGCATTAGAATTGATATTAAAAAGCTATTTAATGTCAATTCTAATGCAAATTTAAAATTGTTTTTAAGACTATCCAAATTGTGTATCAGTTGGTGAAAAACTTTGATAGTTTTTGGCTGTTATGTCATCATCTGTTTTATATGAACACACTGCAATTAACTTTGAAATGTGCATTTTACCTAGTCTTTGACAGTGTTATATATTTCTAAATAAACATGGCCTTTGTGTATACTTCCTGAAGGTTTCTACATATATTAGCCAAAACATGTTGGAGTAACTTGTGTATGGCATAAAGTTTGCAATAAGTTGGAATAAATCTTGTGTGTGTGTGTGTGTGTGTGTGTGTGTGTGTGTGTGTGTGTGTGTGTGTGTGTGTGTGTGTGTGTGTGTGTGTGTGTGTGTGTGTGTGTGTGTATGTATATATATATATATATATATATATTATTGCATGGAGGATGTATGATATTAAGTATGCTATGCCTAATTTTATCAACTGTGTTTGTAGACCCTGTGTCTGTAAGTTGTTCTTCATATCTGTGGCCTCTAGTTTACTGTATTGATTTTTAGAAAAATCAGGTATGTATTTGGATGTATTAACAGTATAGCCATTTCTTATAATAGGTTGTATGGATATTGTGGCCTGTATTGTCGTTTGTATGCTAAGGTACAGGTGACATTCTTGTATATTCCTCGTTTACACTCTTGAGATATATGAAAATTTATCATTTGATACGTCAGATTCTTGGGGTGGGGGTGGCTGCTGTGAAAATACCTGTCCTTTTGGGGTGTGATGTCATGCACTTTGGCAGATGTGAATTGACAGTTTATAGGAATGCTTTCACCACCATCATTGTAGTTGAATAAGTGATGCACAGCAAATATGATGCTGATATAAGGACATGGTGGACCAGGGTATAGCACTGGCTGAGCCAGTGGGAAGAGGGAAAGTAAAAGTGCAGAGAACCGTAGGAACCCTAGAAGTTTCAGGAGTAAGTGGAGTCAACAGAAGGGCAGGGAAAATATAGTCGACCTTAGGGGAGGCCGTTAGGGCAGATGAAAGGAGCAGTACTAGTAACAGTTAATTAAGTAAAAACTGAAAATACTTTTATTTAAAAATAAAATTAAAATTAAAATCGGAGATGAGATGTAAGATAAGAGAACAAAGGGTAGTCAGGGGGCTTTTGGATCAGTAAGAGGAGAGGGAAGTGAGGTAAACAGGCAAGAAAAGCATGCACTCAAAGGGGGCATTGTCTTGAATATCAAAGTATATAAAAATCAAAGAACAAAAATAAGTAGAAACAGAAAATAGAATAAAGGAGTGTATGTGAAGGAAGAAAGGTGAGAAGGCTGTCACAACAGCACTTGGCTGTGTTCTGGAAATGGGCATTGTGTGCTGGTTTTAGCAGGCCAGGCTGAGAACCAAATTCAGGGGGTCTGTGGAAGAGGTGTCAGATGTACTTTAGAGTAATATGAGGTTTCTGTGATGTGCTTAGGCAGAGAGTAGCCTACTTTTTATATTACCAGCTGTTGGCTCTATCTTTGTTGTGTCCCTGAAGGTGCAATCTATGTTTCTTAATTTTATGGCACAGATGCTGGTCTTCTGGAGTTGCAACCAATTCCCCAGGTTGAATGCTGTGTTCGGCCATAGCTCCAGTCTCCTCTTTACTCACTCTTTTGTCTTTTCCTCTTGACAATCTTCCGTTTTTTATTTCATTTTATTTTTTATAAATATTTGATTTTTACTTTATACTCGTATCCATGCCTTCACTTTCTGCTAAGGCCCTATCCCACCATGCACCCCTACAAATGATCCGTTTGAAGGTCCTGGCCTGATTCTCTGTACTTTAATTTGTTTACTGTTCCCTAACTTGCCACAGCTCTGCCTGTCCCTATATCTGTGTGCTATTTTCTATGCCTGGGATTCTTGTCTACCTAGATGATAAAGGCAGAAGGGTTGAAATTTACACCCTTAATCTTTATCCTGCTGGGGTGGGTATGTAACTTTTATCACGTGGTTTATGAAAAACATGACTATCACAAAGATGAGGTTATGAAATAAACATTATTTTGAGGAAAATCAAAGAGATTATGCAACTTGCCTTAAAAATGCTACAAATTGCCTTGTTGCCTAAATATGTTCAATGAATTTCTTGGGGCATTTTTCCTATGTGGGTTTACGTATGTGATTGCAGGTCTTTAGAACGTTAAGTAAAGAGTGATTTTCACTATGCCATTTTACAAAACTTGTAACTCATGAATGGACTTTTGTGGAGAATTATTATCCCAACTTTTACCGAGATGAGTTTGTAAATATGGAAGGTGCAGAAAATCATTTATTTGTCAAAGTAAAGTAATGCTGTCACCAAATTGGTTTTCACACAGTTGTTGCATTCTCAACAACATTTTGTAGAGAACCCCTGTACTGAGTTCCATGGAAGTCCAATAAATGGTTTGGTTGCTGATGTAGGTAATGTACAGATGGATATATATTCTCCACATAAGTCATATTTATTTTTACTTTATAAAAAGTACCTAAAATTGATGTTGTTTTTGAAAATATTATGAAGGCATATGCGGCTTCAAGGAATGGACGACATTTATTTGTTCAGGTCATATATTTTTCTCTGGGTCTCTTCTCTAATAAATGAGAATATTTTTTATCTCATAAAATTATGTGCAGGCAGGTTTTCCCTTATTGAGACTGAATTTCTTCACATTAGAGGAAGAATGCAATCTGAAGTCTTCTTTTATGCAACAAGTCCTTCCCTTTTTTGTTATCTCTTTCTGGTCTGGTTGCAGTTTGACCATAAACACTTTATTAGAGTATAAACGTTTTGTTCTGTCCCTTTAATCTATCAAGTATCACTATTAGGACCAGCAATTTGCATCTGTGTTTATTTATAAGACTACCTTGATAAGTTATAAATTTCATTATTTTATGTCAGTGTTTAGGAACTTATGTATTCATGTAAATTGGGGATACATAAAATATCATAAGGAATAAGAATTTTTATTATTTCAGCGCAGTGTATTTTCAAACAAAAACCTCCATGGTGAGTGGGAGGTTTCATTAGCAAAACATAAACCATAGTGACACATTCACATTCTGCAAGATACATGTTGCCAATGGTGTGTATGTTGTCATTCTATTTATATGAACATATTAGCAGTTTATAGCTGGTTATGTAAGAAACAGACAACTTACAGTAAGTAAGGAAAGACATTTTAAATGTGCTTGAAAGTTGAGTAAACCAGCTTTCTGTAGCAGTATACATAATGTTCAGCATAATGTGTCATAATACTACACTGTGATGCTGGAAAAGCTATGGCATTTTCTTGAGGTTAATGGAAAGGTAAGACTTATAATGAAGCTTGAAATGAGGTACTGTTACCAAGCGTGTCACAAATAAGCCATGAGCTTTTTTTTTTAATTGAAATTTATTCAGTAAGACATCAACGTAAGTATGTTGGATCTGTGTGTGTGTGTGTGTGTGTGTGTGTGCGCGCGCGCGCATGCACTTGCATGTGTGTGTGAGTGCATGAGTGAATGAATGATGAACTGTGTATTATTATCGTCATTACTATTGTCATCATCGTAATTTTTTATCCTGCTGGTTAATGAGTGTATACTTTACTGACTAGCTGTGGAGAGTACCGTCGGACTATTGAAAGTTGGTGTAGTTTCCATCACTTTACCTACTGCATATCCCATCTAATAGGAAGTTCTGTTTCCTCTCTGCTCCCCACTTTCCATCAGTGGGCCAGGATAGCACAGTCAGTAAAGCGACTCGCTACGGGCTGGACGGTCTGGGAATCAAATCCTGGTGGAGGGGTATTTTCCGCACCCATCCAAACTGGCCCTGGGGCCCACCCAGCCTCCTCTACAATGGGTACCAGGTCTTTTATGGGGGTAAAATGGCCGGAGCATGGCATTGACCACCCACCCCCATCTAGCGCCAAGGTTAAGGAACTCCTGAGATAGCTTCATAAATGTATAATTGAAGGACAAGGGAATATGGTGTGCAGATTAAATTTTGGAGTGAATTTACACTCTTTCTTATTTTAAATTTACTTCATAAATGCACTAGAGCATTAATGAAAAATATGGAATGAAGTCCTTATTAAACATAATATTATAGGTAGAATACAGCAGTATATTGGCAAGGGTGTATTTCACAGCTGTACTTTTCTGTGTTTGGTACAGGTTCAGCAGCCTCTCTGGATCCAGTTGCAAGTTCTCCAAACAATATTTGGGTACCTGTGAGGCACTGGGATAGTGACATCGAGGTAATTAGCAATCCCAGCCAGAGCAGCATTGAAGTGCTGGATGAACACGCTAGGTATGAATAAACTGCTGTGGGGCTTTGGTAGAACTTTTATGTATGAGGAAGTTTAGATGGTTTGATGATTTTCAGCCTGCTGTCCTGTTGGAAGGCAACATGGTTTATGATTGCACTATGTTGCCCCCC
>Ga0268261_10005003_pt1 | contig 10009 bp, 10 predicted proteins | sample TergutNc150P1_FD_190353 | JGI IMG/M metagenome (GOLD analysis project Ga0268261, IMG submission 190353) | Nasutitermes corniger P1 segment gut microbial community from laboratory colony in Florida, USA - Nc150 P1 (SPAdes) (version 2) | ecosystem: Host-associated > Arthropoda: Insects >... | reverse complement strand
GGATATTTGTCTGTTGTGAGTGTCGTGTGTTGTCAGGTAGAGGTCTCTGCGACGAGCTGATCACTCGTCCAGAGGAGTCCTGCCGACTGTGCTGCGTCGTTGTGTGTGATCTAGAAACATCAAGAATGGGTGCTCCATATATATATATGACATTAGTCGCCTAAGGGTTAAGTCCTCCACCAGAAACATAGGCTTTGTATTACGGATTAATTAAAGAATCCATAATCAGGCCTTTTCATACAAGACAAACGCTAATGTACTTAGGTTGGCATCGCGTTGCATTTCCTTGATGTTTGTCTTTTATAATAAGGCCTGAATATGGATTCTTTAATTAATCCGAAACATGTAGCTAATGTATCTAGTTCAGAATATAGTGTAAGATGTGTGGAGCAGAAGCTTTTATCATCTTTTCTTGATTAATTGATTGGTTTTTGTAAAAGAGACACAGAGTGTTCACTGCGGAGTACAAACTGAAAATTTTCTCAATTTTACAGCCATCTTTCATTTTACAGTTAAGCTACCCCCGTACCTATAAAAACTTATCTAATTTAACGAATTTATATGGTTTAAATAAACAAACCAACCAGATGCAACAGTTTCACAACTCTACCACTTGACGTTTATGTGTCGCTCAACATGTTTCGGGCGCCTCCACGCTCATCATCAGGAGCTTACAACTGCATCAGCAGCCTTTGCTTTCACCTTGGAACCAGAGGCTGTTGATGCAGTTGTAAGCTCCTGATGATGGGCGTGGAGGCGCCCGAAACTTGTTGAGCGACACATAAACGTCAAGTGGTAGACTTGTGAAATTGTTGCATCTGTTTGGTTTATTTTAGTTGTGTGATGGTACACGGACCTGCCAACGTCACATTTATATGGCTTCGATAACACGTCGTGAGAACCAAAGGTCTGTAGGTTGCAGTGCGTTTAAAAACCATTAATTTGAAGGATAAATAAGATATTCTCTTAGTCTTCGTTCCGCGTCCCTGCAATGCCAATTACCGTCTCGTACTAATTACATTCTTAGAGTTTCACATTAGCTTTCTGAACAAGAGCGAGTGCTAGGGCCGTGCGGGAGGCGAAGTGCTTCGTGCAAGTGACTTAATTGCTCTTGAAGTGCAGTTATTTGGCTGGCGATGTGCGGCGGTCTGTTTATGGTAGACACCGTCTTCAGAAAACAGACGAACCTCGCCAAATTAACGCACACAGAACCCAGTGAAGAGTCCTGAGTGTCGTTTATTGCCACGTGCCAGAACTACGCCTGAGGCGTTGCTGTTGTGTTTTGTAGCGTTCTGGTGTGAGAAATGTCTCGTACAGTTTTCACTTTCAGCGACCCTTCTTTAAAAGGAAAATGAATAGGCTAATGTGATCACCACGCTGTCTGTCTGTCTGTCTGTCCATTTTAACTTACTTCATGAAGACTTATAAATTTTATGATACTGGAGGCCATTTTATAATACTGGAGGCCATTTTATGATAATGGAGACCATTTTATGATAATGGAGGCCATTTTATGATAATGGAGACCATTTTATGATATTGGAGATCATTTTATGATACTGGAGGCCATTTTACGATATTGGAGACCATTTTGTGATACTGGAGGCCATTTTGTGATATTGGAGACCATTTTATGATATTGGAGATCATTTTATGATACTGGAGGCCATTTTACGATATTGGAGACCATTTTGTGATACTGGAGGCCATTTTGTGATATTGGAGACCATTTTGTGATATTGGAGACCATTTTGTGATATTGGAGACCATTTTGTGATACTGGAGACCATTTAATGATACTGGAGGCCATTTTACCGCAGTAATATCGCGTTCCCTACACTCAGAAATGGCAATATATCTGACGTGCGGATTTTTCTGGTGGAATCTTCGTTGTCACTGCTTGTTTAGGGTACTGATGGTGATAAGTGCTGGAAGGACAAAGCACAGTGTATCGATATAACGTTTTTGTAAAATGTGAAGTCACATAGTGGCCGCCGTACGACGTTGCCTTTAGCTTTTAACCGTAAGTTGCTAGAAATAATTTAGTTCTCTAAGTTGGCAATGACCTTTTTCGAGCCAGCACACTGCGTAACGTGTACAAAGCGACTGGTTTGTAACTGATTAGTTGATACAGGTTACGAGAGATGGCAGTTATTTTTATGCAGTAGTCATGTGGTAAAGAGGTCCTTATATTTCGGTCGGCATTGCAGCGTCATACTTGGCCGATAACATCTATCAGCCTTACAAATTTTTAAGTGCAGAAGGTTTGAGTGTTCAGTGCAATTGCGAGTTCATTTGATGTCTGAAGCTGTGACATACAGGAAGGGATCGACTGAAGGATTGTCTTTGTAAATGGTAGCTTTAGACCCCGTGAATTGTGTGTGTTTTGTGTGGGTTTTGTAATGTGTGGGTCTTTTGGTAATATGTATACTGTACACTGACTGATGTTTTTGTTACCCTGACTGAGGTTTTTCCCTGCTTTTTTCTCAGTTGTAAGGCAAATGCCAAGGTAAAACTCGCAAAGACGGGGCACGGCCCGCCCTCTTACACATTATTTGTTATTTGTGTTGTTCGGTTGTTATTTGTGTTGTTCTCTGTATTGTTTGTGTGTAAATGTGTACTGCCACAGGGTGACAACCCAATTGCAGTTAATAAATATATCATGTCATATCATTACCGCTACAACACTGCGCTCGTCTGCTCGTGTGATGGATGGACGGTGTCTAGCAATGTTACACTGCATGTGGTTCGAACTTGCAGTCACCAACATGTCTTCACACCCATAACATCCCAACACTGCTACGTCGCATTCGGAACGTCCAGCTTCGAATCCCAGACCGACGGCCGCTTAGCGGACTGAATTATTTTTCCCAAATAAAACGCAATGTACTTCAGAGTAGACACGACCGCTTTTTCGCAACATTTGCTGACCCGAAAGTAGCAAATCGTTAATAATAGATGGAATATTGGACTGGATAACGGTGATTTTACCGCCGAACTTTCCATCGTACAGAACATGTAACACGGTTGACATGATTGTGTGCATTGTACAGCATCGTAGCAATCCACGGTATTTTTACACAATGTGTAATATTTATTTTGAAATTCTCTCGCAGTTTGTGTTTCGAATTTCTGTCCTGGTTAAAACTGAAATACAAATAACAGAGTTTCGAACGGCAAATCACATGAATGTCTTCTGTTGTTACAAACTCCTACGAAAAACTCGATGTTCATGGATCCGTGCATCGTAATACAAATGGTACAGAAATAACCAACAAGATGCGACTGTGTAGTAGAATTTATTATTCCAGTGTTTCTTCAATGCTCAACATGTTTCGAGCGACACACCGCTCATAATCAGGAGCTCAAAAACTATAATTGCAGCCTCTGGTTTTACGTACGTTTGTGGTTGCCGGCAGCTGCCGGCAAACACAAACGTACGTAAAACCAGAGGCTGCAATTACAGTTTTGAGCTCCTGATGATGAGAGGCGTGTCGCTCGAAACATGTTGAGCATTGAAGAAACATTGGAATAATAAATTCTACTACACGGTCGCATCTTGTTGGTTATTTCTATACGATTCCTACAAAAAAACTTACGAATGACGTGGAACTGTTTCATTCATCCAGGTAAATGGCTGTCCCTTCGTGAATTTTTCTACTTCAGTTTTGTAAAATTTTTCTCAAGATTTAAAATGGCAGCCGCTGTAATCAGTGGCAGTTCTTTAGGCTCAGATCTAACAGGAAGCTGAAAGCGTTTGATGCAGCTTGGAGTGCATCACAGTGATCAGTGAATGTGCGGCAAGTAGCCACATGATATGATATGATATATTTGTTAACTGTAACTGGTTATTCACCCGGTGGCAGTAGTTCAGTACACATATACACGCAAACAATACAGAGAACGACACAAAACAAACAATACTTATACATAAAAAAAACACAAAGTTTGGAAAAGTGCGGGTCGTGTCCCGTCTTTGCGGGTTTTACCCTGGCATTTCCCTTACTACTGAGGAAAAAGCACGGAAAACCCTCAGTCAGGGTAGCCGAAGAGTGCCAGTTGGCACGATGAAGATACATTATCATACAAAAAGAGTACATAGACACGGCCCTAACCTATACGTTTTGCTGTTACCGACGATTCATCAGACGCGCACACCGAAAAATCTGCGTTTTAAGCAACAAGTTTCGTGCAACTTTGTTTCGCGTTGTATGAAGCCGTATACAAAGTTTGCCTCGGGTAAAACGGCCGACGTTGAAGGCCTAAAGGGTGCATTCTGCTGTACAGTTGACTGAAGAAATAATAAGTAGTTAAGACTGTTGGCGGGAGGAACAGAATTTATTCAACAGCTGAGCTACCATCAGCTGCTCGCAGCAGATTGTGTGTCATATTGTTATTTTACGGTGACTTGCCATTCAAGAGGCAAATTATTAAATAGAGGCGCTTTGAGAATATGAAACTGTATTGAATAAACAGCCTGATGTAAAGATGTTTGCTTTAGAAACGGCCGTGCCAGTAGCAGTTGAAACACAAACTGCACCCACAGCCGTGTACTTTAGATACACAGGTGAGAGGCCGATTGTTAAAACAACACAGATATCCAAATTTAAGTTTACCGTTATTTTTTTAAATAGCGCATTTGATACAGCTCAATCGAGCAGAGAAATTCGTAAGAAGCGATGTAATGTGTGTGTGTTTGTGTGTGTGCGTGTGTGTGTGTGCGTGTGTGTGCGTGTGCGAGTGCGTTGTGTGTGTGCGCGTGTTGTGTGTTTGGTGTGTGTGTGTGTGCGTGCGTGTGCGTTGTGTGTGTGTGTGTGCGTTGGGGGGTTTGTAGTGTGTGTGTGTGTGTGTGTGTGTGTGTGTGTGTGTGTGTGTGTGTGTGTGTGTGGGTTTTGTAGTGTGTGTGTTTGTGTGGGTTTTATAATGTGTGGGTGTTTTGGTAATATGTATACTGTACACTGACTGAGGTTTTTCTTAACCTGACTGAGGGTTTTCCGTGCTTTTTCCTCAGTTGTAAGGCAAATGCCATGGTAAAACTCGCAAAGACGGGGCACGGCCCGCACTCTTCCACTGTATTTTTTATTTGTGTTGTTCGGTTGTTATTTGTGTTGTTCTGTGTATTGTTTGTGTGTAAATGTGTACTGCCACCGGGTGACAACCTAATTGCAGTTAATGAATATATCATATCGTATTAGTCCCTGATCTGGTCGAAAAATTGCCGGCCTTTAATGGAACCACAAAGTTTAATACTGTGTTCAGAACAGTGCAACACAGCCCCTGCCTGTCCTGGAACAAACCAATCCAGTCCCCAACCTGCCAACCTGTTCCTATAAAATTCATCTTAATGTTATAGCTCCACTTACAGCTATATTTCCCAAGCGATCTCTCTCCTTACGGTTTTCCAACTGTTATTTGCACCCGTCTATGACTTCTCTTACAGAGCCACGTGCCTCGCCGCCCTTCACACAATTCTCCATGTGATTCCCCTAACAATATTGAGCGAAGCTCTTCTTTATTATATTTGTTCAAGCCGCTCCTTACTTCTGCTTTTCTCTGTCCTAGAAAACACCGAGTCTGTGTTGTCCATAAATATCTCACAATTGTCCAAAACTGTCGTAATGGCCGCTGCCAGTGGCTGCAGTATTACTGTTTTGACCCCGTTGTGCTGGGTCAGGTTAGCTTGCAAGTCGAGCGAAGTAGACGTGTCCATGGAGCTGTGATCGGCGACGGTGACTTCTGGAACAGAGACCTTAACAAGTGTTGTTTGTTGCTGTAGTGACTGGAGCACTGAGAAATGTGAGAAGAGCAGGTACTGACAGCACCACTGGATCACCTTATGACGGGCAGGGCAGGAGATGACCCCTGTCTTCGTCAAAAAGCGCCGAGCGGGCTGCTTGCAGCGGTACGTACGTTGACGGGCAAGCCTTGTGACCTGCCTAAGATTTCGAAAACCCTCCCTGTTCTGGCGGCCATCTGCCTGGACTACGGCTGACCCTTGGATTTCTGCCGCTACAGGAAGTGTCTCTGGTCGCCTGAGGCAGAAATTCTCGCCCCAGTAACACAACACGAATAGACATCATCTGTACCAATTTTGATAGTGCTGGGAGAAAAGCCAGTTCACAATTCTCTGTCTGCCTAACATCCCAATACCAGGTGACCATTGGCAGTCGGTCCAGTAACAGCGTCATTGCTTCCTTTTCCTACATGCACCGTTCAGTGCTTAACGTTCCCGGCTACCAACTGCACCAGTTACAATGGCACAGAATGCCCATGGCACATACCACGTAGCACTGGCACAGAATATCCATGGCACATAGCAATGGGATAGAACGTCAATGGCACATAGCATTGGCACAGAATGCCCATGGCACATAGCAATGGCATAGAATGTCCATGGCACATAACAGTGGTACAGAATGTTCGTGGCACATAACAATTGCATAGAATGTTCATGGCACATAACATATGCACATAATGTCCATGGCACTTAGCAAAGGGATAGAATGTCCATGAAACATAGCATTGGCACAGAATGTCCCTGGCACATAACAATGGCATAGAATGTGCATGGCACATAACAATGACAGAATTTCCATGGCGCATAGCAATGACATAGAATGTCCATGGCACATAACAATGGCACAAAGTGTTCATGGCAAATAACATTTGCACAGAGTGTCCATGGAACGTAGCAATTGCACATAATGTCCATGGCACATAGCAATGGGATAGAATGTCCATGGCACATAGCATTGGCACAGAATGTTCCTGGCACATAGCAATGGCATAGAATGTGCATGGCACATAACAATGGCACAGAAGGTCCGTAGTGCATAGCAATAGCATAGAAAGTCCATGGCACATAACAATGGCACAGAATGTCCGTAGTGCATAGCAATGGCATAGAAAGTCCATGGCACATAACAATGGTACAGAATGTCCGTGTCACATAACAATGGCACATAATGTTCATGGCACATAGCAATGGCACAGAATGTCCGTGTCACATAAGAATGGCACATAATGTCCGTGGCACAGAGCAATGGCACATAATGTCTATGGCACATAGCACACTGTCACTGCCATCTCTCGATGCACACCTCACGTGACCCCAGAATATCATTTCTCCTGAAGACTAAGACTCAGAATGTCCTCTGAGATGTAACGCTGTGTCTTTGGGCGAGAAGTTCCCGACGTTTCGAAGGTTTATAGTGTCTTGATTTTCAGTCACTATCTAGTCCCAGAAAAACGGCTGAACCGCATTTTCCGTAGGCTGTTCCGCTAGACTTCTCTAGTCTAGACATGACATCGCTAGGATCCGTCGAAATGTCGGGTACTGTTTGTCTAACGACACGACGTCACAGCCCTCAACACCTGAATCTTCAGCAGTACCGCTGTTAGAACCTTAAAACTCGCATCAATTCGCCTGTTTAGTTTTCTCCGTTTCTCCAATTCTGGCTCTGCAGTCATGTGATAAACTTTTGTGTGCCACCAGCTGGTTCTGTTGCCTGATGTCTGTTTCGATACACAGTGGCAAGGCTGGAAGATACTGTATATCACGTCATGCACTTTTTGGTCACCGTGTGCCTGCGCTTAGAGAATCATTGTCGACATTTGTAACTCTTTGTGTTATTCTGTTGCTGCGCATGAGTGTATTATTATTATTATTATTATTATCATCATCATCATCATCATCATCATCATCATCATCATCATTATCATCATCATCATCATCAGTTTTGTTGTGCAGTTCAGTTCCATCTATTATCTTACCCGCGTTTCTTGGGGCTAACCTCCTGTTAACACTCCATTGTCCTTCGGGAATTCCCCTATTTGTGTTATTTACATTTACCTCGCCATTTACACCTTACATTTCTAAATATTTTCTTAAGTTCCTTACTTGTGCTGTGTTTGTACATTTCGTTACCTTTCCGTGTGCTACTGCACTGTTCACAGCCAGTCATTGTTACACAACAATTCAACTGTCCACTTTCCTGTTCCCGGACAGCCCCACAATTCAACTGTCCGCTCTCCTGCTCCGGACAGCCCCACAATTCAACTGTCCGCTCTCCTGTTCCCGGACAGCCCCACAATTCAACTGTCCACTCTTGCTCCCGGACAGCCCCACAATTCAACTGTCCACTCCTACTGCGGACAGCCCCACAATTAAACTGTCCACTCTCCTGGTTCCGGACAGCCCCACAATTCAACTGTCCGCTCTCCTGCTGCGGACAGCCCCACAATTCAACTGTCCACTCTCCTGCTCCGGACAGTCCCACAATTCAACTGTCCACTCTCCAACTCCGGACAGCCCCACAATTCAACTGTCCACTCTCCTGCTCCCGGACAAGCCCACAATTCAACTGTCCACTCTCCTGCTCCCGGACAGCCCCACAATTCAACTGTCCACTCTCCTGCTCCCGGACAGCACCACAATTCAACTGTCCACTCTCCTGCTCCCGGACAGCACCACAATTCAACTGTCCACTCTCCTGCTCCCGGACAGCCCCACAATTCAACTGTCCACTCTCCTGCTCCCGGACAGGCCCACAATTCAACTGTCCACTCTCCTGCTCCCGGACAGCACCACAATTCAACTGTCCACTCTCCTGCTCCCGGACAGCCCCACAATTCAACCGTCCACTCTCCTGCTACCGGACAGCCCCACAATTCAACTGTCCACTCTCCTGATCCCGGACAGCCCCACAATTCAGCTGTCCACTCTCCTGCTCCCGGAGAGCCCCACAATTCAACTGTTCAATCTTCTGCTCCCGGACTGCCTCACACTGTATCTTAATATCTCCAATAGCCGACACACAGCGGATAACTTCCTTTAACCTCTCGTCTACTAATTCCTTTTATTTTCCAAAGCACTGATATTTGTGTTTCCATGTTGGGAGTCTTCTTGTTTGTGTAAAGGGAGATTTACAAGTGTTTTATGCAAGTACGCAGTAAATATGTATGTATGTATGTATGTATGTATGTATGTATGTATGTATGTATGTATGTATGTATTTTTTTTATTAACTTTATTTCACAGCATGTTCCATTAGAAAAGGCAACACTACATGCTAGAGATTGCTTACATGTAATCTGCGTTATAGGTTTATATATATATATATATATATATATATATATATATATATATATATATATATATATATATACTACAGACTGTTTGCTCCGAAACACAGATCTCGTCCTATTATACGCCTATTCTCGCCTTAAGTGTCGGCCTATTCTGTGCGTGCTACAAAGTGTCAAAGTTTATTGAGTTTACAAACATTTGAAACCATTTTGTGTAATTGTTGGCTAGGTTTGAGTTGGATAAGGGCCAATTTCCGCCTGCTTTTCTTATCCTGTTCTTGAGAGTCTCCCTTTGCTGTAGTAGATGCGCACACTCCCGTATTAAGTGATCTGTGGTCTGTGGCCCCTTTCTGCACACACATTCCGGATCGTCTTTGATTTTGAATCTATGGCAGTACGATCACAGTGTGCCATGCCTTGTTACTATCGTAGAAAGGTTTATACCCATTTGCAGTCTTTTGGATTTGCGTTCACCTATGTCTGGAAAAAATGATTTTGTTGTTTCTCCTTTGGTTGAAACATTCCATTCTTGTTGCCACCTTTTTCTTGTATCACTTCTTTCACTGCACTTTTCGGAATTCTGCTGTATGCGGTTTCTCCATCTCTTCTGCTGGCTGCATTTTTCGCCAGTCGGTCTGCTATCTCATTCCCTAAGTTGTCGCTGTGGGCCTTCACCCAGGTGAAGTGGATAGTGGGCCTTCACCCAGGTGAAGTGGATAGACCAGTTGTCCTTTTCTAGACTTCTTACTCCTCTGATTTGCTCTACCAAGTGTTGGTGAGTCCTAGGATTCGCAATATGTATGTATGTATGTATGTATGTATGTATGTATGTATGTATGTATGTATGTATGTATGTATGTATGTATGTATGTATGTATGTATGTATGTATGTATGTATGTATGTATGTATGTATGTATGTAT
>Ga0268261_10005002_pt1 | contig 10010 bp, 9 predicted proteins | sample TergutNc150P1_FD_190353 | JGI IMG/M metagenome (GOLD analysis project Ga0268261, IMG submission 190353) | Nasutitermes corniger P1 segment gut microbial community from laboratory colony in Florida, USA - Nc150 P1 (SPAdes) (version 2) | ecosystem: Host-associated > Arthropoda: Insects > Digestive... | reverse complement strand
AAAAAAAAAAAAAAAAATATATATATATATATATATATATATATATATATAAAATATATACACCAGATCTTGATTACACATTTCATTTAAAACATTAATTAAAGCAATGAGTTTCATTGGTAAACAAACTTCACTGAAAAAATGTATAAAAAAGTCCCCCTAACCGCACAAGTGGTTTTCTAGAAGCCATTTAGCCTGATGTTTATTACGTACCCAACTTCCGAATATGCAATAATTACACCGAAAACATAGAAGCAACGTTACACTTTAAGACTAGGTAACCTCACACTGCGACTACGATTTGTCAGAATTATCAAACTGGGATGTTGAACAATGACTTAAAGCCTGCAACACGAAGATTTTGCGATTCGCAATTCAAAATGATCTCTGCGCCAAGTATATTCTTCTTTTGCGTCATCGCTCGTCCATACGACTAGATGCTTTTGCATCAAACGCTGAACATAATGACGTTACACATATATGCAACTAGAAGTAGAGGAGCACTGCAGAGCAACAGTTACATGATTGACAATTGAATTCATCTTCATCCAATAAAGATTCGAACTTCAGTATTTATTTCATGATAGCGAAAAGCACAATGGGATAACAACTATCAAATGAATTTATCTAATTTAAAATGTAATGCTACACATTGGCAGTTCTAAATACAATTTCTTTCATGACAAAACTCTAACCTCTTACAATGACCCAGCTGTTTCTTGTGGTCACTTATTCCTCTTACGAAAAAGAAAGAACCATTTAAACAGTAGGAAGGGCAACCGGTTACTCCTCTAGCCAAATATGAAACTTCTACACATGATTTCAACCGTCCAAAACTCATCACATAAGAAACGTATATTCTCCACTTCAGCTTCCCATTCCGTAACAGCAACGGGAATGGACGAACACAATCGTTTTGACAGTACGGTAGGGGTGAATTTGATTTTACTGCTATCTGGTAGTAAACAAATTACACAGTCGTAAGTTGTATTACGATTCTAACCTCGTTTCAAAATGTAAACATGCATTTCGGAAAGCTGTAGTTCTCAGATATTTTCAAACAAGTGTAGGCACGGAGACAGCATATATATTGTTAAATATCACCTACATCCATTTGGTTTTTAAACGAACGGTTTTTACCCTTTTCTTTCCCGTTTGTGGTCCATGGAGTCCAGCACCCCCATGCATACCACTTTTCATGTGCAGGTCACCCTCCTTGCATGCAGTTGCCACTTTAACCGTGGTAGCCGCGTCATGTAACTAACCAACTGCCAGGTTATGAATGCATGGATTTCATCCTCCATTGTACAGTACTTCCTGGTGCAGTGCTGCATAATTAAGCACAAACACATTACATAAAAAGGAATCAGGAGAGTTGGTTGTTTTTGTCAAACAACCGGAAAGGAACAAGTTGGAAAGAAAAATAATAAGGCTTGTAACCATCAGCCAACAAGTTATATCAACAACAGTTTTTTATACTCCAACATGTTTTGGAGGTCACTTGAAATATTAGTGGAGAGGGGGACAATGTTACATGTTTACAGAATTTCGGATAAAATGCACATTGATACAGTGGATTAGATCATTTTAGGATTGGTAAACCAAAGGGCATGCTTATGTTATTTATTCTGTGGATATTTACATGATAAAGAAGTTGTCTTACATATACCATCACATAAAATTATCACATCAGGTCATACAGTATACTATTTGCATGTGCAAGTGCATTTTTCTGAAAGGGAAGTAGGTAGAGCTCATCCTGTTCACACATCCATACATGCTAAATATAGGTCACTACATCAGACACATGACAGCAATGAAGTGTATGCAAGGTGGTCAGAAAATGTGAAGTCCAAACATCCACTCCACACCAAACCTTGAGAATGCCGATTTGTATGGTAAAAAATGCAACACTGTTAGTACTTGGTGAAAAATTCTTTGTTCGACATTTTCAAACCTCTAAGATGAGACCAGCACATCATCTTCAAATCTCACACACCAATCATAGTGATGCAGCACTAACTCCCAGAATGCAGGACTGTCTAGCCAAGTGTTATGATACGGACAGACATCAAACTTTTGTCTCTCCCTATAGCAAGTTTACAATCATTTTGTCTAAGGTAAATAAAAACATCTTCCCCTGCCAATAAAGAAAAAAAAATTCTTGGTTTTTCCTGCTTAAACAATCATGTCTGCACTGAGAAATACAGCAATTAGCAATGAAATACAGTGATGCATATTCTTCAGTCTTCTCATAAAACATCCACAGCATCCTGAATGCGGTTATGTTCCAGATGCATCTGCTTCCTGCTGCTACAATGAATTCTTTCCACCTTCCACCCTCATAACATAAAATAAAGCTGTTTCTGTCCACGCCGTAAAGGCATCAGGGGAGTGGAGGTATAAACTCCACACATTCTTGGTCATGACAACAGAGGTTGAGTTGTCAGCCTCATGCTCAAACTGCTAACACCTTGAGAAAGAGTACCCCAGTAACCACGGGATAGGAGCCTGCATCAGCCCCAGAGAAGGTAGGGGCATTGTGGAGAAAAAAAAAAAATCCCTTGTCCTTGCTGGGGTTCGAACCCCAGACCGTCCAGCCCATAGCCTAGTCACTATTCTATGCTACTGCAGCTAACCCTGCAATTTCTGCTGTGACAGCAGGTACACTGTACTGGCACTACAACTGCTACACGCACACATTTAACTATGTTGTCAACAGTGCAGCTAAATATCACCAATCAACAGGATAACCAGTGAGTAATGAACTTGAAAAGATGTAAATAGCAGATCAATATGAGGCAGTATTTACATTTACCTGGAGGAACCAAAGAAAGAAAATGAAATACTGCAGTCAGAATAGCTGATCTCTGAATCACAACTTTAAAACCCCAGTCTTCCATATGAGTATGAGTATGTCAAGGGTTCGGGACCTCGCGGCCCTGATGCACCTAGGCCTTATAAACTGGCCCTTTGTGCCCCATGTCCAGTCAAGGGAGCCCTGAAGCATTACTGAAGCTCCAGATGGCCCCCAAGCTTATACTTTGAATATCCTTAGAAAAAGGAGCCCAGATGTGCATGTCTGAGTTAGGCCAAGGCCTCACATTCACAAACAATATGGGCCGAGGTTTCCTCCATCACCCCACATTTCCTACACAATGGACTGTCCTGCAGTCCTAAACGGTAGAGATGCCGCCTCAGGGTGTTATGGCCAGTGAGTAGGCCGATTACTGCCCTGGACTGAGTCCTGTTAAAGGACGTAACTTTAGTCTTGGCGCCCAGACCAGGTCCAGAAATTAATTCCCGAGCCTGCCTTTGGGTATCACCAAGACTTCGCCATCTTACCCAATGCTGGTTAGCCACCCAGCAATTGAGCTGGTTTTGTATGTCTCGTCTAGAGACCCCACGGGCCGGCAGGTCCCAAGAAACCCAGACCGGAGCCACCCCTTGCGAGCTCATCGGCAATCTCATTTCCTCGTATTCCAGCATGCCCAGGGACCCAATATAGTCCCACCATATACCGGGTAGCAGTCTTCCACATACATCGCAAAGGTGCTGGTGGTCACTGGATAAGTGCAAGCAATGTAGGGGGAAGTGAAGACTCAAGAAAAATGATGCAGACTGTACACATTTCCTGCTACCTGTCTGTACTGTATCAAGGCAAGTTAACACCTTGTCAGGCCACGCAGAAATGCGTGATTGCTGTCCCATGTGTTGTTGACGGGTCACGCATTTCTAAGTTTTCTTACATGATGTCCTGCACATACATTTGTCAACTGGTATGGCTCACTTTTCGCTTCCAGGTTATCAACAGCTTGATGCAGGATGCTTGGGTCTCAAGTTACAAATAAACAGACCGGTCATGACCCCCTATTTTTACAACCATTAGACTGCAACAAAGGGACCATTCTTTCAGATACTCTGTTTTCCTTCACTTGCAATCATGGTTTTGCGTAGGAATTTTCTGCAAAAGAAAGGCATTTTTTGTGAGTTATATCTGGATACACGTTCTGGTGTCTCTGATTATAGTAACAATGAAAGTTTGGGCAGTGACAGTGACGTCCCCACAATTTCCATAACCATTTTTCCTCACATCTATCAAGACAATTATCATAACAGTGTGAGATTAGCTCAGACATTGCTAGACAAAAACGTGAGAGTCTGCGGCATGAGGGCTAACAGAGGCATTCCACATGACCTAGAAAGGGAAGTCAACGTTCCGCAGGAATGGTGACATAATGGTGCAAGTATGGAAGGACAAGACTTGTGCGAATGATAAGTATGATCCATGATGCAACAATTGTAAACAAAGGGAGGAAAGACAGGAAAACAAACATGGAAGTAAAGAAGCCTTATGCTGTTGTCCAGTACAATGAATTCATACAGGGCATTGGCAGGGCAGATCAGTACCTCAGTTTTTACTCAGTTCTGAGGAAAACTGTAAAAGAGTCCAAAAAAAAAAGTGGTACTGTATCTGCTAAACTGTGCTCTCTTCAATGAATTTTTTGTGTACAAGACACTAAATACAAACAAAAAGTAAAGTACAAGAACTTCCTGCACAAGGGAGTGAGGTCCTGGATATCAGAAGTCCAAAATCGAATTAAGTCCAATTCTGATGACCTTCAATTGCCGGAGAAGCAAACAACACCAAGGGGCCTAAACAGGACCTGCCAGGCAGACTCTCCGGTGATTTCAGAATACACAAACTTGAAAAAATTGTTGGTGGCGGGGAGGGAAAAAGGAAGTACCCTGCAAGACAGTGTACAGTGTGTGCTGCAAATATGAAGCGAAGTGAAACTAGATACATTTGTAAATTCTGCATTGTTCCGCTTCACAAAGGGTCTTGTTTTGAGAAATACCATTCCGTGACGAGATACTAGACTATCTACATGCAATTTCTGCAGTCTGGGGCTCAGGAGCGTAATCTACAGTGTCAAACTGTAAGTAAGAATATACTATGGGGTTGAATATCAAAGCATTTAAAATCTCCGGGAAGTGGGGGTATTTAATTAAAAGACCATCCGGTTGGCAAGGTGTTAATATGGCCAGATAAAACTAGATCATTTCAGGGTCTCCGCTCTTCTCCCAATAATTTTTGCACGGATTATTTCACTTAGTACAATAAAGCTGTTGTAATACAAGGTTTCTGACAAAACTGAAATTAGTTATGTACTTTATTTTGTTTTGACATTTCTGAACTCTCAGTAAAAACCAAATAGTGACTAAAGAGCTGCTTAGAATATTGTAATTAAATTGGTACACTGTAATTAAATTAAAATACTCTATCAACTACGCCACCTAGGAAGTTATGTAGAACACTCTTATTCCCCATCTTCAAGGATCAAGAGCCCAATTTGTATTGGACTGCCTGCCGGAAGATGGAACCGACAGGCTGTCCCAAAACATTGGTAACTACCAATCATAACCTGCCTAACATCTCAAGAAGAGCAAGGATCTCACTGACACTGCTGGAGAAGCCTGATATTACGCACCTGATAGCCATTGTTGGTAAGGGATTGCTTTGAAGAGACATCTAGATGAACCAAAAAGCTGAATTAGTATTTTTATATCAATTTTTGGTTTACCTGGTTCTTGGAATGGGAGAAAAAAATTGCTGGAAAGTTGATTTTCATTTCAGATTGACGAATAACTGACCGTAAAAAATACCATTTTTGCCAAAGTTGAGCAAGTTCTCCTAATTCATCATCTGAAAATGGGGATTGGCATTATAATCATGCATAAACTTAAACACATTCTGTAAGAGTATTTTAATGAAAACTGAAGACTCCTGAAGGGTCCCAAAAACACAGTTAATATTCCATCAACACGCCACCTTGTTCTATTCCACGCACTGGTATACTATGTCATTTGGCAAATGTAATAATGGTATTGCCAACACAAAAATGTAGCAGCCATTCTCTCTTGAGCTCATTTGGTATCAAATACTGCACAAATGACTGCGACCCAATTACAGACACTTGTCAACACATGCCTGGACAGACTTAGGAACTGAGCCTTTTAGGACCAAGCACAACAATACAATATATCAGCACATGTAATATATTTACACTGTTATAGTTGCATTCAAATAGAATATATGTACACTGGCCAGCGAATTCATGTCCCACCTCCATGCTTCTGCTTCTGATAAATAAAGCTACTAAAAGAAATACTTGGTAATAGTCAAGACTAGTTTAGTTTACACTGACATTTTTACAATCCTGAAAAACCACACTAAAAATTCAATTTCGCTGTACACTACTTCTGCGACTAAACTGAACTGTGTCTTGTTGCAACACAGTTCTATAATATCTTTAAAAAAAAAATATTCAAATCATAACTATAACTCGGTCTTTATCTGCAAGTTGCTGCTGATGTGTTGTGCACATAATTTTTATGACTAAAGATCACCGGTATTAATCTACCCTGTATTCTGCTGAATTTCAAAGTCAGTAATAGTTCAACATAAAATTTAATTTCACCTATATATTTCATGAAGAGCCTTTCCTATCAATTACAAAGGTAACTGTATTACTAGAAGAAACCAGTACACATACACTGAAATCCAGCAGGAAGATTAAAACTTTAACCTTAATCCTTTTCCTGGAGCAGCACGATTCCCATGCATTTTTGCACTGTGATTACAGGATCTACCGTAAATGTGACTGATGCTTCAGTTCTAGTTGGGTGGGATAATGTGGCAAGCAGGTCAACCCGCGCAGCTTCACTAACATTCACCCATAATCCTGGCAATACTGTTTACTTTCCTGCAGCAAGCTGCTTCATGCGATTCAGAGCACTTCCAGCTCTGAACCATTCAATTTGCTGTTCATTCATTGTGTGGTTCAGGGAGATACTTTCTACCTTCCCATTAGAATGTTTGATTTCTGCCTTCACCGGCTGTAACATAAAAAACACAGTCTTATTATTCTCTTAACCATTACCATGCTCACTTATTTTGGGTAATTTCAATGTATATTTAATCAAATTATGATAATATGGTTTTCTGCACAATGTGGTATAACGGGTCTGTTTGGGGATTTCAGAGCAACATGAGCAGCATCCTTCAGGATCCATCTGAACCCATTTCACCCAAAGTTCATCCATGTTGTTGGAACAAACCCAATATGCTACACAGTGTAAAACATAGATCATTATTTGTCTAACACTTGCTGTAAAATCTCAAAAACTTACATCCGTAACCTAATCTGTCACGTCAAAGGATGGACACAAACGTGTCTGTCAAACTCCTAGCCCCAGCAACCACTGCTTTTCAGTCATTTTAAGAAGTCATAGTAACCAACTTAAAGTTGTCAGGAGTACTGCTGACATGCAGACACGTAAAAGTGCGGTACAGGATTTCAGCCTTCTGGGACATGGTGCTGTGTCAATGCGTATGTGGTGTCCACCGTTTCAAGCGTGTCTTCATCTTTAAAGGCCAAGCAAGTTCTGACACTCTTTGACCCTTGAATATGAATGCACTAAGATCCTTTCAAATGTCTTGAACCACATCCCAGAATGCCTGAATCCTCAGCTACAATGCAGCCAAAATCTCTAAATCTTGCAGAACTGTGGTACACAAAGTAAACAGGTGAAAGCAGTCAATCACAATTGGCCTCCACCTCCTTTACTTGGTTTATCTTCATTACAACAAGATGTCTTTCCCTTAAGAAATTGTGGTACTTTACTCTTCACCATTCTTGTCCATATGGTTACAAAATAATCATGATTATTAAAAAATTCAGCACAATAAAAAAAAAAAAACATACCTTTCCAGGTGCAAGATTTTTCAAGTCAAGTAGAGAAATCTTATCTGAGGGTTGGATCTTGTCATAATCTGAAGGGTTTGCGAATGTCAGTGGTAGAAGACCCTGTTTTTTGAGGTTCGTTTCATGAATACGGGCAAAGGACTTGACAATAATGGCACGACCACCAAGATGCCTCGGTTCTAGTGCTGCATGCTCCCGGCTGCTTCCCTCCCCTGCAAACATGACAAATGGAAAATTACAAAGTCCACTTCAGGAACAGTTGTGTGAAAATCCAAAACATAGCCATGAACATCATGGAGTTCAAACATAACTGTACCAGCTGAATGTTGTCTCTTCATAGACAAATAATAATAATAACGTGCATTAAAAAATTAATCCTCTAGTCTGCAACATTCACAATAAATGTGTCAATATACAAACTCAACAGCACAGTTTAACCATTTAAAGTCGTGTTTACTGCATGTAGCACCACAAACATTCAAAATTCTACAGTCTTTCCACACACACACAGAGAGAGAGAGAGAGAGAGAGAGAGAGAGAGAGAGAGAGAGAGAGAGAGAGAGAGAGAGAGTGTGTGTGTGTGTGTGTGTGTGTCTTGTATGGAGTCAGAACAAACAGCGATTATTTCCCTACAGAGCGTGAACTGATTGGTTTATAACCAAGACAGATGGCTCAATGATATTTTCTCAGGAAGACAGCCATGCCAAGATGTGAAGGTTTCCTGATGTTTCAGGAACAAACTTCGTCCCCATCTTCAGGGTGTGCTGGTTGTTTGGTAGAAACAAAACTTTTAACTAGGTGTCTTTCTCTGCACTGTATGACATTGGGAACATAGTTCCCGAAATGTCTGAAAACTTTCACATCTTGATACGGCTATCCGCCCAAGTAAAATTCATTGAATTCTGTCACCACAAAAGCTTCAAGACCTGTAAGAAGGAGCGTGTTTACTGCGAAGTACCACGGTTTAATTTCCTCTTTTAAGGATTCAGAGCATGTTCACAATATTGTACAATGTTATAAAAACTGTTAGAACCAGTTATCATCACACTTGATTCACAGTTCCCACATCTCACAGACACTGGTCTAGATCATAGTACTTCTTACTGATGTGCTGTTGATGCTACAAACCCAGCAAACAATACATGGACGGTCCCCAAAGTAATGAGAATGATTTTTTTGCACAGCACAGTAGGGCCAGGAAAGGATAGTGGTGGTCGTGGTAGATGGAGGGGGAACCCAGGTATACAGTTTGACCTTGCTCAGTTGAGTCCGCACCTTTGTAGCAGTCGGTACATTAGCAAAGTGCATAGTTGGTTTGTGTCTTGTCACGGGCGAAAATGCAGAGGAGTGTGGAGCAGCGTTACGTGATCAAGTTCTGCGCGAAACTCGGAAAGCCTGGTTCCGAAACGTTGCAGTTGTTGAGGACAGCTTATGGGGCTGCTGTTTTGTCTTCAGCCCAAGTCTTCAGGTGGCACAAGGCGTTCCAAGGATGGAAGGGAGAGCGTTGAGGACGAACAGCGCGCAGGCCGTCCTTCAACTGCAAGAACTGAGAACAATGTGGCTCGTGTGAAGGTTGTTTTGGATAGGGACCGGCATTTGCAAGTGCGGTTAATCGCAGAGGAGGTAGGACTACCGAAAACGGACGTCCACTGAATCATTACGGAAGATCTGCACACGAGAAAAATTTGTGCGAAATTGGTCCCGAAGAATTTGTCTGATGAACAAAAGGACAATCGTGTGTTGGTTTCTTGGGAAATCTTGGATCGTGTGAAAAGTGAGCCCGACTTTCTGCAGGGAGTGATAACCGGAGATGAAACTTGGATTTTCGAGTACGATACGACAACCAAGACAGAGTTCAGAGTGGCACACTTCCAAGTCACCTCGACCAAAGAAGGCCCGAATGAGCAAATCAAGAGTGAAATCCATGCTCATCATTTTTTTTGATTCAAAGGGAATTGTTCACAAGGAGTTTGTGCCACCTGGACAGACTCTGAATCAAACATTTTACCTACAGGTACTCGAGCGTTTGAGAAACAGAGTTAGGAGCATCCGTGGTGAAGTGGCAGACAAGTGGTTCCTTCACCACGACAATGCGCCAAGTCACACATCATTCACTGTGAGGGAATTTTTGGCTCAAAATAAGATCACAACGCTTCCCCACCCACCGTACAGCCCTGACTTGGCTCCGTGTGATTTCTTTTTATTCCCCAAGCTCAAAACCCACCTCAAAGGACATCATTT
>Ga0268261_10005001_pt1 | contig 10010 bp, 5 predicted proteins | sample TergutNc150P1_FD_190353 | JGI IMG/M metagenome (GOLD analysis project Ga0268261, IMG submission 190353) | Nasutitermes corniger P1 segment gut microbial community from laboratory colony in Florida, USA - Nc150 P1 (SPAdes) (version 2) | ecosystem: Host-associated > Arthropoda: Insects > Digestive... | reverse complement strand
GTGTGTATGTTGTTTGTGTGTGTGTGTGTGTGTGTGTGTGTGTGTGTGTGTGCGTGTGTGCGTGCGCGCGCGCGCGCGCGCGCGCGCGCGTGTGTGTGTGTGTGTGTGTGTGTGTGTGTGTGTGTGTGTGTGACTTGACACACAATGTTCAACGCACTGTCTCTAGAATTTACTATTAATGGATCCGTGCATCGTAGTGTGATTCAGTAGAAACAACCAACAAGATGCAACCTTGTAACAGAGTTGGAACTCAGACTTGACTACAGCCGATCACCACATGCGTATGTAAACCAGAGGCTGCAAATTCAGTTAGAGCCCCTGATAATGAGCGGTGTACCACTCGAAACGTGTTGAGCCTTTAATGAACGGTGGAATAATAAATTCTGTTACAAGGTTGAATCTTGTTGGTTGTTTCTACTGAATCACACTGTCTCTAGCTTCATGTCATTGTGCACTACTCTGTGTGTGTTTGTGTGTGTGCATGCACACACACACACACACACACACAGATGACCACACAATTAATTCCACTTTGCAGCAGGCCTTCAGGAACCTAATTACTGCATAATTAGGGGTATGATTTTAATGCAGAGTAGGGATTTGTAATTCTGGCCAAGATTCTTCATACTTTTCCTCAGTCTCTCTAAGAAAAAGCTCGAATAGTATCTTAAAACAAGTTGCAACCACTCTCTGGACATCCACCAATACCTACTGCCCAGTCACCACTTATTAAATGCTACCTTACCTCAGCAGCCAGTTCAATCAATAAAGAAACATATTTACGAACAAACCAAAGACCACAGACTCAGTATGTCATTTCTTGCAGGAATCCGTGGTGGTGCTTCCCATTTGAAGCAATTGAAGCACTTGCTGTTCACCTTATGTGGATTGCTGCTGCCACATATTGTGCAGTTCTGGCACCTAAAACACTTCTTGCAACCCTCTTTGGTGTCTTAGGAATGGCACATTTCAGTTTAGGTAATACTATCAACTATGCTTTTGTCCAGTGTTTCCCAAACATTTTTGGCCATGGAACACAGTTTAACCTAGTAAATATTTACAGAACATATGTTTGTTGGTCCCTCATTTGTCACATACAAGTCAGTGCAACGAGATCTATTAGTAACCAAATGAAAGGTTCTTATAAAAATTCTTATACAAACATTATTCTAAACTGTGAACAATTATGCTGAATTCAAATTTAATAAAAAAAATCTATGATTTTTTTGGTTTCTCAATTTTTTCACAGAAGACCTATTCAATTCTCGTGGAACACCAGTGTTCTGCAGAAAATAGTTTGGGAAACGCTGTTGTAATCGATAATGAAAACTCCACTGGTGATGCCACCTACTATCATACAACTAACAACTTTCCTGTATGGAAGCCTATTATCGTACAACTAGAAAATCCTGTATGAAGAGTGTCATAAAGAAATCCTGTTAGCTTAGAGATTTTCGTAGTTACATTCAGCCCCTCTAGGGGAATGTAGGATATCAATTTGCAGCAGGCCATAAACACATCCCTTCCAACTCACCATTCACAAAACATCTTACAATTTGATGCTATCTAACCTAAGCAACTGAAACGTGACTGAATAAACCAAAACTCAACCAGTGAGGACAAAAAAAAAAAAAAATTGGCCCAGTCCCTAAGCTACCAAGTGCTGCTGCATAAAACTTTTGAATGTGTTATTCCAGGCACATGAAAGGTGGAACTGTCAGCTGCAGGTCAGTTATGGGAATTAATGCCAGTAGGGCAAAAGCTGTTATTTTTGGCCAGCAGTACACTTAGTCCATTAACTTTATTTTAAATCTCTATCCTATAGTCAAATTACTTGTACTAAAGTATATTTAAGTATATTATTGATATGGAATACACAATTTTCACAAAGAATTAAATGGAACATTTCTCTTCCTCTTCCTACAAAAAATCAGGAAATCTCAGACTGAGAGTAAAATTCAGTAGGAAGTATACTTACCAACAGCAGCAACATAATTCTGTAGATATAATTACAGAATCATATACAATATGGATAAATTTTACATTTGTAACAGGTCGTGGTAGTGGCAGTTATGTGGGAGGCTGGCTGATCAGTGTAATTGGCACCAGGGCATCCTTCCGCCTCATGGGGTTTCTGGCCATTGCTGGCGGTGTGGCCTATGGATTGCTCCATTACTTCTGGTTGCGGAAAGTTGAACTGAAAGAAAGAGATGAAGATGTAACGAATGCTGCAGCAGGTAATGCTAACTGTGACAGCTCACTAAAGTAATAATCTGTACGTTCAACTGGCTGGGATCTCACTAAAGTAATAATCTGTACGTTCAGCTGGCTGGGATCATTTGATTGCTGTACAATTCAACTGCACTGACAATTCATAACTAACAGTACATTTAAACGTGTGTAAGCAACACTTAATTGAAAGCATTATTTTCTTTAATGGTTCATTTTATGACTGTCAGTGTCTCAAACTGCTGTATTTACTCACATATAAGACAAGAATTTTTTCCTAATTCATCATCTAAAAAATGGTCACCTTATAACTGCAAAGTTAAGCACAGTCTGTGTATTTTCCTGAAAATTGAAGACTGAAATGGGGTCATCTTACAGTCAGATAAATACAAGATATACTGCCAGTTGGTAGGAAGATGAATTGGGAAGCATTTGGAAGGAATAAGTCATGGTCTAACAAGGTTCTATACCCTGAACTTGACGTTCATGAATCTGTGCATCATGATACAACTATGAAAATAACCAACAAGATGCACTATTATAGATTCATTTATTAATCCAAGTCAGCTCTACATGTTTCGGGCTATATTTTCACCTATCATCAGGAGCACTTGACTGTATTTATGGTATCTGGTAGTGTTCACCCAAGTTGCTGCTGGCTGGTAGCTATTTTATAGCTTATTACAGTTTTCTTGTCTCTCTGGCAAGTACCTTAGTACTTGCCAGAGAGACAAGAAAACTTGGTACTTAGAACTTAGTACCTTACAAACAACAGGCCAAAAGTACTTGCTTCTACAACTTTCTACTGAAAGCATCACAGAGCTAAATCAGACATAAACAATGGTTGGTCCAATAACATTTCATTTTTGTCCAAAAATAATTTACAAGTGATGTGTAATAAGGAACATTCTTCTGATATACATTACAACTGTTCCAACAACCATTTTGTGTTACCATTAATTTTCCATAACTTGAAGCTTCTTTTGGAGCAGTATATCTGCAATTCATAAACACCTGTAACAACCTAAAAATATAACCTCAATGACTGACAGGAAACAACTGAACCAAACAGCCACATGATCTAATACTTACAAATTAACCTGTGCTGTCATTGCTGAACAAAAGGAAAATTCAGTTACTTGTCTGATCTTGTGTTCCCTACCTATGCAACTGATAAAGCATCATTAAACAAATCAATGCATTGCAGAACCTGGTGAAGGACACCACCTGAACAGTGAAGCTGGTGACACTGCTGCACCCAGTATAGATAGGCTAAGTTTTATTGTTGAGATGAACCACCATGGGTCACTGACCTCACTTCATGACATTAGCCTCAGAAGGAGCTCAGCCTTTGAATTGAAGCCTCAAAGAAGTGCCTCAAGGGACCTCTTACGATCTGCACTCGAAGCAAACCACTACAGAACATCCAACCCACAACTGAACCGCAAAAATTCTGTCGGTATGCTAACAGACTTGTTGTTTATTTTCTTGATTCATACTTACACAAATGCTAACTGCTCAGTGCACAAAATGACCATGTAATGATATTCTTATGACCATCATTCTGTGTGACATATCTCCAAACAAAATGAACATATTTTTATGAACTGCAGTACTTGAGGCTACACTAAACTTGTATCTCATGCTACATATTTTATTAGTAATCCATGACAAACTAAATTACAGGTGTAGAATACCATGGAAATCAAAGATAATGACATGCCACATATTTGATGATTAAGCACAGAATAACCCAATATTCAAAAGAAATAATCCCATAATGATACTAAATCACTGTTACAAACTACTACAACCATTTACTTATATTTAAATCACAGGAAATTCCATGAAGGCTGGCAAGGATCTGCTGCCTAAGAAGAGTGCTGAAAATTATCCCAAGCCAGGAAAAGCAATCCCAACATATTTGCCCATGGAAGTATAGAAGTGGAGGGTGAAGAAAATTAAGGCTTCAGCAGAATGCCAAACAAATAATAAGACATCCTAAGGCTTGTGTTCAGTAGGATGGATGTGTCATCAGGGACAGAGACAGGGATGAAAAATACAAAATTTATTTGTAAAAACCCTGCAGCTTTAGCAGAGCCATGTAGTGTTATGTAGGTCTAATTAAAATTAGGCATAATTTTGCCAGTAAAATTTTTACTGCATGGCCATATTTGTAATTTTAATATATAATAAAATTCTTCATATAGGACTGCAGAAATGATTAATTTATCTGGTTCCAAACTGAACATCATATAACTGCTGAAATATTTCACAACTTATCACCTGGAAAAGAAATATGTTACTAATTTTGTACTGACAGTAGTTACTACATCACACAGAAAAGTATAAACATATTCTAACTTGTTTTGATTTCTTGGTTATGCGATGCTTTTTTATTAAATAGATTATACACAACTGAGTGATCGAATAATTATGCATATTGAAATCAGAAAAATGTGAAAAAGAAAAAGGAGTCATGGCCATCAAAGGGTCAGACAGCATGCTCTTTTCACATTTGTATGTTAAATCTTTGGACTCTACAAAAACAGGGAACACATTGAGCACAATAAGTATCAAGATACTCAAATATCCTGTACTATGTAGATGACAAATGGAGTCAACGAAGGAGTCTGGCAGAATTTGTCCAGAGTATTTGAGCAAATCATGACAAATTTCAGTTAGAATAGCCAGTCTCCAGGCCAACAGAAATGCTAATCAGCACACCACAATGTGAGGTTTAGAAATCTTTCCAACAGCACAGGTCACCTACAGAACAGGAAGTTGATCAACAACGTAGAATTTGACGAAGATATGGAAGACTGCTGTGGCCTATATGTAGGTTCTCTCCAACTATTCATCTACATACAGGAGAAACAGTAACCGAACAAAACTGTGGAACACTGTCACACCCATCTGTTCTGTGGTATGACTATGGAAAACCATTATAAATCTCAACCAGGAAAACAAGTCCTCTAATTGAAACTTAAACCAGATACCTGCCACACACATATGAATGTTGTGCCAATGCGTTTTTTTTTAACTGATAAGTTGCTACAAACTTTATAGTGGAAATCTGAAACTCATCTTGCATAAACAGAGCAGTGATTTATTTTTTCCTTCCTAGTCACATAACCATGTGTTTGCTACGTCTTCTACATTGGTCTGATCAGCTAATACAGTTTGATAATTCTCAATGTGAAAACTCAAAACCCTGGAGAACTTTCATGATTTCTGTGTTCTCTTTGCAAGAAGCCTACAACTATAATTAATAAAAGGTAGACTAAGGTTGAAAAACTAGTTTCTGGCAACAGAGGAACAGTAAAACCCAGTTAATTTTCAGTGTTCAGAATAAAAAAATCAGAATATGAATTACATGATTCTGAATTATCACATTTTACAATGTACACTTACCTGATACCTGGTTGGATGGTGTCTTCACATTAATGTCATAAGCTGTATTTAAAGCTGTGGAATGTCACATGCTCCAAACTATGAGGTATCTTGTGTTCACTGACTTCAAATTATTGAGCTTTTACTGTATCTGCTACATATTGACATACTTAAAAGGGAACTCAACATATCAGAAGAAAAATGTGGGGAATGATGCAGTCTGATTGGACTGCTTAATCCCCAGAGGTGGAGGAAGCAAGCTCATCCGAAATGTCATTTAACTATTTACCAATGGACATGGCATCATATCCCATAAAACATGAATCTTCACCAACACCACTGTAAGAACATCAAATCTTGCATTAAAAAGTTATACTTGATAATGTACCGTGTTTGGCTAAGTTTTTACAGTATTGCAATTGGAGACCCACACAGAGGTGGAAGAATCTGAGAACTGTGTTCATTTGTTCCCAAGCAAAATAACAACACGGGTCCTGAAAGATGGAAAAGAGAGTCCAAAACATAGACATCTGAATATTGCTAGTTAACATGCTAACTGAACAAGAGGCTGAGGAGAAAGAGCAGTTAAAACTTTTATATGCTGCATCCCAGTTATCATCTGATATTTAAACAGTATGAAGTTTGTGCTTTACATATTACACAAGATGGTAATGTGCCTGTCGACGACTTCTTGAATTGACAAGTGCAACCTGTGCATTTTTAATTATGTTTACATTGGCAGGTGTAGTGTCACAGTAGAAGTTAATTATAGTAATGAAAATTTAAACACTACATTGTCTTCACCTTCAGTTTCCAGGGACAACAATGATGGAATGAATCATGGGATACTGTTGCTGACATCATAAATATGTTACAAAATGTTAATGAGACAGGGTCCTTCGAAACTGCCAGTTCCTCAGCTCATCAAAAAACTCCCCACATCTTATGGAGCTCAAGGTTCAGTGCCATTTTCACAGAAAGTGCCATTTTCACAGTAGATCAATCCATTAAGTTCCATTTTAATATTATCCTCTCATCTACATCTTGGTCCTCCATGTAGCTCTTCTCCTCAGGTTTCCCCACCAAAGCATTTATGCATGCATATGTGCTGCATTCCCCACCATTCTCATTCTCACTATGTAATTCACACAGTATTTACTCACCCTTGGTTCTTTTATAAACTGAGGGTGACATCAGTGACAAAAGGTATTCACAATTATTCTGTACTGTTTGGTAAATTTGCAATAGTTCCGGCTCAGCAGTAAGTCCTCTCCCAACATCCGCATTGTGACCAACATTATTAGTGTAGAATGCGAGGACCTATGGATCCTTAACCCCTCCATTGTGATTTTACATTTTTGCAGCATGAAGTGTGCAGTGACTATTTCATTCACCAGCACATTCATGACGCTGAATCTTTCGATTTATTTGGTATGAAAGTACAGGTGACACAGCATCACATGTACTTTAATCTGCATCCTCCCCTACAGAGGACTTTACTGCCTTTGATACCTGAGCCTCAATGCTCAAGCTGGAATTGACCTAGCTGGCATTATGGCAGTGATAATTAGCAGGGAGTGACTCAAGATATACAGCTGTCAAAACACATCCATTTTTCCTGCCCTGTATCTGCTTCATGGCAGAAATCAATGCAAAACACAATGCCAATTACCAAAACAAGATATCATTTCAGATACCATGTTAGAAGACACAATCAATGAAGCAGGTTGTGTTTGTCTTGTCATTATGCAACACAAGGGTTAATTAATTCTGCTGTAACACAGTGCACTTAGTTGTTCTGTCTTACTCCAACAGTAAAAGGGTTAACCTGCTTCAGGAAACACTTACCTGTCAAGACCACAAAAAATGACAAAGTTTTTTCCAGTTTCCATATTTCAGTTGCGACAGACATTTATAATAAGGAATTGTACAGACAGTAAATTTACAGGAAGAGGCAGCTAAAATCAGCCCACTTAAATCTATGAGATTCAGTACGGACTCATGAATGTGTACGTGGGAAATGATGAAACATATCTTGCACTGAAAAAAATCATGGTCAAATAAATAAATATTCACCATATGTCACTTTTCACTACAAAGCGTGGTCCTGTAGAGTAAAATAAATGAAACATAACATTATCGCAATATGTTTTCACAGTTTGTATCACTATGAATTGTAACATCCAAGTATTCACTTACTTCATATTTCCATAAATATCACTTACATGGCAGTCTAACTCAGCTCTCCTCTTCTTAATGCTATGGGAAAAAGAAAAAAACTATTTCCCCCTTAAAAGTTTATAGTACAAAACAAAAAAGGAAAAAAAAAAAAAGCACTATAAAAGCTTCAATAATTTCAACAACCTATTTCTCTCCGTTCTGCATCACCAGTTCATGAAATTCTTGTTTGTTTACAGTCACTAAATGACACAATACTGACTCAATGATTTTACACATGAAGGAAACTCTGTGGAGCAGCTCCCATCCTACGTAACATACGTATGTAACAAGACATTCATACTTCTTCCACTAAGGCCACTCATGCTGCTTTACATTCCTGATACACATAATTTATTTAGTTTTAAAACAAAGGCCACCTTATATCTTGATGTTTAAAATGTTTAGCTTCACAAAACTGAACTCTTTCTAAAGTGTACAATCACACCCAGAGCCAACAGTTCTAGTAACAGCTTCAATGCCTGGTCAGTTGGACATATCACATGTTTCCATTGCCTCTGCTATAGCCCATGTTATGGTGAACATATGGATTCCCTGGAAACGCTGGCACACCTACTGTACTAGAGTGTGCTATCGCTGCTGCTACAGCTGAAGACATGGACGTACCTTGGTGCTGGTATAGGTGGTTTAACGAGGTTGGGAAATCATGCAACATGGCACTATGCTGCTGCTGCTGATTGTGGTGATGCATCTGACTGAGACTTGAAAGATCTCTTTGGCTGGCTCGATCCAAGTCGAGCATGTCCCTCTCAGAATCACTGCTACGGCTCAGAGCTGCCAAACTGTGATGGTGCTGTTGCCTGTGTACTTGATGCACATTTGAATTCAAAGCTGAGAGGTGAGGCCTTTGTGCAGTTGAACTTGTGAATCCATCCATGACCCTCCTCCCTCGGGACATCAGATCTGATTCGTCCATTCCAGACAAGTTTGAGGAATTGTTCATAGAGTGCTGCTGTTGCTGCTGCTGCTGCTGCTGCCGATTTGAGTGTATTTCAGCGATGTTCAGATTGAGTGGCGCAAGTGACTGGATGTGGCTGGCACTGAGAATTGAATCAGCAGCTGAACTGTTCATGCGCCGGGAACCATTCATGCTCATGGCAGTTTGACTGCGATCACAAGCACCATCATCACCTGCCGACACCTGCAAACCATGTGAACTACTACGTGAATGCTGAGATGGCCTTATATTGTTACAGCTGATTGTTTCTGCATCTCTTATCATCGAGGTTGCTGTTGAGATAGGTACCAGGGATGGCAACATAGATGCGTTCCTCAACATACTGGCACCTGAACTAGAAGCTAAATGTCCCATCACAACCCTTGCCATATCTGGATCTGATGACACACTTCCTGAAAAGTCTATACTGGATGATGATGGCATGGATGTCGTGGGATTTGCAGAGGTTCTCGACACATTAGGACTGTGCAAATTTTTTAGCGTTGGGCTACCATACATGTGTGAATCAGATGATGACCGCCTCTGGAATTCTGAAATGGGGACCAAGATTTCAGTTTTTGGAACAGGTGTCATTGAGTTCTGCAATGATGAGTTCATACTGATGTTAGACTGATCAGCTGGTTGTTGTTCTGGATTTGAATTTGAGCCAGCTGCTACAGTTGTTGGGGTTGCTTCTGATGGTGCTTGAGAATCATTGTTTTCTGCAGCAGCAAGAGATGCCTCATACAAGCGCAGTTCTTCAGGATGCATGCGACGTTTATGTGAGCGGCAGTTGGAACCATTGGCAAATGTGCGGGGACAGAATGTGCACGTGTAAGGTCGCCGCCCCGTATGAAGATTGTGGTGATTCTGAAAAATACAAAAATTACAATTCAAATAAATCAACCAATTTGATGCAACAATTTCTCAAGTTTATTACTTGACGTTTATACACAGCTCAACATGTTTCGGGCGTCCTCACGCCCATCATCAGGAACTCAACAACTGCAGTAGCAGCCTCTGGTTTTACCGTTGGAGCGTGATGATAGCAGTGCTGTTGGTTGTAGTCGGGCCGGCCGGCCCGACCTTGTCCAACAGCGCTGCTACGACCACACTCCAACGGTAAAACCAGAGGCTGCTACTGCAGTTGTTGAGCTCCTGATGATGGGCGTGAGGACGCCCGAAACATGTTGAGCTGTATATAAACGTCAAG
>Ga0268261_10005000_pt1 | contig 10010 bp, 8 predicted proteins | sample TergutNc150P1_FD_190353 | JGI IMG/M metagenome (GOLD analysis project Ga0268261, IMG submission 190353) | Nasutitermes corniger P1 segment gut microbial community from laboratory colony in Florida, USA - Nc150 P1 (SPAdes) (version 2) | ecosystem: Host-associated > Arthropoda: Insects > Digestive... | reverse complement strand
AATTTGCGTCGTTGACCTCCTGATGATGAGCGGATTGCGCTCGAAACATGTAGAGGAATTTAATTTTATATAATTTATGTGAATGAACAAGAAATTTGTGTATCAAGTTGGTAATAATAAAAAAGTTATACTATGATGCACAGCCAACCAAATATCAAGATAACTTCATATGCTGTCACAAAGTTAGGGTACTGAAGACAGCACGCTTGACTTCATAAAGACCTCGATGTTTAGTCATTTTATTAAGTGGACATCAAGTTATCATCTTCCTATTCATAAACTGTTTTGTAAATCAATAACTTTACTGTAAAATTCATATACAACATCATGGAACATTCTGATATAAATATATTTGCACAAAAATTTAAAAAAAAAGTTACCACTATCACACAATGCATTATTTCAACCACACCCGATAATACATAAGATGTGAGCACAAGCAACCATCAGTCATCATCAGACACATCATGATAGAAACTAATAAAAATATCTGAAAATAATGAAATATTGACTCAAATATTATATTCAGTTATTTAACCAAATCTATTATTACTTCCAAGAATCTGTCTTTTCCTTTGTATACAGTCATTAAAAATTCATATTATCCTAATGAATAACCTCACCTTTAGCAAAACTCAAGCCCTGCAGAAGGCACACAGTTATGACTCATATGACAATTATATTTATTTCAGCAAGAAAATCCTTACATGTACAAAATGCCAATTCTTGCTATTTTGTTGTTATGCATATTTATCAATGTTTGTCATCAGGCAGAGTCTGTAACGGTTATGAACAGGAGTATATCAAGAAAGCAATAGATGGTAGTGAAAGATATGCTTCAGCCAGTGCTGCAGCATCCACTTTTGTTACAAAGTCATCTTTATGCTGCATAACAACTTGGTGAAGATTCTTGCTCTGTTAAGTTTTTATCATTGCAAAAATGGTCCAGCCAGAAGTTGCAAGTTCACTGCATGCATAGTCAGTAGAACACAATTTCAAAATGTTCACAGGGGCTGTAATGTACACAAATGGATCATTATGTCACCAAGTTCCTTCCTACAGTATAAGGTTTACAGGGGCAGAAATTTCAACAAGCCTTATCATAATTTAATACAGTACAATACAAATTACAGTACGATCTCCCAGACTGAAATGTCAGACACTGGAATGTTTGGACTGTTTTATATGGAAGATCTCAATACACACACACACACACACACACATTTTATCTGGACTGGTAACCGTTTTCTGACATATAAGGGTACATGTTATGGTGGGGTTTCACTGTATATGCAACTGTCTGCACTGAAAAAGGATAAGTTCCTGAGACTACTGCAAATAGTAAAATTTGCAAATAAGATAACGAACTCTCTTGAATACTGTACACAGGATAATTTAACCCAATGTAAAAAGTGATGTTTAAAAATAAAATACATTATCACACAATATGCTCATAACATGGGTTATAAAAAATTTCGCATTCACAGAACATAGTAACTACGCAGTAAGGCAGTGCAAAAAAAATGGTGTCACAGGCAAACCTTTCACAGGAAATCTGTAATAATGTATTGTTGGGCTGCTTACTTTAAACAAGTAAAATCACAAACCACAATTCTACGATGAGTGGGGTAAGTAAAGTTGTAACTGTCACATAATCACTTCTCTTTGCACACAATTATAACCTGCAAATTTACATTTTAGGACAGACACAAAATGGCCCATGATACCCAAGGGTTGTTCCATAATTAACGCTGCTCAATCATACACAGGAGCATAATTCTATCTGACATCTGTCGATAGTCACTTTCTGTTGGCTGGCTTAACTTACAAAACTTTAATATGCATTCAATAATGTGTGTGTGTGTGTGTGATGTGACATGTCTGTGGGCCAAAGGCAAACATTTCCAGTACCTTCCTTAAATGTGGTAAAAACCTACAAATAACTGCAGCACACTAAATGAAAACACATGGACCCCAAGGATGGTAAGGAACGGCAGGGAGCATTGTGCTGCCTGCTGTCAACAGCAAGGCCTGAGTGAAGTATTTGATTTGATTTGTTAGATAAAATAAAGTCCCTGCAGACTGACAATACAGGGTGCAGAAAAATATACATATAAAGTTAAAGTCAATAATTATTATGTGTTGTATTACATAAAGTTATCTGTCTGAAAAATGATTTATGTTTTGAGCAAAAGTATATAAATTCTCTACTGTACTGATAAATGTTTCAGCAACAAAGTGACAGTCAAACTCACAAATATGACAACAGCTGGCAAATGCACTCAGCTACTGTTTCTGGCAGTGAGTCACTGCACATCTTGGAAAAGTCAAAACACCTAGTTTATGCTATGTTTCTACCTACGTGGCTTATGGTGTATGATCTGTATAAAAAGGACCATTACATCACAAGTAATGTGATATAAAGTACCACAAGTTGAAATTAAAAAACATCAAGACTTCTGCTGTGCTTGCACTTTATTATTCACACTTCCTTTCCCATGCATTATACCAGATAATATTCTCTTGTGTTTCAGCTTGCTGAAACTATGACAACCAGTATTTACATCCGTTTAAGTTACCAATATGGAAACTCACATTGCAATATTTTTATCATAAAGTACAGACGAACCCCATGTGATGTTTCTTCATTTTAGGATTTCTGTTGTCTCAGTCAGACTACTCCTGTGCTACATTTCTTCTGTTGAAGCATCTCCTCAGTTCACCATTCAAATTTGAGGTCCATCAGAGAAACAATAAAGAGGAACTTAAATGAATTCTGCTGAAGATCAAGGATTTTGAAATCATATTTTCCTGCCTGCTGATATGTGACTTACAGTGAATCATGATAAAACCCAATGGCATGATTTTCTAGAGTATTTACGCAGAAAGCACTTCACAATTAAGTAGAACACAATGCTGCATAAAGTGGACATGTATTATTACCCTCTCATCTGTCTAATGCTTGCCCCTTACCCAACAAGGATGCAAAATATATATTTGTGCACACCAAGGATAGTTTCACTCTGCATCACATAGTTGTGGTTTAAGGACTTACCCTTCTTAGCTGCCTTACCAAAGTGGTCATGTCACATACAAGATGTCACTGTAACATATGTGTGAAATGAATGTATCAGCATCTGTCCATTAATCCTCTAGCACCTGCTCTGCCCTAACCAAGTGACATTTACGCAGCTGAGTTTAGTATGTAGTCATACGAAGTTAGATGAACATGTCTGTTTGCAGTTACCTTGCACAGGGCTTGCAAATTGTAACTGAGATACACAATTTTCCTGTAAAGGAGGTATATTCACTGCAGATAGACTTGAAGTTGCAAAGCAGACTGTAAAAGAACTTTAAGTCCAGGCATGAAACTAGCAATCTGTGAGAAGTCTGGGCCAGAAACTAGTTGTGTGTGAAGATTCAGGCCACCAGTATAGTCTCCAATCTGCACCACCTGCACTATCTGATGTAGGCCCTGCAATGTGGCTGGTGAAAGCTGGAAGACAAAGAACAAAACTAACACAGAAAAATTTACTGCAAAAAATAAATTTCTGAGTGTAGCAGTCATACAGCACCTTTTGGTCCACTTTTTTTTTTTTCATTTCTTTTCTTTTTCTTAAATCCATGGTTTACAAGTTTTGTTCCACATACACAGATTTTGTAAGGCTTCCATCCCAAATAAACTGTTCTTGTCATTCTTCCTCTTTCTTAATTCAATTACAAAAACTTAAGGGGGGAAGACAAAGAAGATAATTCAATTAATGGAACTTAGGGGAAGAGTGAGGCGTGTCAATTGAAACATCTGGTCATGCAGCTGCTTCACAATGCAATGTCCAAAACATAATCAGATGCTGATATAAGTAACCTTCACGGCAGTGAATGTGATGCCGCATAGTGTGGTAGAAATGTGCCATGTTTTGAGAGGAAACTGCTGTCTCCATCATCAGAGTAGAGCTACCCTACAGGTTCCTCTAAAAACCTTCTACCAGACTACACTGTGTCACATTCCAGATGACTGCAATCTTAAAAATCAAATGTGTAAGTAGTACACCGATCACCCAAACTTCATGTTGTATTTACCAGTAATGTAAACAAACAGGTAATAAACTGTGCATGATAAAAAGCTACAAGTAAATATTATCCTAATAACACAGTTCCCATAATGTCCACAGTTGATACAGTCACCCTGACTGAACAGTCACATGAAATACAAGCCTGTACCTTGGATTCCCTCAGGGCATCATACAGACTCTCCAGCTTTCGAGACACGTCTTCTAACTTCCGTTTTAGTTGCTGAAACAGAAGAACACCCATTAACCAATTTCAATTCAGCACCCAGCACCTCTTGAGACGCTGATGAATTGGCCACTTCAGGTACTTGAAATCTAATTTAAATGCCCAAAAGCATGAACCTACCTACAAAAATCAAGTCAGGCTCATCAGTTGGTTGCCTTTTTGGTCACATCAAGGCTCATTATTAGTTCACAATGGATTAACAAAAGCTAACAGATACCTTACGATAGCTCAGTTGGTATAGTAACCAGGCTATGGACTGGAAAACCAGGGAATCATCGATCAATTCCCACAGCCACAGGACAAAATTCTCTTCTCCAAAATGCCCAGAGTAGCTCTGGGGCCCAGCCAGTGTCCTATTCAATGGGCACTGGGCCCCATTGCCAAAGCAGAATAGCAGTCAGGGCATGAAGCTGACCACTCACCTCCAAATAGTGGCGAGGTTACGAATGATTGGAGCTAAACCTCCACTTCTCCACATTCCTTCATGGTGTTCACATGTAACACTGCACCCTCATGTCAATGATAACGCACTTCTGGACACAGAATCCGATGGTACACTGTCGGAATGCTACATTCACCCTCTTCCAGTTTAACTCCAACCTCATTCACACCAGTTACAAATTAATATGCACAGATATTAAAAAACAGCCACTTTGGTAGGGGCAAATATAAAACTCCCACTATCTGTTATTCTGATAAACTGATATAACACATGTCAAAAACTGTAAGGAGTACAGGTAAAACATTCAGGCAAGCACTCATACTGCGGCAGTAAATATAATGCTATTCAAGAGTTTCTGGACTGAATTTATTCCTCCGTAAGAACAACACTGACTTTCTAATCAATGCTGTCCCCTACAAACACAGGAGGTTCTGTGGGACTCACACAGTCAGCACAGAAATCACACCACCATTCAAGCCATTTCATGAAATCTACTGTTTAAAATTCAGCAAGTGTGTTTTGCATTATGGTGATATTAAATTTCCATATTTTCAGGAAAAGAAAGAAGTCATACAGTGCTATATCTGGTAAGCATGGAGGGTCTTGAAGGTTCTGGCACATGCTGACAAGGTTCTCTTTCTACCCCTCATTCAGCAGGCAGAACAGTACATTGGCAGCAATCTGTCACACATTCAGCAGGCAGAACAGTACATTGGCAGCAATCTGTCACACATTCAGAATGTCTTAAAAATGCTCTGAACTGAATTAAAAAAAAATTTCTAACATGTTAGCAAGTTCATGCATAGTAATTCTTCCATTTTTCAGGGCAAGGTCCATCACTTGATCCACACTCTCCCCTGTTTTGCTCACTGATTGATTAATAGTCAGAGCAGCCATCATTTTCAACAGAGATCATACCACTTTTTTAAGACCTCTTAAAAAGCTACTTTCACATTTTAACAAATTTCTGTACCATTTTTCCCCAGTTTAAATCAAAATCTAATCCAAACACAGTGCCACTGTCTAAGCATGGCAAAATAACAAATGAAACAGCACACACTTGTACTTCACAAGACACAACTAAACAATCACATTTGCTCCAGCCTGAATCAAAGTGGGAAACGATGTAGCAAATTCTACGCTATCCATATTTAGTAGGAATTCATGCTAACAGCAGCAGTGCCATCTTCTGGACAATCTGAAAACTCTGTGATTGTACCATGCACGAACAGTTGCACGAAAGTTTCTAAAAGTGGACATTGCCAGAAGACTATGAAATTCAGAAACTTCTGACAGCATATAGGAAAGGCTTAAAGATCATGTATTCAGTAATGTACAACAAAGCCAGTGAAGGCCCAATCCACTAACTAACCAACCAGCCAGTCAAATGTATTCTAGTCATGATCTACTTAACCTTCCTGCCTGACCTAATAATGAAGGGACTGATTTCTGTTGTGGGGTAGGTAGAACCTCAGCTACTTCTGATGGAAGGATGATATAAATGACAATGAGAATGACGACACCCAAGTAGCTTAATGAGGACTCTGAACCATGAATGGAGTCTAATATTCCACACATTTAAAATATGACAAATGGTATGTTGGAAAAAGGCACTGCATGAAGTAGTCTTGATCTGAACACCTTAAGAACAGAAGTCCCTCATATTTATGGTCAACCAAACAACATCAGTGTCACAGGAAATAAAACACTGAACGTTGTGATGACCAGTGAAAAATAAATTAGAAAGGATATAGCAAGAAGCAATCATGGCCAAATTTTGGGCAATATGCTTATGCTATCATTTGCCTGAAGGGACTGAGGAAAACCAAGAAAAACCTGTCAGATGTAACACTAAGAGAATTGAAAAAACATTACGCTGTACTTACTGGATTGGTTGCAGTACACGCACATCTGTTCCGTAGTTCCTCGAATACTGTCTGCAGATACATATGTTCCTCTGGGATAGGCCCTTTTTGTTTGGGGGGTTCAGCCACCTTAGCTGGTGTAACTGGGGGCACATACTGCTGCTGTGGTTGTTGCTGTGGGTACCCTTGTTGGGGTTGATAAGGAGCCCCAACCAATGGGTCAACATACCCACCATTCACACCCATCTGAAAATAGAGTTGATTTTGTACTCACTTGACAGCCATCATATTCGGACAAGGCAGGACACATGGTAAAAACCACCTCTGTGGATTACTTAACATGCTGTCAGTATTAAAGAGCCTATAGCAGTGACAAACAAGATATCTTATAAATGAATTGGAAAGGTTGTGGCAAGAATCGATCACAGCCCATTCAAGGTACTCTGTCCCTTGAAGAACTGACGAAAGGTAGGCCAGTTGCTGCCTCAGAGGATATTTGAATCATAGTACCTCCTAGCTACAAGTCAAGTGTGTTACCACTATGACAACCTGTCCAGTCAAACAGCAGTTTCGAGACACCATATGTAGCCGAGGTTGGTTAGTGACAGGAACACAGTCATCCTGACCTGTATGAAGTTCAACTCAATAATTTACCTCCAGATGAGACACAAATCTCATCCACTCAAGAAACAAATAAGATAAAATTAAAAACAGATGGAGAGAGACCAAAAAAGGACACAAGAAAGGAGACAGAAGAGAATTGAACAGACAGAGAAAAGAAAAGAATAATGTTTCAATCAACCCTCTGGCACTGGAATTAAGTGCCTGACCAACTCCGCAAAAGACCCACAATTTAAATAGTCACCATTACTTCCCATGTTCTTGGCAATGACTTTAATCGACGTTGTTTTCTCATCATCACACAGTGCACTGACTAAAGTCGACTTTCAGAACCAAAGGGTTAATAATACTGTCAATATTTATGATAATATAGCATTGACGGAAGATGAATAAAATATGACTGTTGGACGTTAGTGACATGATACTAACAATGGAAAACCAAAGCACTCAGAGAAAATCCGTTCCAGTGCCACTCTTCCATCACAAATCCCACAAAGACTGGCCCAGGATCGAACCCAGAACTCTTTGGTAACATGTTAGCAACTAACCACCTGAGCCATGGCAGGGCCAACAACAGACCAGAAAGACAGAGAACACTGAAATATTTATTTTGTGCCTTCTCTGAGTACCAAGGAGAACATCTGAACCAAAGAGGGTGCACAGAACTGGATGCAGGAGGAAGCTGACTAATGAGGAGCTTCATAATTTTTACTCTTCAACAAACATCACAAGAATGATTAAATCAAGGTTGATAGGATAGGTAGGACTTGTGGTATCGTGGAAGAGAAGAGAAATGCATACAGGTTCTTGGTGGGGAAACCTGAAAGAAAGACCACTTGGAAGAGTTAGGCAATGATGGGAGCATAATATTAAAATGGATCCAAAATAACCATGGTGGGAAGGTGCGAAATGGGCCCATCTGGATCAGAAGAGGGGCCAGAAGCAGGATCTTGTGAAGATGGTAATGAATCTTTGGGTTCCCTATGATGCAAGAAATTGGACTAGCTGAGCAACTATTAGGTTGGTGGTGTTAAAACTCAGGGTTTATTCAATAACAGTGTCAGAATGTTGTACATATAGTTTATTGAATAGAATACCAGTCAACACCTACAAATGACTGCACAATGATGAAGTGGGGAAGGACATAGAAGGAAGCAGCCATGGTGTAATTTAAGGTAGCAACCTGAAATTATTTTGGAAGAACTAAGAAAGATCACTAAAAATCTCAGGATAGTCATTGTACCAGTAAAAACTAACAGCTCCAGAATGCAAGACAGGAGTGTCACTGCTTCAGCCAACTTAAATGACAAAAGAGACATAGTGGGAGAAAGACACACAAAAGGGAGGGGGAAAAAAAAAGGAAAGAGTGAAGGACAGAAGAAACAGGCAAGAAAACTGTAAGCACTTTGGAAAACATGAACATGTTATTTTAGCAGATACAGTAATATTCTAAATGCGAAATAAACGTAAGGTAAGTTCCATAGAAATTAAATCAGATACGTACATTTTGCATCACAGGAGGAGCAGGTTCTTGTGGTGCGGCACCATACAGTGGATGTGTAATAGGATTTTGTGCCAAGTAGTCCCCTTTCGGCTGCAATAAACACAACTGTCAACCACTTGCTTCTTCAACAAACACTGTAAATATGCTAAAACACTCACAGACTAACAAACAGACACAAACTCCAGAACTCATTCACAGAATAACAATTGACACAAACTCTAGAACAAGCAGGCTAACAATCAGGCACAAACTCTAGAACGCACAGCTGACCCTTATCCAGTGCACATCACCTCATCAAAACAAAGCTAAAACTACAACTTTCCTACAGTGTTACACCAAAGAATCAAATTCACTACAAACAACAAGGAATTTTTACATTACTTCAACATCATGTACAAAATAGGCTAGTTTTTCACTAAACTAGGGACAATGATCACAAAAGTGACGGTCAAATCGTTAAAACAAGCACAAATTTTCGTTATCCTCTACTCTCCTCTGAATGCATGACACCCGAACATATCTGTACATACCTCATATTACTTTTCACTAAATCGGGCACACTGATCACAAAAGTGACAGTCAAATCGTTAAAACACGCACAAATTTTTGTTATCCTCTACTTTCCCCTGAATGCATGACACCTGAACGTATCTGTACATACCTCATATTATGCAATATTAAATAATGTATCTAAAATGAAAACAAAAAAACTAATGAACACAGTAGTCTCACATTATGGTTCACAGAAATGACAATAAATTAAGATAAATGACAAAAGTGATCAAAAGTACACTGTTCCGGCTACAAATTCAGCACACCTAACACAAAGCTGTGATGCGATATAAAAACCTTTGATTCCAGATCTGGAATCAGCTTGTATGGATTAATTTAAAAAACCTTCTTTTATGTTAACAGTACCTTTGTTGACCTGAGTAATGATAAATAATAAAAATAATTACACAAAGCACCATCCTACATAGGATATGAATATAAACAGATCTTAAAATATATACCAAGAGTTAAAAGACACAAAGTACAATTCAGTACTGGAAGATGTCTTCACATAACGCTGCTTTATTAGCAATAGACAACACATTTCATACACAGAATTTAATGTTACTGTATTGGGTAACCATTCATTACATATGCAGAATATTAACACATTGAGGACGGGGTCATTTAAATTGTTTAAACGCCCGTTACCGGGGTTTTTAACAATTTTAACCCTTTAAACGCTGAATTAAATCCCATCTGCTATTTGCTGGCATTATTAGCTCACCAT
>Ga0268261_10004999_pt1 | contig 10011 bp, 8 predicted proteins | sample TergutNc150P1_FD_190353 | JGI IMG/M metagenome (GOLD analysis project Ga0268261, IMG submission 190353) | Nasutitermes corniger P1 segment gut microbial community from laboratory colony in Florida, USA - Nc150 P1 (SPAdes) (version 2) | ecosystem: Host-associated > Arthropoda: Insects > Digestive... | reverse complement strand
TTATTTTGTGTATTGAAACTGTATACCTCAACTATTAATCAGTGTACCTGAGAACTTGAATTGTAGTGTATTCATGATTGCTGTGTAGACCGGCGTAAGTATTAATTATATTTGTGTATCTAAATTTTATATTACTAAAGACATTTATTGGCACCACTATTCGTCTAAATTTTTTAAGGTATTTGTGAACCAGAGCACGAACACCCACTAACCAGAATCTCCATTGATGTAGCAGATAGCTCTCTGTTTCTTTTACTATTCCTCAGGTCACTGAGCACTTTGTCAGACTGTCATATTATTAATATACTTGTTGGCCACCAAGATATGAATTTAATGATAGATAGGACCCATGGCATATCATCCATGTATTGGGTTTCATTACTCCTAACTTCTTACCTATCTCTCTGATAATTATGGCAGTTTCAACAATATTTCATGCATGGATTTTGTTGGAAGTGTGTGCAGCTAAATTCTTATTTGTCTAAGTGTTAAAATCATTCTTGCCATGAAAAGTACAAATTCTGGGTGCATGCTTGTGTCTGGCTGACTGCCTGTTACATTGCGTTCCTATAATGGTTTGAATAATATAAAGTGTTGAAATGGGCATGTAGGAAAACTGTAACTGAACGACACACAAGAGCTTCTTTTTTATCCTGATTGTGATTTAATTGATGAAAACATAAGCATAATGAATAAATATTCAGAGCTGTATTGGGTATCTGTCAGGAGTTTGGTCTGTAGAGCACAGACAGCTGAATGCCAGTTCTGTTTACTAGATAGCGCTCTTCTCTACAAGATATCGTATTCTCCATCATTATTACAGATAATACATTTACTAATACCATCAAATACCTGATACCATAGATGAAATACACAGTTTATCTCTCATATAAGAAGACACCATATCGGCTCACCTCAACAGTTACAATTCCCCACACCAGTTGTCTACTACAACTAGCCTAACTAACCAACAGCACTGGCTTTTGTTGAAGGTTTTATTGTTGCTTTTTTTTAAGTTATATGACTTAATTGTTTAGTTTTATACAATTTTATATTGTAAATGCTTGATTGTGTGTAACAATTATGTACCTTTGTGTGTAAGGCTGAGATATCTTCTGCTATACATTTTTAACTTCATATAAACTACAGGTATATAATTTCCTTGCATACATCTCACATAAACAGCCTGATGTTGGCTACTGTGTAGCTGGTACAAGTAGCTGCCATTTGTAATTGTTACAGTGAAGTTGTGCGTTGACTGTCTACGTTTCTTCTCTTATTGTGTATTCCAGGTTTACAGTGGGGACATCGCACCATACAAAACGTGACCCAGCTGATACGTTGTTTGGAGTTTTGTGAGGGGGGAACTGGAAGTGTATTGGAGTGGGGTTAAGCAATAAAGTTTGGAGGGTGAAGAAATTGAGAGTAAATGACTTTGTAGAAATGCACACTGCAGCTTTATAATCTTTTTCTATCCTTCCTGCTTTCACAAAACATGCTTTTGAAGTATAAACATGTGTATGTTTATGTAGGATTTTTATAGTTGTTGGTGTTACACTTGGTTATGACACTGAGGAAAGACTGTCATGGCACTTCCTCAGTTTGACTCTTTCAAACAGTTGAGTGTTTCACATGAATGTTATCATTCTGATGATTATTTTCCTGAACAGTTTAAATTTTTCCTTCCATCTGTTGGATGTACAGTCATGACTTCAAATTCATATTTTCCATTAAATCATGTGGAAGTGTGGACTGGGTTTGTTTGGCTCACGATAGGATCTCTTAACATTGTGCGGCCATCGGCCATTATATTCTGCAAAACAAGAGTTCTCTGTTTTGGAGTTTCTTTTTATTAGTGATTCTGTAAGTTGCAATGCAGTAAATCTGTACACAGCAGCTATTATCAGTTTTTACGCTACATGAAATGGTTCTAATAGTGTTCAGTTTCATGTAATGAGTGAGCACAACTGTCATTAATGTGGTGCTTTTACAGAACTGCATTAATTTGCGGAGCGGCGAGATTGGTTTGTGTGCAACATCTTCTGAGGTTGGAAATGAGGTGATCCATGTGCAAGTGGAAGGGATCAGTGATGTAACAGAGGAAGAGAATCAGGAGCCATTGACATCTTCATTAATAAGGACTGATCCTGGGGTAGGTGTTATGTCTGTTGAGTGTCTCTATAAGTCTGTCCCTGTAAAACAGTAGGTTTGGTTTTGTCAAGTTGTGATGTCAATGTGATAGAAGATTTTCCTTTGTGCTTGAGATAATGAAAAATCATGACTGTAGTCAAATAAAGGAATCCTGAAAGTCATGTGCATAGATAAAAGGGTAAAGGTTTTTACCCTTGATGGGATGATCTGAACCCACTAATTAAGCATAGCATGCCATAAATGTGGGTAATTTCTAGCTAGATGGTACCTTGTACCAGAAAGCCATGACACCATGCAAATTAATTTGGAGTTTATGTCTGTGCTGGCAGAATGTCAGCAAAACTTTCACTTACCTGAGCACATGAAGGAATGGTCTCCTACGTACACATACTTTTCATATCCTGTAACAAATTGTGACAAAGTTTGAACAACATTTTTCACGTTTTCTAGAACATCATTCCACATTCTACTACGTAAAGTCTCTGAAGCACATATTGAATCTGTATCTTAATACTGTGCAAAGGTGAAAATAATATAAGCAGTGGTAATGTGGCAGTAGTAGTCCTGGGATTTACAAATCCCAGGCTCAAAGTACTGCAGGCGATGTCTAAATTTTATGGGACCTGGGTTTGGAACTTCCTGTAGGTCAGCGTTCTGACACTTATGTTTTTGTGATTGCTGCATGATTTTGTGAATGTTCATGCACCCCAGCAATAGTACTGCCATTCAGAGCTGTCAGTTGAAACATTCAGAGTTTTGTGGTGTGTGCTTATTCAATGCTTTGCTCCAAATATGCAGCTCTTCAAAACCAATAATTTTTTAGTTAATTCACACATTGCATGCAGAATACTTGTTCTTTCTTTCAGGAAATAACCTAATGTGTAACCTTTATGTTTTTGACAGGGTACTCGGAATGAGCAACTTCATGCACAAACTAGTGAGCATCGATATTCATGTAATGTGTGCAGTAAGGCATTCAATTGTGAGGGTGATATGAGGCATAAATGTTCACATGGTGGTGAGCGCCCATATTGCTGTAATGTGTGCAGTAAGACATTCAAATCAAAGAGTGTCCTTATAAGACATAAACTTGTACATAGTTTTGAGCGCCCATATTGCTGTGATGTGTGCAGTAAGACATTGAAATCAAAAAGTGACCTTACAAGACATAAACGTTTACATAGTGGTGAGCGCCCATATTGCTGTGATGTGTGCAGTAAGGTGTTCACTCAAAAGGGTAGCCTTATATCACACAAACGTGTACATAGTGGTGAGTGCCCATATTGCTGTCATGTGTGTAGTAAGACCTTCAAGGTTAAGAGTGGCCTTATAAGACATAAACATTTACATAGCGATGAGCGCCCATATTGCTGTGATGTGTGTAGTAAGACCTTCAAGGTAAAGAGTGACCTTAAAAGACATAAACGTTTACATAGTGGTGAGCGCCCATATTCCTGCGATGTGTGCAGTATGGCGTTCACTCTAAAGAGTCACCTTACATCACACATACGTCTACATAGTGGTGAACGCCCATATTGCTGTGATGTGTGCAGTAAGGCGTTCACTCTAAAGAGTCACCTTACATCACACAAACGTGTACATAGTGGTGAGCGCCCATATTGCTGTGGTGTGTGCACTAAGGCATTTAGTCAAAAGAGTGATCTTACAAGACATAAGCGTTTACATAGTGGTGAGCGCCCATATTGCTGTGATGTGTGCAGTAAGACATTCACTCTCAAGCGTAGCCTTATAAGGCATATGCAGTCACATAGTGGTGAATGCGCATAATGCTGTGATGTGTGCAGTAAGACATTCACTTTTAAAATAAGCTATTCAGCACATCAACTTATACACAATGGTGAGCTCCCATGTTCCTGAGGTGTGTGTAATGTCATTCATTTTACAGACTCACATGATAACACAGCACATGTGCTGGCCAGTGCACATATTGTTGTGATATCTTTAATAAGGCATTTAGTCAGCAGATTAGTCATGTAGCACATCAGTGCTTACATAATGGTGAGCATCTGTATTACTGTGATGTGTGTAATAAGACTTGCTGTAAAGAGGCACATGGTAATACATCAAGGCATACATAGTGGTGAGTGTACAGTTCCTGTGGTGTGTGCGGTATAGCTTTCACTGCAGAGAGGAACCTTCTGCACCTTCCATGATTTTTTTTTAATGTTTGAAATTTTTTTGATGTGGATGATGATGATGATGCATGGAACCTGAACAAAATGATGATAAATTCCCTTTTCATTGTGTGCACTAATGCATCATATTTTTGTTAAATTACACTTGTGCAAGGATGTGTGTTAAGATTAAATTCATGCAAAATTTATAAAAATGGTTTTAAAAATATTTGCCCTGTTATTTCCCAACATCAACACTTAATAGAAATGAAATTTTTTGGAAAAAGTGTTTTCTGTTTTGCCCATTAAAGTATGGAGAGAAGAAGTAGAAAGAGATGGGAATGAGAAGATGGAGAGAGTTGTTGATAGATAGGGAAAAATTGAGGGGCTTTGTTTGACAGGCCACAGCCCACAGTGGGCTGTAGCGCCAACAGAAGCAGAAGATAGTCTGTTTTGAGGCAAGGATTCAGTTTACATTTTTCACATGGCACGATGTGTGTACTGCATATTGTGGTCTGGCTGTTTGCGTGTTTTCCTCTTGTCATTCCATAAAGGCCAGGTGACCATCTGTGTGAGTTCGAACAAACCTTGTGGTAAGGGAAGAGACTGAATGTCTTTGTTGCTTCTTCAGTTGTGTCAGAACACCATGGTCTGCCTGTGTACAGACTGTAGTCGTAACTTGCACAGGCTTTGGCAAAATCAATTCTGAGAGCCTAAGGATTCATTATACTTGCTATTGTCTTGGCAGACACTTGTCAGTACAGCACCCAGCCATTGATCAGAATTGTGTCAACTGAGCAATAGAAAATTCTAAATTACCATTTCTTTTTGGATCTCATCTTAGAAATCTCCTTGTATTTCTGTTGAGCAAGTTGTGGTGGTGGTGGTTGTGGACATCAAAGCACAAAGATTAGCTTGGTTCAGACACGTACATCGTATGCAAGATAACAGCATGGTAAAAAAAGTGTATGAGTGGTCACCCGCTCTAACAAGATCACTAGGAAGACCTAAAAATAGATGGGAGGATGATGTAAATAGCAATATAACAAGGATGAAAATAACAAACTGGAAGGACTGCATCAGAAACTGGACCAAATGGAAGAAACTCGTTGAGTAGGTCAAAACTTCTCTGAAGTTGTAGTGCCTCAAGAAGAAGAAGAAGAAGAAGTGGTGGTGGTGGTGGTGGTGGTAACATGCAAAGGGAATGTAAGGGACATTTCAGTTCTCGTAATTTGCACGGTATACTGCATTTGATTGAGGTGCAAAAAGTTAATAATATTCCGGACATTTTACATTTACATCTTGATAATAGTATTGTGAAGTGCCGTAAGGTCATGTTATTGACTGTTTCTGATCAGATTATAATCATCGTCCTTTGCAAGTGAGTAAGTGCATAAATTTGTAATTTTGTTGGCATTTATGGGTTTGTTTGAATTGTGAACACAACGTGGGAACTTCTGTCTAGAACAGTGACCCATTTTTGTTAAGGACACTGTCAATTGGTCAGATAGACCAATAGAGGGATTATTTTAGTATGAAGTAGTGTGGAATAATGCTAAAACGAAAAACCTGAAGTACTTGGTGAACGAACTGTCCAAATGTCATTTTGTCAACCACAAATCCAACATGGACTGGCTTGGGATTGAACCTAGGTCTGTGTGGTAAGAGGCTGGAATCTAACCAACTGAGTGATGGTATGGATATTGATCTTTCTGGAATCAGCGTAATGGGCATAAGCATTAATCTTGTTAGTCAGTATTGCAATGAACTGCCAGTGATAACACTGCCTTCATTAATTGGACAGAATGTAGCAGTAGAGAATATAGAAAGTAACAAGTTTTCACCGTTACTGCAGTGATGATTTTATAGTTCTTGATATTCTGCTGTGAAGTGTAGTGTTAACAGTTAAGAGAGGGAAATGTTGGGCATGTGTTGTGTTATTAACTGGCAGGGAAAGGAGACCCTGAAGATCAGGTTTTATAAGTAAATACCTATCAGAAATAGAAGGCGGGAAATAGATAAGGGGAGAGACTTGTGGGAAATTGGACACAGATTGTAGGATAATATTAACCCTTTAAATACTGAATTAAATCCCATCTGCCATTTGCTGGCTTTATTAGGAATTCATTTTTTCCACTTTAGCAGGATAAGGGTTAAATCATTAACCCTTAGGCTACTAATGTCATGTATATATGGAGCACCTATTCTTGATGTTTCTAGATCACACACAATGACGCACCACAGTCGGTAGGTCTCCTATGGACGAGTGATCAGCTTGTAGCAGAGACGTCTACCTGACAACACATAACACTCACAACAGACAAATATCCATGCCCCCGGTGGGATTCGAACCCACGATCTCAGCAGGTCAGCGGTGTGTGGCCGCTCACCTGCTGAGATCGTGGGTTCGAATCCCACCAGGGGCATGGATATTTGTCTGTTGTGAGTGTCGTGTGTTGTCAGGTAGAGGTGTCTGCGACGAGCTGATCACTCGTCCGGAGGAGTCCTACCGACTGTGGTGCTCCGTTGTGTGTGATATAGAAACATCAAGAATAGGTGCTCCATATATATATATATATATGATATTAGTAGCCTAATGGTTAAAGTGGATCTTATAGATGAGATTTTGAAGATGTGAACTGCTTCTTTGTGGTTCAGGATATGGTACAATGGTAGGTTCTCGTGCATGTGGTAAAGAACCTTTGGGTTCCATGAAAGGCAGGAAATTTCTTGAATGACTGGGTGGCTCTTAGCTTTTCAAGGACTGTGCTTGGTGGACTTTGTTCTATTTTCTGATCTGCTGATCAAGTTCCTTCAAAATGAAGGTAACTATCTGAACAGACTGCATTCTGTCATAACTCAATAGACCGCAGTCTTAGAGCTTTATGTGTATTATTTCATACCCACTTTATTAATTTGCATTATGTATTACATGGACCGATACACAGAACTCCTTCACCATGTTTTGTAATGTCTGGGCCCTAATGGGGAACCTGTTAAGGGGAACTCTGGTTACTGCTGACACTCGTCAAAATGTGCCAACCTCTTGACCAAAGAAAGAACTAGTAATGACATCCATGATATCAGGCTTCTGCCATAGTGCAAGTGAGTTCATTGCTCTTCTGGGATGTTATGCATCACAGATCAGCAGTTACCAATGTTTCAGCGCAACTGTCTTTCCCGTCAATGGTCAAGCAGTCCAAGTTTGGCCGTCTGATTTAGGCTTGCACATATCAACAGACTTGATTTCCTGAAGACATAATTATGTCTTATTTCTACAGACCAGACAATTGGGACAAAGTGGCACAATAGACTGTGATATATGGCCTGATGCTTTAAGTCTGGTCTGATTATTGTAATGCAGAGGAATGCACGCTATTTGTGTCAAAGTGAAAGGCGAACATGTTACATGCAGTAACACAGGGCGATCAAGGATTCGTGGAAAGGAGCAACGGGGTGGAGTTTATACAGTGTGACTAAATTACTGTCAAAATATCATGGCTGTTCTTTGTAAAGACCTTAAATCACTGTGCGACACTGAGCTGAAAATTGTGAATCCTTCGGCGATTTCAAGACACTCTAATTTACAGTGTCTAACGGTTTTATTATTTCTAGCCATTAGCAAGAACTTGTGAAAGTAGCTTGTTGTGACCTTCACAGGACAGTTTCGCAATAAGTGTCCACTTATTTACTTATTTAAGGTCAATCTGAATAAATCAGAATATATTTTAGAATTACCCGATAATAGTAAGATGAAAATGAATTGGAAGTTGCTACTGTTAATGGATACAGTGGCTGTTTATCTCATCACTGTGTGGAAAGATGCAGATATCCTTAAAGTTACAATTGCCACTGTGCTGTATAAACATTTAACAACTCAAATGCTGTTAAGCCAACACAATATCCTAAAACTGTATAATCATCTTCAATAATTCCAGTGCATTTGATAATGGGAAAGGAGAATTAACAACTAACTGTCTGAAAATACAGCACAATGCAAATGCTGATACACAATCAACTCTCTGTTCATGTACACACCACTGTATGAACACAAACAGATTGTACAATTACACAGACTCCCCTTTGTGAGAGAAAACTGTGGGAAGGGCATCTGTGGGAGGGTTCCAGGCCCTCAATATTATATGGCTGTGGGAAAACAGGCAATTTAATAACAGCAACATTTGCATACACGTGTGTACAGTGTGCAGTGTCTAGCTATGAACTGGTAGTAGAGGAGATGGTTCTCTGTACTGTTACTGTAAGAATGTAAAGAATACAGTAACAGTCAGTACCTTCCACAATGAAACACCGCTGACAATCCACACACACAGCAGTCTGTCACACAACATAACACTTTGCATTATTGCACATTCAGTTTAGCCCCATGTTCAGTCTGTAATCATATGATGAGTGCCCTGTTAAGAGATCAACGGTACTTTGATTTACCGTCTGAGACAGATCTCCACTTCACTATCAGTCCTGACACTGCAGCATGGTTGTTCGGTGTCATGTGGTAAACACAGATTTTCAACGCTTGCGGTAATTAGGAGACCCCAATAACGAACAATGCAGAAAGACAGATGTGCTAGTAAAGACTTAATTTCAAAATGTACTTGCTTAGGAAATGGGAATTTAAAGAGGAAATATTGTATATTTTGTGATGTCAGTACCTAGATTTCTGGGTGACCGGCCAATCACACCACCCAACATGTTGCCCCATGTAGCAAACTATGGCCACCATCAGATTCATGCCTGGATGTGTGACGTTTATCTAAGGACAACTGGGTAGACAGTGCATGTGTGTTGGATGGCTTTTTGATTCAAATCAGAATGTCACAGTAATCGCTGACTGTCAGTTCATTTCAAGACGGGCCTCAAACACCATCACACTTTCATCTTCAACTGTATCAAGAACACAAAACCATAAACACAATTTTTGGGGGGAATTGAATTGTTGGAATTACCACAAACAGAGAAAATAAATCCAAAATAAATGTCATTCAACAAAATCAGAACCCAGCACACAAAACACTACTGGAAGAAACACAAAACCTTTAAATATACTGCATATCATCTGCATACTGCTAGCAACATCTGTAAGATAAAATTGGAATGTACAAGCAGAAATGAATGCAGTAAAACATGAGGAAGCTACAACATGCACCTGGCATTCCTAACCTTGCTAATCAGAGAAATTCAAATGTTTTGTTGGTGAGATAACAACAGGTTGTTCTGAATCATGTATATATATATATACACACACACACACATATATACACACACACACACACACACACACACATATATATATATATATATATATATATATGAACTCTAAGAAACCTGTTGTTCCAACAACTTATATATTTCTTCCCCCAGTAAATGCCAGCTTCTTCCGCAACTGTGCAGTTCACTTGGGTAGCCCAGTTTACGTTCCACATGCTGCCACAACTAGCCTCAGCATAAACTACTGCTCACAGATCTGTGAATGAAGAATGTGGCATCTCGAGACTCTGCTGTCGGAGCTGAGATGTATCATGTAGATGGGAGACCCAACGGACAAGCATAACGAAGCTGTGGTTATTCAAAAATGCTTTCCTGTTGTGTCTAAAAATGTACGCTGTCCAACATAACTGTACAGTCACACAAAATACTGTCACACAGTTGTACAGTCATTGGTGTCACCCCGTAAGTCTCCTCAACAGTATAAGATGCCGTACTGTAG
>Ga0268261_10004998_pt1 | contig 10013 bp, 9 predicted proteins | sample TergutNc150P1_FD_190353 | JGI IMG/M metagenome (GOLD analysis project Ga0268261, IMG submission 190353) | Nasutitermes corniger P1 segment gut microbial community from laboratory colony in Florida, USA - Nc150 P1 (SPAdes) (version 2) | ecosystem: Host-associated > Arthropoda: Insects > Digestive... | reverse complement strand
GTCCTACCGACTGTGCTGCGTCGTCGTGTGTGATCTAGAAACATCAAGAATGGGTGCTCCATATATATATGACATTAGTCGCCTAAGGGTTAATGTCATAACAATCATGTGACCTAGCGAGGATGAAAAACAGTGAGAATTACAGCTTGTAATTAGTGTACTTGTTTGATCCACCCTTGGCTGGTTTAATAAAAAAAAATACAACATGTAATAATAAAGTGTTTATAAAAAAACACAGTGACTGTCAATGGTTAATTATTGAGAGGCTCAGTTTTGCTGCCTCTTCTATGTGGTCAGTCATAATGCTAATGAAGACTGCAGCAAAATTCAGCAGTGAAGGTTACTGGCCTACTTGCAGTATCTGCCTTACATATCTCTCATTTGTAAAACACAGGACCTCCAATCAATCACACTTAGGACATAAGCAAAAATCAACTGTATGTTGTGCATGTGATGTGGATTTTCTGAACTGCAGTCCCTCTTAACTTATGTGTTCACATGTTGGTTCATATAAATCTATCAAGATTCACCTGAATTAAAAATGCTAACTTACAATTGGACTCACCACTGTTAAGTGTCTGAAGATCTGAGTTAAAGAGTTTACTGGTTTGTGCCTGACAGTGGTCTTGTAAAACTGCAGTTTCGGTCATTTAGTGGCAATTCTTGCAAGATTTCCCATTGTGTTACACCACATCAGTTGTTTTATATGAATATTATGTGAACTGTAAGTACTCTAGCAAGTGTCAGAGAAAATTGAGGTTTCCTGGGGTTCAGTTTCCCATAACGAACACTTTTCACTGCTGTCCATGAAGAAACAACAGCTGTAAAGTTAATGGACACTCATTGTTAATACATTCACTGCCATCTTTGGAACTCAGGTATATCTTGCCATGAGAGTAACTTCATACAGGAAGAGAAACTGTATTATGATCAGGGTCAGTGTCTGACAGAGATCATTTCCATCTTCCTGTCACTCATTCAAGAAATGTTTTAGTTGATCCTCTTTCTTTTGAGTACATAATCACATTGTGGCAAGCACACTTGACATGGGGAAATCAGGTAGAAAGCACATCGAAGGTGGTAAAGGAACTTGCTGTCTTTTTATTTGGGGGGTGGGGGGGGGGTGGGGGGTGGGTAGTGTTGGAAATTTTGTCCTTGGCACTGAGGACAAGTACAGCTTGTGAGATTTATGGTTCTCATGGCAGTGACTGTGAAGAACATGTCTTCTGGCATATGGCATACATTTCTACCTGACCACACAGCATCATGTCCTATGCAAAACTTCTTCAAGCACATCCACCTTCTATCAAAATATGACATCCCCTCGTATATTCTTCCGCCACTGGCAGTGGAACTGTCTGGTGCATGGGGTTGGGGTGTCTGAAGATTGCCAGACAAGGGGGAAAAAAGTTTGAACTTCAGCAAAAACATGCACCATTCTTACAGGATGAACACTTACATGGCAGCTTTACAATTCTGCCTTTCTGTTAGATGACAACAATCAACTGCATGTCTTATGGTCACTTGTGCAGTTTATTGTTTTATTCATAAAGGTAAAGGTAACGTTTATGAGATGGGAGTGGGTGGTCAACGCCACACCCTGGCCGATTTACGCCTGGGAAAGAGACCCGTTACCCATTGTAGAGGAGGCTGGGTGGGCCCCAGGGCTGGCCTGGACAGGTGTGGAAAATCTTTCCCCACCGGGATTTGATCCCTGGGCTGTCCAGCCTGTAGCGAGTCACTATACTGACTACGCTATCCCAGTCCGCCTTGTTTTATTCATATTAAATGAAAATAGTTTGGTAAGGGAACTGTGATACTAGAGTACATAATTTCTTCTTTGACATTCTTTGTTATAAGCATTATTCTCTTTTGCATAATTCACTATGGCAAGCCCAAGGCTCATACTCACCTATCCTTAGGCTCCACTGCTAATATCTTTAGTAACACACTTCTGAAGACAATTTGACAAACAGATGCTCTGACATTCTTGTCAAAGAGGGGTTCCGTATGTTTGACTTTGCTGACCCGTAGGAATTGTTCAGGTAAACGTGTTCATGTAATTGTTACAGGCTGCCACTGCTCAATACTACGTCAATGTTCTGTGACGGGTGTTACCAAATCTGCTGCAGTTTGCTGTTGTGCATGTGAACTGGTTTCATAAAACTGGAATTACAAAATTTTCTGGTACACCATCATATAGACTGTTGGAGATCTGTACTGTAAGACTGGTGATATAGGGTGCAATAGTTGCATGACGATCATTTTAAAAAAATATCTTGGCTGACTGATTTTCCAGAATATCATCTTCACTGTCTTCTGATGGACTTGATTTGGGTACAAGGTGGTATAAAAATGCTGTCATTTTCTATTTCTGCAGTCTTCTCTTCTGGTGACATTCCTAACATCTTTTGAGTACCACGGCTGGAACTACCGTATCTCATGCGCTGACCCATTGTAACTTACAGCGAATAGAAATGGTAATAACTATGTACAAGGACAGAGAGGGTGAACATAAACTGGAAGAAAAGTGACCTTTGAAGTAGTTTACATTCATTTGTCATGCCACCATTTGCACTCACACTGATGTTATAAGGATTGCTGCATTAAAGTGACTTAAGCTGAAGGCAGTATTAATCCATCTCTGGTAAGTCTATATTAAGTCAATTCTGGCAGTAAATGTATTAACACAATAAAACTTGGATGACAACAAATGAACACAAAGAACAACAGATAATCCACATTTTGTACATGAAGTTGCAACGTATTAGTGATACAAACAGCGTGACCTGTGTGCTGCATGCTTTTGCTTTTATTTCTATTTCTGTGCACCATTTTAAATTAAACCTGTAATTCATTTCAGTAAACTGTTCCACTTTTGGGATAATGCATTTTAGATTTCTTATAGAATTACTGCCTAAGAGATATCAGTGCCCTCTGGTTATTTGGTAAGGCAGGAAAGGACTATAGTGCTTACCAGTAAATCATATAAAACTCCTCACTACAGTCTTGTACTAAAACAATTATGTTACTCTTTGGATCGACATACCTCTGTAAAGCATATTTCAGTACACTGAAGTACACCAAACAAAAATATATTACCTGACATTTATACAGGCCCATGTCTGTAGGTATTTTTTAATGTGAAAGCATCCCAGGAAACAAAATATTTTGAAATGATCAAGACAAGTCCAACCCTGAGCATAAAATTAAATTATTTCTGTGTGCAATACTGTGAATATGCATTAATTAGTTTCTTAGCAAGATAGTAACGTAACAAATAACAACCTCAAGTTTAGTTTACCTGAAAAACCTAGCACTTCCTGTTGCATTCTTTGATTGTTATTGCAACACTTACAAGTTGTGTCTGACCTAGGGCATCCCCAGCACTGTATAATGTAAACACCTACTTCTTTTTGTATCAAGCATGCAAGATGGATTACAAGCCTTATGTTCTGTTCAGATAAAACAAACAGTAGATACCACAAGTAGGCTGTAAACTTCACTCTGATGATGCAGCCATAACCTCTCTGGCAACTGACCATGAAAGACAGGCAGAATAGGCAAAATAACTGCAAATGGTTTGGTGTCACATGAAATTTACATAATGTTAGGTGACATATCAAAATTAAAGCTGGACACTTGACATTCCGTAGATATGCTCGGTTTCCCCTGTAGCATTTTACTAATATTAAATGCTTCAGAGGCATGATAATCCCACCTAGATAAGTAGTTAATTGTGAACTGCAACCATTTAACAAGTTTTTATGATAATACTTCAATATTTTGGTACTGCACATTTTAAAAGATTTACTGCATTTTCATTTTTATACAGGTACTGCCCTGTTAATACAATACCTGTACAAAAAATAAACTTCCCAAAGAAAACTGATTCCTTTGTTCACAATATCAAATATAAATATCAACATACTACATACATGAGATTAACGAACTCTTTATTATGAATTTCTTAATACATTATCATTGTTTACCATGAATATTTATGAAGGAAATACTGTCTCTACAACTGAATGAATACAGTAATCCCTTTACATAAAGTTCCATTGGGGTTTTATTACAAATCTGTTTGATTCCATTTTAGTAAGGCATGCCATTATTTCAGCTCTTCATGCAATACTAAAACGGGTTTAATCTGATATGTTACCGGTATGATATCATCAAGGTTTTGAAGCCACAATGAAGGCATGTACATAGTGGTACAAGGGATGCAGAAACATTCAGAACAAGTCAGAATTTGAAATTTGAGGTTCTCACACCAATGTGATGAAGTGTCAATGTTTCTGGGATATGATGCTATGCTGAATGGCAGTCACCAGTGCCTAAGATAATCATGCTGTTTTCATCTTCAGGATAACCAAACCTGAACATGCAGGCAACTATGCATGATTTCAGATTTCTGCCGTGAAGTAGATGAGAACTGCTCTCTTCTGGGACCGACAGATTGTCCTGAAATGTCGGTAAGATATTACCACTACTTGATGAGTAGTAACCCAGAAGATCACAGTTCTCACGAAGGCAACAAGATCCACCTAGATACTGTTAACTGTTTCCCCACTAAATTGGTGTCACATCCCAGAAGACATGATTCTTCAAATTAGAATTTTATTTATATTAGTCTGGGATTAATGAGGTTTTACTATCTACATTTAGGATTATACATATCACCTTCGTCAATTAACCAATGATATATTAACCTTTTAAAGACGAAACGTAATCTGCTTTATATAAGGAATCAGTCCGTACCGCGCTGTAAACACTTTCCACCACGGTTATAAAAACCAGCCAGTTAATGATGTATACAGCAAAGGCCGCTGTCTGTGCTGAGATCCGTACCAAACACTCAAGGCAAAGCGAGCACCATGTAGAATTTTTAAATGTTAAACATGGTGGTACGTAAAGAAACCGCTAGGCTTTAAAAGGTTAAACCGTGATGAGAATAAATAAAGAATACATACAAAAAAAAAAGGCCAACTAGCCATCTGCATAAATGTGCATCAGAATGTCTTGGGTCTACAAGACTCAGATCATTAAAAATACATTTGCTTAGTTCAAGTTTTTCTGCTTTTGCCTTTAGTTCAAGTTTTTCTGCTTTTGCCTGTGGTATGTCATTTCATGTTATGTAACTGTATAAAATAATTTCTGCAGGCCTTCAAATCTGAATGACTAGATAAGCCTGGCCACCAGGCTCTGAGCACAGGCTCAGGTTCACAGATTTATAAAAACATTTTGCATTATCAAAAGTAGTAAAATAAAATAAAAAAAAGTTTTTAGAACAAAGAAAAATAAGATATTTGTACTTGTGATGTAGATAGTGTGACAGGAATATGTTATGATATCCTCTCAGCTTCACTACACTGAGAGTGCATCATACAGAGGGAGTCTGAACTTGAGTTGAGTTGTAAAGCACTCTGCGACTGTGTGAGACGTACCTGGGCATCAATGACTTCCCAGCATCTCTGCATGAGCTCTGGTTCCTCAAATAATCTTGACTGGCTCAATAATAGGCAGGCATTTTTTGCAGTAAGACTTATTTCCAAGTAGTTGACACATGCCCTTGCTAAATGGGGAACTATGTATTTCTTTGCCACATACAGTGTAGCTAGCACAGTATCAGCTTCAAGCTGAATTTCATCACAGTAAAGATATCTGTAAAAAAAAAAAAAAGTGAAATCATCTCTTTGGGTTTATCTTTCTTACAATCTTAGGGTGAGGTGAGACTATGTATTTTGGAACTGTGGCCTCTAATGGGCCCAGCGAACAGTGTGCACATGACTGATGAGTAGAGAGGATTTGGTAGAATGGGAACTGACAGGGGGACAACTGAAGTGTTCACAGAAAAACCCGTCCCAGTGCCAGTTGGTCAACCACAAATCCCATGTGGACTGCCCTGCAAGTAAACCTGGGTGTCTGTGGTGACAAGCCAGTGACAAACTGACTCAGCTATGGCATGGTCTTGCATTTATTTTGTATTATCCTGGTGGGGCGGGGAGGTTCCTGCTCGTCTGCATGCTTGCAGATGTACTGAAGAAGTGATAAATTGTATGTGTCAGTGCCAGTTCTATGCAGGCTTTTAACTGTCTGAGAATATCGCTATCTGCTGTTAAGTGAAAAGCACACCAAATTAATATCTTGTTGTGGACGAACAGTTGGATGAGAATTTTCACTGTAATTCCTTTTGTTCTAGGCTTGCCGGGAATTTTTATGTCAGGAACTAACCCCTTTTGAATACTGTGTCCTGTTATTTCATGAAGGCCTTGGATGATACTTTTCTGTAGCTAAGTGGCTCTAATCTGTTAACTTAGGTCCTGGGAAGATCTTAAGAACATGGGTACAGAGGATGTGAATTTGAAGTGGTTCAGAATTCTAGCTTACTTTAAAGCTGACAAAATGGGTGTAGTGTATCACTGACACATTTGCTGATTTTCTTCTTTTTCTTTTTTTCTGTTATAAATAACTTACATTACTGGTCTTGATGTGTACATATTGCAGACACAATCTCTATTGTTGAGACTACAGATATAACAATGCATGGAGTCATAAATTGATTTTACTTTCATTGTATTAAACATAACATTTTCACAAAATGGCTATAAACCATAATGAGACCTGTGTTTTTTCATGAATTAATTCTCTGTACAATGAGTGACTCTGACATACCTGATAAGTCTGAGTTGAGCTTGTGTAAGGTATGGGTCCAGTACAAACCAAAATTAATCATGTGTTAACATCCAGTGAAGGTCCCAGTAACAAATTTCATTTAAAGTATCAGGAGTTCTTCAATGGGTTCAAAAGTAAAACATGAAAATTGGCTTGATCAACCTGTGTGTATTCACCTCGTGCACTTTACGGGATACGTGAAAATATGGTAACTTTATCCTTTATGCTATATATGTGACTGCAGCATTACTTACTTCAGCAGAGCCAGGAAAGCTGATGGTTCAACATCAGGGACCTCAATTTCCTCCTTGTTTTCTGCCAAACCACCATAGAACATGGCATAAAATACAGAGCTACCTGTAGCCAACACATACTTATGTGCTGGTATAGACTGAGTATGACCTATAATAGAATCAATAATGAAAATATGTATTCAAGATTTTAATTAAAAAAAATCCACAAGAGATGCAAGGTGAAGGTCCTGTGTAAGTAAAGCAGATGTTGGAATTATAATGGAAGCAACAGGAATACCAACATTAAATAATGTAGAGATCTAAAAACTGATTTTCAGTCCATTTTTAATAATAATAATAATAATAATAATAATAATAATAATAATAATAATAATAATAATAATAATAATAATAATAATAATAATAATAATAAGGAAAGATATTATGCTTATGTAAGCACCATGCTGTCCATGTTCTCACTTTCAGTGTGTGAATTTGTACAGTGGGAGCAACACCAGTGCTGCACACTTTACGGTCCTGATACGCATGGAAATAGAGCCTCCAAAAATATTAACCTCTATTGGGTGATTTTTGCATTCATTCTGATGGTGATACGTAATGAATAATTGGGCCTAGGCAAGTGAAATTTTATATGAAGATTCATCATAAACTGACATACGAGCAGTGTATATAACACTGCTTGTAAGTCAACATTTACATTTCTGCAGGTAGTACAGATTGTTGAGGTCATTTTTGACAAATTCGACATGGAATCTCTATTTAGTAGGTCTAATTAAGCTCGTCACAAAAACAAAAGCGAACAACAGTAGTAAGACACTGTGGATTAGAAATATATGCAACAAGAAAGTAGGCTTTATAAGTTCTTGATTCTTGTGTATTAAAATTTCTTTGATGGGAGTTATTGCATCTCAACAAATTAATCTTTAGACCTCTGTGTGCCACAGCTTGTAATATGCAACACATTTTGTGCCAACTCTTGTTAATGCTCTTTTGCTTCAGTCAGTAACTTTTATGATAAAACTGGGAATATAATGGACTGCTTGCATCAGAACTGCATCCTAATGTTATTAATATAGATCAGAGAGTCCTGCATGACCATTTCTTTACACACTGTAAATGCTATTCAAAATTAACTAACTGCATGCATAGTTTTTTTTTTTTTTTTTTTTTAAAGGAATTAATCACTCAAATAGTTTAGAAATTTCCTACCTTTCATGGAGCTTGAAAGTTGATTAGTGTATTCACAAGAGCCCGTTATTGTAAGACTGAGGAATCCAGTGTATATATCAGTAAGATCCATGTTAATGTTATCCTCTGATTTATGCTCAGGTCTCTTCAGTAACCTCTTAGTTTTAGATTGACCAAAATTTTGGATGCATTTTTGCCCACATGTATGACATGCCCTGCCCTTTCTCCTTGATGTGGTACATACAAATTATAAGCCTGTTTAGTATTAAATTTCCTCTTCTCCTCCAGTCCTCTGTTCCTTCCCCTCCAGATACTCAGTTCAGTGCTTTGTTCAGTAGGTAAACAGACCAAGATCCATATTTGTATAAAACAATAGGTAAAATTGTGGTTTTGCATTATTTTGAAATCACCTGCCATTTCTATTATCCAAACAACTGCTATTCAGTTGGAGTATCTGCTTAACACACAAGCAATTGAACTTTTTTCTGTATGGCATTGTACATTTTGAAATAGCAGACATTATTAAAAGCCATATTTAAATGTCACGTTAAAGGTCATGACGTCAGAGGTGTGTCCTGCAACTGTCAGTGAGAAACAGGAAGGCATAAGCTATTGAAGTAGATGCATTAATTAGATAAACTGGGGGTACCTTAGATTTCCACATTAGTTGACTGCTTGAAGACTATGAAACACATGATTGTCTCTTACGTATTTAGACAGTATAACAAATACAAAGTGTACAAAGAAATGGTCATAAAAATGACAAGCAGTTTAATGAGATGTGTACCTGGGCTTCCTACAACAAAGCGAATATCAGCCATAAGTTCATTGTTGAACATGGCAGCATTCCTTTCTCTGACAGTTGGTTTAGAGGCTTGCCAGTTAGGATCTACAGTAGACTGACCAGGGCACATCAAAGTGAAGGATGTAGTTGTTAAGTTAGGAGATGCAAGAGGAGATGTGGGAGCACTAGCAGGCTGTGTGATCTGCATTGTCTCACGCTGTGAGATGCTGTGAGGTGGTGACAAAGATAGGCCACCATTGTTGGGTGTTTCTGCTGCAACAAAGGAAGAGTCACAATGAAAATATGCAACTTTTCTCCACAATCCCCCTTATTAATAGTCTCTTTCCTTCAGGTTTCTCTACCACAACCTGACTTGCAGTTCTCCTACATGTTTGTCACATGCCACACCTGTCTCATCATCCCTGATTTGATCATCCTCGTGATATCTGTTGAGGAGTACAAATCATGAAGCTCCTCATTATGCAGTCTTTTCCACCCTCCTGTTACCCCTCCCCTGTAGGTCGAAACAGCTTCATAAGCACCCTGTTCTCAAACACCTTCAGCCCATACATTTCCCAGAATGTGATAGACCAAGTTTCACATCCATACAAAAGAGGCGGAAAAATATAGTTCTTTATAATGGAAACCAGTAACCAGTGTAACACTGGAAAACTGTTATAGATGGATAATGAATATTTTAATCATTATGCTTTTATATATAAAATGGGAAGACGAATGTTTCTGGACTGAATAGTAGCAATGATTTGCTATATATACTCCACTCTTAATTTCTTCATTGATGCAATTTTCATTTGTTAGTGTTCCCAAATATTTGAACTTTTCCACATTTTTAGAGGCTTAATTAACTGTCTTAACCCTTCATGCCACTAATTAACCCTTTAAAACCCGAATTAATTCCCATCTGCTATTTGCTGGCATTATTAGGAGCTCACCATTTTCTCCACGTTAGCAGGATAAAGGTTAAATTATTAACCTTTAGGCTACTAATGTCATATATATATGGAGCACCCATTCTTGATGTTTCTAGATCACACACAACGACGCAGCACAGTCGGTAGGACTCCTCTGGACGAGTGATCAGCTCGTCG
>Ga0268261_10004997_pt1 | contig 10014 bp, 7 predicted proteins | sample TergutNc150P1_FD_190353 | JGI IMG/M metagenome (GOLD analysis project Ga0268261, IMG submission 190353) | Nasutitermes corniger P1 segment gut microbial community from laboratory colony in Florida, USA - Nc150 P1 (SPAdes) (version 2) | ecosystem: Host-associated > Arthropoda: Insects > Digestive... | reverse complement strand
CAAGATCTCAGCAGGGGAGCGGCAGTAGGCCGCTCGCCTGCTGAGATCTTGGGTTCGAATCCCACCGTGGGCATGGATATTTGTCTGTTGTGAGTGTCGTGTGTTGTCAGGTAGAAGTCTCTGCGATGAGCTGATCACTCGTCCAGAGGAGTCCTACCGACTGTGCTGCGTCGTTGTGTGTGATCTAGAAACATCAAGAATGGGTGCTCCATATATATGACATTAGTCGCCTAAGGGTTAATTTCATGTCTTCAGTATATTTGGGTACCGTTGCGTCAAATATATTAAAGAATAAAGCGATTATGTGTGCGCAGGAAAATAAGATTTCTGAAAGAGGGGGACCCGCGCTGGCGCATTGGGTTGAGTGACTGCGCCAGAAGGTCCCCGGTTCGATTCCTGATGAGATCATTGAGAATTTTCACTGAATTAATCCTTCCAGCCACGCTGTGACCCTGGAGCCGAATCAGCCTCTGTACCCGGCCGTTGCTTAGGGCTGACAAATTTACCACGTTCATGTGCCGTTTTTCTCGAAATTTGGGAACCTCGAACTCCTGGAACCCTCCGGTCCTGTCCAGGTCTGTGAAGGGATCGCTTTACCATGTCTGAATAGGTAAAACGAAAGGCAAAGTTGTCCCTGTCTACGCCTTAAAAATATACAGAGTTGTGATTTCACTCATTTTTGACCTCTGCACTAGATGACAGTGAGTGGTCAACTTCACACTCCGGCGCTTTATCTCCGTGCAAGTGACCCGGTATCCACTGAGTAGGAAGCCTGGTGGGCCCCACTGCCAGTTTGGACATTTTTCAGGGAAGAAATTGATTACTTCCTCAAGTACCCGTGGGTTTTCTTTCTGAAATAAATTCAGTCCAGTAATATCCATGTGTTTTGAGATCGACTTCTTTCAGTTTAACAGATAAGTATCAGCCCTTCGGATGAGATGGCTGTACCATTTTCAGTATAAGCACTTCCACTCTGAAAATGGGGGCAGGAGGTCCTTCCAAATTCTTGGCAGCTATCAAACTACAAGAAGTCACGTCCAAAAAAATCAGTACTTTTTGTGTAAACTCTGTGGTTATAGTCTGTAATGTTTCTGAATAGTGTATGAGAGGTAAATGTTCCGAATTTCTGTTTGAATGTCGGCTAATCCTAGCGAAGATTTTCATAAATTCTTTCAGCATTTACAAGCGAATTACGGGGTAATTCAAATACGTAACGCCACGTTTCTTTCGCGTCTTATGGTACATCATAATACGTCAAGTTCATTCGTTAATGCATAAACGTCACATTGATGCAGCTTCGCTGAGTACCAAGTTCAATAAATTAGCGTTCATTTGTATATATTCGAAATTCGTCCTCACTCTCATACCCGTCTCTAGCTGCCACTAAAACAATGCGTTTGATGAAATAACGAATTAACTTACTGAAACTGCCGAATATGGCCCTAAACTTCGACATAAACCCTTCCAATAGACACACTTCAAAGTATCTCAATCCACTTCCCGTTATCACAATGTACGTCTAACACTTTTAATGTCCCCCCCCCCCCCAAAAAGGTATGCTAACAAAAATCCTGTTGCTGGAAGAAGATAACACTGTCTATATTTTAGTTAATTATTTGAAGTTAAATGGCAAATATATAGGCCTATACTACACTCAATATTAAGGAAATTTCTATTTTCCTTCGGATTGTCTTTATATTAAAGTATTATTACATTAAACAGCTACACTTTCCATACAATTCAACGGTTAGTTTCTCTAGAGGAAAGGGACCCTATTCTCTGTAAGACGGGAAATTAACTTTTAAATATACTGTAGATTAAGGGGCTCCATATATCTATTCACCTCATCTTCCAAACAGCTCTGAACAGAAGAAAAAATTAACAGAGCGTGGGGACGTTGTTACAAAAGTGATGATGCTGTTTTGGAAATCTGGGAGTATCAAGAAAGAAAAGTACTTTCACTGCACAATCTGCCGCAATTAATGTTGACGCTAAACTCACACTTGTAACCACAAGCCAGTCGGATATATCGTATGGTTGTCGTTTTGACGACAAGTTTATGGAGATTGTATTACACACGGGTCCTGTTAATCCTGTTTTATCAGCCAGCCAGGCATGTGGAAATGGTAGATGCGTATTAGTGACTGATTTAGTTTGTTTGTGCATTACCGGATGCAAGCTGAGTTAACGATTGGCGTGTATGATGCGGTAGACTGCTGCTGAATCTCGTATTTTATTGCTGGAAATGCCGGGTTCGAATTTCAGCCGGGTTACCAATTGTACTAATTGAAGTTTTCGTGGTGGCTCACTCTCGCCTGGTAATGACCAGGATAGAGTCTCAAATAGGCCACGACTCTTCCATTATAAATCCTTAAGAACCGTAACAATTTTAGGCGCGTTCGCAGAGTTACGAAAAACAACTCTTAGCTTCGTCATTTCCATTCGTCTGTACGAATGATAAAACGCCAAACCATGTTAGAAGAATTTTCCTGAATTTTACAAATTAGGGAGAGTTACTATAAAATGTGTCATGAAAATTCAAGTTTATTTAAAACCGAAAAAATAATGGTACTTCACGTGAAGACCTATAGACATGTACTACTGTTCTGTTTACTAACTTACCTTGGTTGTCTTGGATAATAATCGATAATAATAAAGAGTAATCGATAATAATCTCTACTAATCTGCCTTATTTCTTCATGCTATTTATATGAAGCATAATTAAGGAAAAGATAAAGGCGCAATTATTATATTTAATATTTATTAAGCATTTATAAGAATATTGATTGTGATATCTAGATAGAGAAGTATCCTAATTATCTTATATTTATACCTTTAAATTTTTACGAATTTTAACTTTTAAGTCAGCAATTACAAAATATTTCAAAGGGTGAAATTTTGAAGTAATACACGTCTGGTAAATTGAAATAGATAAAATCAATATAAACATATATGGTAAGTAAGTCACAGAAATTTAATGACAAAGCCTAACTATATTTGTAACATTCTAGAATGCATACAATTGTGGACAGCAACACAAATAGTGACCAGAAGGAATCAATGGCTTTATCATCTGAACCGTATTGTAACCGGCCAGGGTCCGCAGTTTGAATCTCGGACTGGGCAACCAAGGAGATGAGAAGATAAACTGGTCGTCAGGCATTGGCTAGTTTATATTGAAGGGGGAAAGGTAGAGTTTGTTTTGGTTTGCACACGTGCATCTGCCAGGCTATATGAATAAGGTGCTGAGTTGCCTCTTTCCATATACATATATATAATTTGATTCTCATGATTTTGCGTTGTCAGCTGTGCACAGCAGGTGTTCACTATTATAGCATTTGTGTCACTAGGGTTATATGCAGGTGTATAATTGTTCGTGGGAGTGTTTACACTCGTGGTTTTCCCTAAAGTAGCTTTTTTTTATTGACAAAGGGGGACAGACATAAGGATAGAATGCTGACATGTTTCTGTTCGATATATGATTTGGTTCTTTGCTTACGGCAGTAGCCAGTTCTTTTCAGGTGTACAATTTTTAGTGGGAATGTTTTTAATTTGGGTTTTCTCAGCAGTACCAGCTGTGCACAGGTGTTAATTATTTGTGGGAATGTTTATACTCGGGTTTTCCCTAGAGTGGTTGTTTTTTGTCAGAGGGGGAAGATATATAGAAAAGAAGGAGCATGCAGATTCATGTCAGTCATTCAGTTCTAGAATCTCAACAAGTAAAGAATCAGTCATTCAGTTGTAGAATCTCGATGAGCAACTAGCAACCAAGACAGTCGGTTGTGGAATCTCAACGAATAAAGAGTTACTGAACGAGCAGAACGGCTTCTAATTCCTCCTGTATATTCCTTGAGAGGGATCCGTGCTTACGACGGGCTACAAGTTCCTTGCAACCAAAGTCGGGCAAGTTAGTCGGTTACAGTATCCAGGGTGCAAAGATAAGAAATTTTATTGTCACATTATACCTATATGCACCTCTCCACTCTTGTCATCTTTCCTTCTTAGTTGGCCCAATGTAAATTGCGCAGTGAAAACAGGGCATTCAGTAACAAAATTACCAACGAACCGGCCGTTAGCTAGTTGGTGGCTGCCTTAACCCATTAAAGCCCAAAGTAATTTTTGATGTAGATTTATGTTGTTTTTATTAAGCATAGACCAGAGGGACTACAAATAATATAATCTGAAGACATTTAATTTTTTGACGTTTGTTTCCTAAATATCGGCTGCCCTCAAAATAGGACGCTGGACTTCTGCATTAGTGTCAAAAATACACTCTCTAAGACCAAGAACATAGTTTATAATACTTTTTAATTCGCACGTTAATAACACAAAATGTCACTTGTTGTGATACAGAGCAAAACTTTGAATGCGCAGGTTCGTATTGTATTTATTTCAGAATGATCTTGGTTTTACTCTGCACTAGTCCTAACCGCATCTTCTTTACTCCTTTCATTTCAGTACAACACGACTTGCGTCATCAAATCTATCATCAGACATTGCTCTGATAGGACTAGTGTACAATGGAAAAAGGTCATCCCGTGTGTAGAATTTGAGATAGGGCACAGTTTTAACAAGTGTGAGGTCCAAAATGTCCAGTACCTCTGTTCCAAGTACTTGCTCCTAATGAACCATACAGTTATTATGGTCATACCTACCATCCTTGTCAACGAAGCAGTGCCCACCTGCACCACCAGCAGGCCATAGTTTACAACCAGACATTTCTGGTTTCACACGAATGAACCGTCTGGTGTTGTTATGACCGTACCATTTGACCGTCATCTCATCCGTGGATAGATATTTGTAAAAAATTGCAAATTATTGAAAAACAACATTCGTCATGCCAGTGAGAGGATTGATTTTGAAATCACAATCATAATTGCTTTCACTTGCCAAATCGTTGTCTTTAAAATTAATCATGGTCATTAGTTCTCTGTATTCATATTTCGGCATAACTATCTGGGTGACAACGAATGAAACCTTGTACTTGAGCTTACCATTTTTATTAGTGCCTGCTTTCATTTTGTGGAGAGTTTAGTGTTCGCTGGATGGTTTTTTGCAAGTTTTTCGATTACTATTTCGGCAACATTTCGTAGAGTACTTACTCTTTGTCACTGTTAACAGATATCGAAGGAAATCTGTCATAATGACTCTTATTTCCACAAGCTTTTGTCGCGATAGTCAATTTCAAATGTTCCTAGTATATCTTAAATTTAAATTGTCCCAATAACATTGCCTGACTCTTCTTATAATCCGTCGAAGCGTCATGTCTGCCGAGTATACAACACCAACATGACCCTGATCTGCAAACACTATTTCCTCAAGGGTAGGATCATATTGTATGTCCATGATATCTGCGAGCATGTTGCCACTATTTTTTTTCTGCGACACTGTGTCCTGAAAACTTATGTCATGCATTGCAAGATGATGCTGTATCTTTCGGTACTTTTCGGGATTATTGCCGCCACCTATCCTATAATTTTACTGTTCTCAGCGGTAATATTGTACGGTGTGAATGCGGCAAAACTTTTTAGTGCAGTCTGCTTTTGGTGCTGCAGTACACTGAAAGTAACTGTAACCTTCCAAGTAATAGTGGACCTAATCTGAAAAAATCTCCTTTATCATTATTGTCAATATTATTTCATAATTTAAGTTTCAGTTTTAATATTGGAACGACAAATCTTCACATTATAGTATATGGTGGCCACTGTCCTATTTTGAGGATATCAGAATTCACGTCTGTATACAGCATTTGTGATCCATTTTAAATAAATATACATATTATAATTCGAAAGACAAAATATTAATATCCTCCTCCATAAATTCGCATTTGCGCTGCTTAAAGCGCGGCGGTTTTAATAAGCGATAGAAATTCAAAATTCAAAGAAGGTGAGCTTCCATTAAATACCAGAAATATGCGGGTTGTAGCGAACAAAGATCTTTGTATAATATGATGAGTGTCAAAGGGTTCACACTGTAAAAGGCATAAGAAGAAAAGTATATCAAAGTTACACTTTTTTAAAAACACAATATTTAACCAAGTGTTCTCAAAATAGGACACGAGGCTGTAAACAGTTAAGTGATGTATTCACGAAACCTCTTGTAACCCAAAGTATTGCCAGCCTGTCCCGTCCACACTTAGTAGTTTACAACTACCATTCATGCCTGATTTGAATTTGGAGATTTTACAGACAGCCAGTTAGCGTAAAAATAACACATTTTTCTCCTCTGAGATTATTAATAAATTTCGTTGGTGATGTAGCCGATGTCATTTCATTCTGTGTATTTTCTTCCCGAAACTTTAATTTCAAGCTACCACAGTCGAAGTGAAATCCCGGCCGCGAACAGTGCTCTGTTCTTTCATTACTCTGGTGTCCACACCGACCGCCTCTGGGGCCCTATATAACGGAAATCTTCCGCTATACAATATAATGAAGTGACCAGAAGGTCAAGTTGAAAGCTTGACTGAATTTAATACCGAATTTAAGAATTTATTGATCTCTGTCTGGACGTTCTGCTGTGTCTTGGTGACCTGGTGATTAGCACAAAAATAACTTTGTTTCTGCTGGAGAAATACAATAGAAAATTGTCTTTTACAATGCGGGACTCCAGAATACAACAAACAATTTGAAATTCTCGATCCAGTCGAAGCAGAGACTTTGGATGCTATGAAATTTGATGGACAGTCATGTTACGAGTAAAAGAAAGAAGAAGCTGTGTGGTTTAATCTTCAATTGTTGCTGACTGCAATCTGTATCTTCCACTCCGAGGTCTGTCCGAACTCCAAATGTGAGGTCAAATAATGTAAAGAATTACAGTCTGGTGTTTTATAATATGACGGGTGTTAAACCCTTTCTGTTTCAAAGGGCAATGCGGGCATATAAGAAGTGTTGTGTACCTATTGCATTTGTACAAATATATTTCATGCAGCAATTTATAGCACAAATTAAGGAACTGTTCAAAGTTTTAAGTCACCACAAGCAAACAGTATGGATATTTACCTATCAGTTCATACATACTCGTGTTTCGAAGAGAAGGGTCTGCAATGCAACACGAATTTTATTATTATTATTATTATTATTATTATTATTATTGTTATTATTAAGTACAGCATTAATTCTAATTTTGCACCAAGAAGTCAATAGAGATTCTTTTCCTTCTTTATTATGCCCAGTTCTCAGATCGGGTTTTTGGGATGCTGAAGATTTCGTGGCGCCAAATTTATACACATCCTTAAGCTATCGTTGTGGCTTAACTATTCAAGTGATTTAATTCGTACATGGACTAATATAAACCCCAATACTTTCCCTATAATTAATACGCTGCAAAGTTTTTAAGACAAAAGCAGACCGAAGCTTATAATAGAATAAAATTAAACCCTACTATTCATTCAGTGAAGAAGGAAACATTACTTCACATTTTGAAGAGCGTGGAGTGAAACCAAACACACATACAAAATGTTTAAGAACTCTGTTATACTCTGTGGACCCAGGAATCACCTGCTGTTGTAGCAAACTCTCATGTGAACACCAATGTCGATATTTAGGCTACGTGAAATAACAACTAGAGACAAAGACACGTACAACTGGTACGTCCGTACGTCACCACTTTTACACGTATTGGACTGTAGGTGTGTTCTCGAGATTGCGGCTGTTAGCTTTGTTATGTCCGTCTGTTTGTCCCTCTGTTCTGCAGCGTGGAACAGATCGGCTCCAGCTGGACAGCTCTTTATGAAATTTGTTATTTGAGCATTCTTCGAAAATTTGTTGAAAAATTTCAAGTTTCATTAAAGACTAACAAGAATAACGTGTACTTTACGTGAGTATGTACGTACGTTTATGATAACAACTTGCTGAATTCTTTTCAGAATGAGGAACGTTTCAGACAACAATTGTAAAGAAAATCAAAACACACATTTTATTTACTATAACTTTTTTTTTTCAAAATCGAACCATTTTTGAGAAAATGTGGAAAAATATGATAGAGACAGAGCACAGGTGACAATATAATAGGGCTCATGCGCTTTTCATGCAAGATAACTACGGCAAGAACAGAGAGACACAGTAACAATGTCTAATACTTCTTGCTTTTACATGGCAACTGTGGTTACGCGAAATCGCTTTACTGTTTTTTCATTTATGTATGGTAATGTAGTAAGTACAGAAGGTTGTATTATTTACCACATAGAGGTTACTTGTAATGTTATTTACTTCTATTACTTGCTATAACAGACCGACGTGAGGCCATACAGTCTACACCGCAACCATGTTCTTATTTAGTAGCTGTGCCCACATCGTGTGACCTGCTCGCTGCCCACACCTTCCTCTGACAGGGGCACGCGGTGGCGCAGTCTGTTGAGGCACTGCGCTACAAGCCGGAAGGTCGCGGGTTTGAGTCCCGAAGGTGTCATTGAAATTTTTCATTGACATAATCCTTCCAGCCGCACTATGGCCCTGGGGTCGACTCAGCCTCTAACAGAAATGAGTACCAGGAATATTTCCTGGGGGTAAAGGCGGCCAGTGCGTAAGGCTGACAACCTTACCACCTTCATGTGCCGATTGTCTTGAAATCTGGGGACCTCAACTTCCTGGAACCCTCAGGGCCTGTCCAGGCCTGTAATGGGATTGCTTTACCTTTACCCTTTTACCTTCCTCTGACAAATATCACTGCATCCTCAGACTGCCTAAGCCCTTCAAAAGCAATTGAGTGTGACTGAATACAGTTATATTAGCAAACATGTTCTATCAAACAGATTTATGCAAGGAGTTCTCAGTAGAGCTCATAACCCCTGTATTCCTGTTGCACAGGTTTTTATTCCCATATGTTTGTCTCTAATATCGTGTTTGTTTTTCATCCTTCAGCAGAATTTACTAAAATACAGATCGTGCTTACGTTAAATCTGTCAACTATAACTTCAAAATTCCGAATTGTCTCTTTGTTTTAGGCGCGTTCGCTTAAGTCTTGAAGAGCGCCTATTAATTCCGTCACGTATGTCCACCTGTACGTCCGTCCATTTTTCCGCGTTTATCAAATCTGTTGCCACTGGATGTATTTTCGTGAATTTTGATATTGGAAACATCTATGAAAATTTGTCGAGAAAATCCACATTTACTGAAAATCGGAAAAGTATTTCAAGGCACTTTTCAGACTTGAGTACATTTTGTTGGTAAAAGCAGGACAAAATATCCTGTAGCTCGACAAAACTGCAAAGGGAACGCCTTTTTTTTTTTGCTTTTCTTTGCAAAACTAAAGTTTTTTAATTTTATTCAGAGCCAAATGTGTCTCAACAGTAAAAGGGGTACGTATTGTTGCTTTTCCATGCCAACACTGGTGATGTGAAGGTGTTACAGTATTGTTATACGTACAATGCCTGTCTTTTATTTTTTATTTAAAAAGAACGAGAAATATGTAGGTATGTTAGTGGTCAATATGCATGTCAAATTTCCCATGCCTTGCTCCAATTGCTCATTAGTGATTGCCACTAAACACAAAGCTAAGAACACCTTAGTTCGGCCACCAAGTTGTTATTTTACGAACAGCCCCTAGTGGGCCAAGGCCTTCTCATTGTCGAGGTTTTACGAACAGACTCAGACACACTGCATTCTGTAGGAATCTCCAGGACGAATGATCAGCCCGACACAGAGACCTCTACCTAACACACAACACTTACAGAAAAGAGAAATCCATGACCCCGGAGGGACTCGAACCTAAAATTCTAGCAATCGAGCGGCCACAGACCCACGACTTAGACCTCTCAGCCGCTGGGATTGGCACAAAGTTATTACCTTCATAAAATTTCCTGCTCTGCCAAGATCTGTATCCATATGTCTTGTTACGTTCTTCGTAGAATTCAGAACAACTAGACAATTGGGTGACGTTTATATTGGTGACCATAATTAACCCTTAGGAGCCTAACGTTGTATATATATGGAGCACCTATTCTTGATGTTTCTAGATCACACACAACGACGCAGCACAGTCGGTAGGACTCCTCTGGACGAGTGATCAGCTCGTCGC
>Ga0268261_10004996_pt1 | contig 10015 bp, 5 predicted proteins | sample TergutNc150P1_FD_190353 | JGI IMG/M metagenome (GOLD analysis project Ga0268261, IMG submission 190353) | Nasutitermes corniger P1 segment gut microbial community from laboratory colony in Florida, USA - Nc150 P1 (SPAdes) (version 2) | ecosystem: Host-associated > Arthropoda: Insects > Digestive... | reverse complement strand
TATATGACATTAGTAGCCTAAAGGTTAATAATTTAACCCTTATCCTGCTAACGTGGAGAAAATGGTGAGCTCCTAATAATGCCAGCAAATAGCAGATGGGATTTAATTCGGGTTTTAAAGTGTTAATAAAAAATCCGTCATTTTTGGGGTCTGCTGCCACTGTTCTGTATCAAAGGTTATTTTTTTGTGTGTAGTTTCCCTTATCATTACAAATTTTGTGGGCTTCTTATCAAACGAAAGGAAGAATTTGGTAATTTAGATAGCTATAAATGGCTGTGATGGGCCCGGATAGCGTACTCTGTATAGCTGGACGGTCCGGACCTCAACGTGTATTTCTTAGACATAAACTTTAAAAACTTAAACTGTATTTAAATCGCGGGACAGGAACAGTCACAAATTTTCAAGATATCGTACCGCAATTGTATTCGTTCCAGCGGATTAAAAATGTTGTAAAAATCCGTAAATTCACAAGAGTTAAGGAAAAAAATTCACCATTCAGATTGAAGCGCGTAACAAAAATCGACCAATACTAATGGCGCTCCACAGTCGATAGTACAATCGATTCGTGAAATTCGAATGCCGCACAGTAATCGATTCAATCCATATCAGCTGGCAAAGTAAATATGTCTGCGTAGGAATTGCGTGTTTGCTGTAATGTTTCAGGCGGTGGTCATGACCGGTCACGTGACGACGGATATCGCGTTAGAATGATGTGTCAGTATATTCTAGCGGTGTGAGTTACGAGACCTGCCACGAAAGGAATACTCAGTACTTTTATTGTGCGAATATTGAATTTAATCCGTAACACGATGGCGTGGACAAAATATCAAGCGTTGATTGCTGTAGTTTTAGTTATTACTGGATCGATAAATACTCTTAGTACAAAGTAAGTATAAATCCATTTTAGCAACAAAGAGAGAGATGTTGACTGGAGTAAGCGTTGAGTCAGTGATTGTTAATTTAACATGGCGTGGTAGGAGGTAAGGCAAGGAACGGGGTCTGTGTGCTCATGCACCACGCCTTAGATGTAAACGTTCATTATTTTGACTACGTAAAGATGGATAGTCAGCTGTACCCATAGACCGCTTGCAACGCCCCGGTGAATGACCCCTCTGTACCCATTATGTGAGAGAATGGGCTGAATTCAGAGCCAGTCTCGGTGGGATGATGAGACCCGGTGTGTTACCGTCTTGAAGCGGGTAGCTAATAACCTCTAAATTCGAAATGCTTGTTCGGTACTAATTATTGACACGTTACACATCTATTTTCTTGACTTCTTTTGTGATTGTATATTAAAATCCCCACTGTCCAAAATAATATTTTAAATGGTCTCAGAAATTTTGATCATCTTCCTGTTTCAGTATGCTCTTCATGTCACATGGCTTGCTTGATTGTCATGTGTTATGCACATGGTAGAAGAATTTTACACTACTGTCATTTTTTAAATCACTTTTTTTAGAACTTCATAACTGTGTTCTCACTGTAGATATAAGTAAGTAATGAGAAACTGTTGAAATATGATCATTTCTGTACCTTTGTTTGTTTGTAGTTTATATAATTATGCTGTCAGTACTGAATAGTGTGAGTTGATTGGATGATAATGGAGAGGATGTGGATGGAAGAAATGACAAAGAGAGAAGAATTCTAACCAAACAGAATGCCCTTCATAGGCTTGTTACAGAGTTTTTATCGGTGTTTGAATTTTTTTTTGTAGATGGGCTGATCGAATGGAGGCAATAGGCTCTGATGGCCAACCAAGAAAGTTTAATCATCCATTTGTTCAAGCTTGTTCAATGTTTATTGGAGAAATGCTTTGTTTGCTGACATTTAAGTTACTCTATTTTTATTATTGGAGGAAACATGTGAGTATTTTTCTTGTTAATATATGTATTTATAGTATGGTCACATGCTATATGTATTTATCTCTTGCTCACTGTGTTACAGACAGGTGTTATCAGTACTGACAAATTAGAAACAAAATTTTTTCTTGTCATTGCACATTAATTTACTTGTTATGATGGCATTCATACTTTCAGAAATTACACTTGCCTATTCATCCTGGGTTAGATAGTGAAAATTGGTACCAAGTATTTTCATAGCCTCATGGTAAAAGAATTTAAAATTTGACAAACACATTACATCTAGATATGTTATATTTGTTTCAAGAGTGATGCACTGAGTGCAGGTTTTTAATGTAAATGAAGTTAACACCTGCCATTAATCTTATTATAACATCTGCTATAAAAATATTTTTATAAAAGTACGTTGCGTGCTGGGGCACGCGGTGGCGCAGTTGGTTGAGGCACTGCCCTACAAGCCGGAAGGTTGAGGGTTCGATTCCCGATGGCGTCGTTGGAATTTTTCATTGACGTAATCCTTCTGGCCACACTATGGCCCTGGGGTTGACTGAGCCTCTAACAGAAATGAGTACCAGGAGTATTTCCTGGGGGTAAAGACGGCCGGTGCGTAGGGCTGACAACCTTACCACTTTCATGTGCCGATTGTCATGAAACCTTGGAGCCTCAACCTCCTGGAACCCTCAGGGCCTGTTCAGGCCTGTATAGGGATTGCTTTACCTTTTACATTGCATGCAAGTGGCAGGTGCCTTTCTCACCACAGTCCTACAACACACTAAGCACTATATGTGTGTGTTTGTGGAATATATTGACCTTTGAACTTGTAACAGTACAGAGGACAGAAACAAGAAATGTGTGTTGACACATCATGTTTACTGAGGGATCTGACAGCACACTAGACACAAATGACAGTTACAGACATGATAAAATTTAATTCTATAAGAAAACAGAGGGAGGACACATTATGAACACAAATATGAACAAGTATTTCACATTTATTACTGACAGAGACACTCATCATCATCATCATCATCATCATGCATATGACAAAATGTTACCATAGATAAAAAGCAGCAAAGTATGAAGGTGGTGTTGGGGAGTTGTCTTGGCCTTGAGTGAAGTAAAAAGGTGCTGGAGGATCACTTCACTTCTCTTCAGGGCTTCATGATATCTCCATCTTGCAAATATTGTTATGGTTGAATAAATCCAGGAGGTGGGCTGGTACTGTGATTGGTGCGTATGGGAGACGAAAGATATGAATACAAGTTTTCGGTTGAGGAACCTGAAGGAAAGTGACGATACTTATTGGTCCATAATATCAAATGTCTGAGGAATACTAGACTACAGAATGTTGCATAACGGGGACTGCAGGGTTCATACTGGGATTTGTGATGGACTAGACATGTAGCTTTTGTGGCTGAGACATAAGTGCACATAAAATTTTTGTCAAGGAAACTTGTGGGTGGATCTTGGTATAGTGTCCAGCAACATGCCTCAGTATTTGCATTGCTTAACATTTGACACTAACTCGTGAGCATTTGTAAGACTGCTGATTCTTTGCTCTTAATAGCTTATTCTTTCAGAATGTATTGTGTTTAGAAGTCATATGACTGTTCTTGTATAGCGGTCAGACATGTTTATATATGCTTATACAAAATCCGTAATCCCTTTAAATGCAACCTGATGTTTCCTGCAGGATGGGTCGCATGATGAGATGAAGCTTCTAAAAGGAAATCGTTCGTTTAACCCACTGGTGCTGCTGCCACCTGCGATGTGTGATATGGTTGCTACGTCTGTTATGTATATTGGACTGACTCTCACGTACGCCTCATCATTTCAGATGCTTAGAGGTGTGTTGATTCAGGATTTGCAAGTTTCTTGTGCATGTAAAATGTTTAGCTTTCAGAATAGTAAAATGTAAGTTAGTTCCAGTGACTGTCTAATGGTTTGTAAATGTGATTGATTCATTATTTGCACACTGATATCACAGTACACATTTTCCCTTGTCTGAGGCATATTTCATATGCATTGACTGTTATTGTTGCTGTACATGATGTATTAGCCCATAGGTAAAATCTGTGTTATCTTGCTTACCTTAGTGCATGGGCTGTGGGGAACCATTACTACATTTAAGCAATCATGTCTTCTTACCAAAGTTTTTTTTATTTACCTACTGGTGCACTCTTGTGCATCAGTTAGTAAATAAAATAACTTTGATAAGATAAAAGTGCATGGTGCGACTGAAAATCATGTCTTCTGTTTCCACTTTTTATGTGTACATGATTCGGTAAGTGGAAACTGCAGAATACTTAGAGCTGTGATATTGTGTCACTGTACAGATAATTCTGGGTATTTCAATGTTTTCAGGATCACTTCCCTTACTGCTGCTGCAAAGGCTGTTTATCAGTCTGCTTTATCCTTCCACCTCACTCAACCTAATGAGAGCAACTTGTAATGAATGCTGTAACTGAAAATGACATGGCTAAACCCCAGTGGCCAGATTTATGTAACATACTGTACTTGCAGCATTAGTTTTTCATTAAAAACATTTTCTGTCATCAGGCTGGTCGTCCGTAATGTGTCACCATGTATTCATGTAGGTAAACCTCTGACATTTTGGAGAAACATGCTTCCTGCAGCTTGGTTCCAGAAAATAAAGACAACGTGTTGTTTAAAAATGTTGGTGTTCAACAGGACTGTGTGGTGTCACAACCTAGAATGAATAATCACTGCTGTGAGGAATATAGGGCAGTGACAACAGTATACAATGCACTGACATAACCTTCCTTTTTTGGACATTGTCCATTGTCCAATTTTTAATGAAGCGTAGCGTTTTCAATAGCGAACTTTGCTTCCGTCTTCAGGCAAGGAAAACACCTACTCTGGTGGACTTCTTAGACAGTGCTTAAGCACAGTGGTTTACAAGCCGACTCTGCTTCCATCATCTGGCAAGGAAAACACCTACTCTGGTGGACTTTTTATATAGTGCTTAAGCACAGTGTTTTACAAGCCTACTCTGCTTCCATTGTCTGGCAAGGAAAACACCTACTATGGTGGACTTCTTATATAGTGCTTAAGCACATTGTTTTGGAAGCCATCTCTGCTTCCATCATCTGGCAAGGAAAACACCTACTCTGGTGGACTTCTTAGATAGTGCTTAAGCATAGTGTTTCGCAAGCCGATTCTGCTTCTTTTGTCTGGCAAAGAAAACACCTACTCTGGTGGACTTCTTAGATAGTGCTTAAGCACAGTATTTCACAAGCTGGTTCTGTTTCCATTGTCTGGCAAGGAAAACACCTACTCTGGTGGACTTCTTAGATAGTGCTTAACCCATTAAACGCGGAATGAAATCCCATCTGCCATTTGCTGGCATTATTAGGAGCTCACCATATTCTCCATGTTAGCAGGATAAGGGTTAAGCACAGTGTTTCGCAAGCTGGCTCTGCTCCCGTCATCTGGCAAGGAAAACACCTGCTCTGGTGGACTTCTTAGATAGTGCTTAAGCACAGTGTTTCGCAAGTTGACTCTGCTTCCGTCATCTGGCAAGGAAACCACCTACTCTGGTGGACTTCTTAGTTAGTGCTTAAGCACAGTGTTTCGCAAGTTGACTCTGCTTCCATCATCTGGCAAGGAAAACACCTACTCTGGTACACTTCTTAGATATTGCTTAAGCACAGTGTTTTGCAAGCCGACTCTGCTTCCATTGTCTGGCAAGCAAAACACCTACTCTGGTGGACTTCTTAGATAGTACTTAAGTACAGTGTTTCACAAGCCTACTCTGCTTCCATCGTCTGGAAAGCAAAACACCTACTCTGGTGGACTTCTTAGATAGTGCTTAAGTACAGTGTTTCACAAGCCTACTCTGCTTCCATCGTCTGGCAAGCAAAACACCTACTCTGGTGGACCTCTTAGAAATAGCTGTTAATGTACGAGGTTTTGGAAGCCACCTCTACTTCTGTCTTCAGGCAAGGAAAACACCTACTGTGGTGGACCATTTAGAGAGAGCTGTTGAAGCATGATTTTGGGGATGCTGGTTCTGCTTCTGTTTTCAGGCAAGGACAGCTCCTGCTCTGGTGGACCCCTCTGATAGATTTAGGCCCATTGATAGGGAATAGCTGTACTTAAGGGACACCATAGTAGGTGCTGTCCTTGCCTGAAGACAAAAGCAGAGCCCTGAAATGTAATGCTTCCTCAAAAATTAGACAATAGACAAAGTAAAAAAAATAAAATAAAATTCTGTCAGTGAGCCATAATTTCATATTTGTTGCTGTGGTTGTGCTAGGTTTAGTATAACCATATTGTTTTTTAACACAGGTGCAGTAATTGTGTTTGTGGGAATATTATCTGTGCTGTTCCTGCATCGAAAACTGACGGGTCGAGAATGGGGAGGCATATTCCTGGTGATTGGTGGTCTGGCACTTGTTGGGGTATCCGACTTCTTTGCACCATCGACTCCTTCCGAATTGACTAATTCATCTGCACCAGACTCTAATCATTCCACAGGACAAGTCATCTTAGGTATGTGCGGTACATTGCAAATCAAACATAATGTTGTGGTTAACATTTCAGCTTTTTGTACAGGGGATAGTGAGCTCAAATTGTGACCCAGATTAGCTATCATGATCGTTGTAATGCATTTTAACTTCGGCACAGATTTAATTGGGTGCACAGTTTCACACATTATTAGTTTACACTGGTGTATGTTGAGTTAGAGGCTGGTGGACATCATAACAGGTCAAGACATGGTTGTGGGAAGAAAATTTTTGGGCCCTCTCAGCAAGGCCTAGTCAATCAGCCAGACTGTTGCACCCTGTATTTATTTGTTTAAGCCTGCAGTGATGTGGGAGTTGAAGTTTCAGCTGCAGCCCGGGAAAAGGGGTTCTGTATTTATAGTAACATTAAATTGATTCATAAATGTACAGTGCACTGAAACTGGAATTGAAGGGTAGTAGCTCATGCTGTATAGTGTTAACCTTTTGGCACCGGAGTTTTACATTTAAATTTTAGCACACCCTGTATGTAAAATGTGAATAATACAGGAACCAAAAAAGATAGCATTATGAAATAAACGGCATTTTGAAGAGAAAAACGGAGAGTGTGCAGCATGTTTAAAATACTCAGTACTTTATATTTGTTGGAAAAAAAAAATATATAAAATGCAACATCTGGAGGGTAGCGGAACGCCCGTCCTGTATATAGGACGCAGGGTTCTTAAAGGTTAAATAACAGGATGTAGCACAATTTGAAGTAAGCCCTATCATTGGCTGGAGGGACTGGGGAAAACTGCTTATAACCTGTCACAGTAACCTGTCTTTTGTCAAGATTTGAACCAAGGTGCCCTGAGTATGAAGCAGTGGCTGTTTTTTTTAATGCAATATTAATATAGGCAGTTGTCATGTGCATTGGGTTATGAACATGCCATACTGTTCATTACGCTTGCGAACAGAGAAAGGGGTAAACAATCTCTGCTGAGACTGCAGAAATTCTGTGGGTAGAATGGATGATTGTGCTCAAGGCATATCACTCTGCCCTCCCACCAGCCTCATCTGTCCTGTGTCACCCAACCCAAAGCATTTGTAATTGTTAACCTTTAAGAACCGTGCGTCCTGTATATAGGACGGGCGTACCGCTACCCTCCAGATGTTGCATTTTATATATTTTTTTTCAACAACTATAAGTACTGAATATTTTAAACATGCTGCACACTCTCCGTTTTTCTCTTCAAAATGCCGTTTATTTCATAATGCTACCTTTTTTGGTTCCTGTATTATTTACATTTTACATACAGGTGTGCTAAAATTTAAATGTAAAACTTCGGTGCCAAAAAGGTTAAATGTTATTGTATGTTCGTCATCCAACATGCTGTGGACACAGAATGGTTAGCTGACTGAAAGGGAATGAAGGTAACTAGGCTAAAGGGGAGATGTGACAGGAGTTGATGCATGGGGATTTCTTTCATGATCTCAGTACAGGTATTCCCGCACTTAACAAACAGAATACATTCTGAACACTGGTTGTTAGTCAAAAATGTGAAATGAGGTGGACTGTACACCATCCAGGAGGTCAAGGGAGATTCAAACGATTAGTCTTTTTGTTGCAGAATAATAACTGGGATTTTTCCATCAAATGTAGAAATGTAATTCAAAATGAAATTTTAATTACATTTGTATGGTAATTTGAATTGAAATTTTCTTAAGGAAATTTTGGTCATAACTGTGATAGGTTGTAAGTTGGGGAATAGCTGTATTGTGAATCGTGTAGTAAAAATGTAAAGGTAAAGTTTACCCTAGAAAAGGTCACAAAGGACCAGAGGGGGATTAGAGGTATAGCTCTACTCTTTCTTTAACCTCGGCGCTAGATGGGGCGGGTGATCAACACCATGCCCCGGCCGCTTTACCCCTGGGAAAGAGACCTGGTACCCATTGATTAGGAGGCTGGGTGGGCCCCAGGGCCAGTCTGGATGGGTGCGGAAAATCTCGCCCCACCGAGATTTGATCCCCGGCCCATCCAGCCCATAGCGAGTCACCATACCGACTGCGCTGTCCCAGCCCATGTGAATTACATAGTGTTCAATATAAATTTCTTTGGTTCCTTGTGTTCAGGTGACATGCTGATCATTGGAGCACAGGTGGTTGCAGCATCACAGATGGTTCTAGAGGAGAAGTTTGTGTCTGGTCTGGACATTCCTGCCCTGCAGGCAGTCGGGTGGGAGGGTACGTACTTCGGTATAACACTTAAGCGGAAAATTATAAATTGTATTAAGTTTTTTGTTAACCTTTGTCTTTGTGCTTTGCTCTAGGTGTGTTTGGATTCAGCATTTTGGGTCTTTTGCTGATACCATTTTACTTCATCCATGTACCTGACGGATTCAGTGACAACCCTCGTGGTGTTCTAGAAGATGCACTCGAGGCATTTGTGCAAATGGGTCATTATCCATTGATAATCTTCGCTTTAATTGGTATGTATTCTGGGGTGTATAAAACATTACACATTTCATTGGCATGTGCAGAATGCGACGATTCCTTGCCATTCTCAGGAGTTTCTTCCATTCCACTCTGTTATATACCCTTTCATTCCACCCTTTTCAACCTTCTAGTCTTCCATCTACTGTCACTTCATCTTGCCATCTATTTCTTGGTCTACTTCTTAGCCTTGTTGCTTCCAAATTCATATATAATACTTCTTTGGGAATTCTGCTTTCTCCCATTCCTCTATACACGCCCAAACCAAAGTAATCTATTTAACGTTGTACACCTGCTCATATTTTTATTCACATTTAGCATATATCTTTATGGGGTCAGTATCTACTGAAGGCCTGAGTATATTAGCATTTATGCTTTGTCAGTCTTCAAACCCATACAGTTGTGCTGCATTTTGAACCTTTCTAGCTACAGCAATCCCTGCCTGTCGTGCAGGTTATATTGCCGGGAGGCGCTGGTTTCAGTACAATGACAGCCTGACGAAACTGGCATTAAGGGAATTATTTTTAAATGTAATATGTCCTTTATCTTTGTCTTTATATCACACTTCTCATATTTCTTTGTGGCAGCTGCATGGTATCTTCTGAAATGTGAGGGCTGGTGTTTCCCAACACATCGAAGGAATGTATTTTCTTTTTGGACCCCTCATCCCTTGAAGATGAAGGAAGTTTGCATTTATTAAAAATGTTAGGGACCATTAACCCGGGAACTTTGTGTTATATGCCATAATTCCAGAGTTCTTAACCCATTGGCATACTACTTTTTATAACACATGGCGCACCTATAAATACTAATTTTTAGGCAAAAATGGCAATTTTGTACATTTATATTTTATTGATGCAAAATTAATTTTTATTTACTTCAATACATACCCCTGTTGTGCTGTGATGTTGGGTTGGTCTCTGAATTGCGTCTCACAGCCGACTTTGTATTAACCCTTTAAAACCTGAATTAAATCCCATCTGCTATTTGCTGGCATTATTAGGAGCTCACCATTTTCTCCACATTAGCAGGATAAGGGTTAAATTATTAACCTTTAGGCGACTAATGTCATATATATATGGAGCACCCATTCTTGATGTTTCTAGATCACACACGACGACGCAGCACAGTCGGTAGGACTCCTCTGGACGAGTGATCAGCTCGTCGCAGAGACCTGTACCTGACAACACACGACAC
>Ga0268261_10004995_pt1 | contig 10016 bp, 12 predicted proteins | sample TergutNc150P1_FD_190353 | JGI IMG/M metagenome (GOLD analysis project Ga0268261, IMG submission 190353) | Nasutitermes corniger P1 segment gut microbial community from laboratory colony in Florida, USA - Nc150 P1 (SPAdes) (version 2) | ecosystem: Host-associated > Arthropoda: Insects >... | reverse complement strand
CAGAGGAGTCCTACCGACTGTGCTGCGTCGTTGTGTGTGATCTAGAAACATCAAGAATGGGTGCTCCATATATATATGACATTAGTCGCCTAAGGGTTAATGTTGTTACTATTAATACCCGTGGTCACCTAAAGTAATGAAGACGTGGCTCTGGTTCGTTTGGGAGGAATGTGTTGCCTCCATCTTGTTCAGAAGAGGAAAATAAACGCGGAATAAAGTTATTCTGTTTCGGGAAGAAGTAGGTGGATGGAATGAAGAATAAACAGGAAGAAAGAAGTGGAGTTCGTGGCATTCACGTTAATAAGGTACCTGTCTGCAAGGTTTGAGATTCTCACAGCGGTTATGATGAAGGTTTAAGTTTTCCGGGATTGGTCACCCTATCGCTTAGTAAATAGTTAACCAACGTCTCAGAAAAGCTGGTAGCCTGGATGTGGCGCTGTGTGGATCGGTAGATTTTGTAATTTCAAATACCTTGAAGATGGAGACAAACTTATCCGAAACGTCTGTAGGTAGGTACCAGTTGACACAGCGGCATGTTTCGGAAGAAATTAATCTTTACGGCCTTAAGAACATCAGATCTCACATTACTTATGCAATGCAGTATTGAAATACTGTTGAGCGCGTTTCTTCTATCGTCCTCAGCACTGCAAGTGTCACGGAATATACGGTGGATGCGGACTTTCTTTGCACTGCAGTTACCAGGCTCGGTGGGAGCATAAAAGGAAGGCCCTGTACAAATGCGTAATCGGAATTCCTTTATTATTATTAATAAATTAAAATCCGTTATCTCATATTTTGAATCAGTGCGCACAAAGGCCCTGTACAAATGCGTAATCGAAATTCCTTTATTATTATTAATAAATTAAAATCCGTTATCTCATATTTTGAATCAGTGCGCACATAAATTTATGCTTGTCTAAAGACTAAGTGAAAAATAAAATACTTTGTTCAGAAAAATAAGGGTTTGATTTATGCGTTTATATGTATAAACACATAAATCGTATATATATATATATATATATATATATATATATATATATATATATATATATAAACTTGAATGTCAGCACCATATCTGGTCGAAGATGGATATATGATGTGATGTATTTTGTTGGTAAATGGCTGTCGTTGTGAAATCCTCTATATTATTCGGATTCGACGTCATTCCCACATTTAAGAAATTTTTATATGATTAATGTAACTCGGTTTTTTTTTGTGAATTGCTAATTGCTAGGAGTAATACAAAGAACTAACGAACAATGTCCAGGGCACAGTGGTTGTATACGCTATTTACCCTGCAGGTATTGATCCCGACGATTTATCGTTGTCACAGATGCGTATTATCTCGGTATTTTATTACTCTCCCATCAACCCCTTGGAGCCTAAAGTTGCCTCATTCCAGATGTTATCCCGCATAAATTTTTTTGTGTATTTTCTTTGGCCCTTGCACGTTTTACGAGCCGTGCTCTCATGTTGTAAGGATGTTGAATGGCGACCGATTTCGTGAGATTTACTAAGGTATGTGTGCATCCCAGTTGAACATTTATGGCAGTCCCTTCATGCCTTTCTGTGCACGAAAGAAGATGTGAACCGCCGATTGGATTTTCTTGAAATTTTACTGTATGTATTTGTAAACAGTAGGAGCTGTGCAGCCAAAGCGGACACTTTGCATGAAAGCCTACACGCGTTTCTGGGAACACTTCGAGCTTAACTTCCTAAATGCAATTTACTAAAAGGGAGCGAGCGCACCTTAATTGAGGCGCTGAGAGTAACTTAACATTCCTTAACTCTCTGTACTTTGTACGAAATGGCTGGTTATGTATCGAGGATGAGTTGATCAGGAATTGTGCACATCAGGTTTCACGAATTCAGCCCCTACATTGCATCTGTGGGTGGTTAATAGCATGGATTAGCTTCGTCAGCAAGTCATAAGAATGCTGGATTAGCCCTATTGTGTTGACTGAGGGTGAGCACAGTGGTTTCCGTATATGGGATATTAAGTTTACTTTGGCTTGCGTCAATTCGGTGGTATTATCAGTTGTCCTCGCATTGCTTATTTTAGTAAGAGTGAGGAAACGTAGCGCAAGATCTTGTAATTTCCATGATAACGCTGGCAGAGTAATGGGTCTGTTGTGAATGCTGCTGTACTGACTGAAGGTGTTTGTGGTGGTCCCTAGCCCCTGCAGTAAACGTGGAGGTAGTATAAGTACTTTGCAGCCACTTGTAGCCCAAACTCATGATAAGTGTCTTTGCAGCAGTTCTTGGATGGAAGTGTAATGAACCATAAAGCAGTAATTCAGTTTGACAGTTTTTCAGTTAGCACAGTAGCGGTGAATATATTTCTAAATAACAGATGGGTAGTGTACGTATGGCGTAACATTGTGGCGCTTTCGCATAAAGTTATACCTCCTCGGCTTTCCTAACAGCCTGATACCATTTTACTCGAAGAGAGTGCTTTTATGGCGGCAACAGTGAAATATGCTTTGGTCTTCATGTAAAGTGTTCGATAGTTTAGCCCGATTTTAACTAAATTTTGAATTTGTTGACTGATTTTAATAAACGCGTCCAGTATCAAATTTCACATGAATGCGTCCGGTGGAAGCAGCGGTGATAAATGCTGAAGACGGACGGACGGACGGACGTGACAAAAATAATAAGGCCTTCCTCGCGACTGTGCGAACGCGCCTAAAAAGGATGACGCCACTCAAGATAACTTGCTACAGTCTGAATCATATATTCACCGGTGTTAAGTATGATGAAGTAAGGCTGAATAAGGCGAGGGTTGGTACGTGAGAGGAAAATACGCTTCTGACTGTAATTCGCTACACGGTGTAGAACTTGAAGGAGATGGAAGGATGCCATTAAGGTGCTGCTTTGGGAGGGAGACGGTTGGAACTGGCTTCTGATAGCGTCAAAGGGCGATGTTTGTTATGAACGGCGTTGATTTCTGGCATTGGGCTGCTAGAGAATGTATTCGAATAAATACAGTGGAAGACGGTTATAACGACATCAGTTTGTTCGGCACCTCATGTGCAGCGGCGGATGTTCTGTTGTAACTATGAATTTCTACTTTTTACCATAACATTTTAATCCTCCGTTAGAAAAACGCTCGTTTATAAGACACAAAACTCTTCATGACGTTATAACCGAGTTCGTCTGTGCTTGTAATCGGCTTTACTACAGCAGCTGTTTGTGGGAGGTACCATGTCCACTCTAGCGCCATTTGCAAGACTGTGATGGCTCATTTATCTGTTGGCGCTGTTTTTAAGGTAGGCCTACGTTGTATTATTTGTGATCGGTTTCTTATTATGATGGGTTGATCATGTGGATCTACGAATGCTACGTGATGTTTCATTTCCAGAAGGTGGGATATTATTACCCTTAATACAGCAGAGTTTGTGGTGGGTTCTACCCGTATGAGTGTAGTACTTTGCTGCTGTTGGTCTCCCGCTTTACGAAGAAAGCGAGTGCTTGCTTAGTTGTGTCGGCCAGACTGCTGATAATCCCCTGATACACATGTCAGCACTTTTCGTCTCTCAAAGGCGAGGGATGTTTGAAACTAAAGTCAAGTCAGTAGTCATGTTAAAGCTGTGATGGCGTGTGCAAGTGCACTAGGGGTCTCATGTGGCTCTAGCGCTAGTATTGACGAACTACAACAATAACGGGGGGTACGCGGTGGCGCAGTTGGTTGAGGCACTGCGCTACAAGCCGGTAGGTCGCGGGTTCGATTCCCGATGGCGTAAATGGAATTTGTCATTGATATAATACTTCCGGCCGCACTATGGCCGTGAGGTTGAATCAGCCTCTAACAGAAATGAGTACCAGGAATATTTCCTGGGGGGTAAAGGCGGCCGGTGCGTAGTGCTGACAACCTTACCACCTTCATGTGCCAACTGTCTCGAAATCTGGGAGCCTCAACCTCCTGGAACCCTAAGGTTTTGATCGGCCCCAGAACCATGCTGGAAGTGGTGACGAAGTGGTACATCCAATTTCCTACACAGCACGTTGAAGGGCTATTTCCTCCTTGGGCCGTAACAATAAAAACGCTTCGTTAATCAATTTTTTGGTAACTGGGCACACACTGATGTGTATCAGTATGCAAGAAACTGCCGGTGTACATATTATTATTATTATTATTATTATTATTATTATTATTATTATTATTATTTCGCATTGCAGAATTTACTTAACTTGCTGCAGTGACTGGATTACCGACCAGTGCTTATCTATTCAAAATGCATACTGGTGCAAGATAACGAGATGGTTTTTTTCCTACCTTCCCCAGTAAGACGAAGACGTTACATGGCATAGAGCCGGATATAGGACGTTTATGGTTATTTATCGAGAGGGGCCATCCAAGAAAGGGCAGAGGGTGACTGCTGTGCTGGTATTGACCTTTACGGGCTTAGGCTAAAGGTGAAAGCCGCACTTTCGAGTATGACACAATGATGGCGTAACGTTACACACTGGAAGTCAAAACAGTGCAAAGGGATGTGGCGCTAAGTGCAAATATACCGGCACGATGTTACCCATGTTTATTGTTTGCTTTTCCGAAGGTCAGCTCTAATCGCACGGGGCCCAGTATTTGGAAAGGGCCATCAGTGTAATAAGCAACCAACGATTGTTGCAGGGGGCCGGGGAAGAATAGACTGCGTGGAGCTCTTGTGTTTGTTTCACGGACAGACTTGTTCAGCCAGCAGCAAGACTCGATGAACTGTTTTGTGCAGTAGTACAGCTATTGCAGACCGTAGCTTGCATTCGGATGACACAAAATGACTAGGTTTATGGACATGTACCACAAATAGCCTACATGCTTTCCATGTAACCATCATTTACGTTTTTGTATGTTGGAGTTTTTGGATTCATTGTTTATTAGTTTCGAGAACAAATATTTTCTGCTTCGTGTGACTTCTTGGTCTCGTAGGCGTTATGTTGATCCTCCGTGGAGACTGCATTCTGTGTACTTTGAATGGAGGCGCGTGGTACTGTGTGATGTGTTCGTGCTTCTGACCACAGTGTTTGACCCCTTCGATGCCGGTCTCACTGGAGTTTTCGGATATTCAATCGCCCACATTTTTTCGACCCCGGTACACCGTAGGTCAAGAATGCGTGTAAGTGTACTAAAATTTTAAAACTCCTCTGCCTTGGGCAATAAATGGAGTGTGAACCCCTTCGACATTGAAGGGATCAGCTGTTTTACATCGCAGTTGGAGATTAGGTCGGAAACACAAAATCGTGTACTTTGTAACTCATAATATATTCGGAAATGGCTAAATAAGTAACAGATTTGTCAAACTTAGATATCAGTGTAAGTATAATCAACAAGGCCGTACGCAAGGTTGAAGTAATAAGCGTTGGTTAGATGTTCGGGACCGACGCCGATCTACACCAAATGTAAGGTACAGATCTCACGATATTCTTTGTTTTACATTCTGTATCGATTGTTCTCTGTTATGAGATGTAGATGAGAATTTTTAGACGAATGTTTGGTTAAGTTCTTCGCCTTGTATAAATGAGGAACTTCCTTTGGAGAGACATAGAACATTTTTAATTTCCCCTTCGACCTGTAGTGTTGTAGACCCATATGTGCAAGTTGTACAAAATTCGTTAAATAGTTTCAGGGTGTAACATGCGGACATATATTGATATAGCTTCTTCATTAGTTGCTGATTCTTCACATGTATGATAAATAGCCGGCCTGGTAGTGTTGTCTCCGCACCAGGTGCATTCCATAGGAGGCTGGGATTCCGTGTCTGAAGCCTTGTTCCTGTAACCTGGGTGCACAGTGCCTTGGGAAAGATTTGATACGTTGGATCTCACCTTTTCCTTTTCCACTGATATATCTGTATCTGTTCACAAAAGTGCGAAAAGTAACTGTTAGCTCCGACATGTCTGTCCGTCCGACCACTGGACGGATTTTCATGAAATGTGACATTTGGATATTTTTCGGCAATATATCTAGAAAATGCCAAGTGTCATTAAAATATGCCAAGAATACTCTTTGCGAAGACCTGTTTCATTGTGGATAATATCTCGCATTTAGAGAGGGAAATGTTTCGGACGGAAGTTGTAGAGAAAATCGAAACACACGTTCTGTGTTCAATAACTTTTTCCATAAACTCATGGTAATGAAGTAATGTGGAAACGTATGGTACAGCCAGGCAAGCCACAGATGACAGACAATATAATACTGCATGTGTGCTTTGCTTGCTGGATAGCTAAGGCTGCAAACACACACGTAGAATATGTAATGCTTATTGCTCTCCTAACCCACAAATTATTACGTGAACGCTCCTACGCTCCTCAATACTATTACTTTATACTTTACTGTCTTGTTTCTGGTAGCAGTAAGGTACTCTGTATAGAGAGAGAACTGATGGTGGCCTCCAGTGGTATTATGTTCATGCTTAGTTCGTGCTTATTCGGGAGCATGCATCGCGTTGTTGCCATCACGCCGATAATGGGTTTTGTATTGAGGTGTGGTCTATCCAGACTTCTATGGAAATAGGAATCCATGTTTGCAGATCGTGGCACCAATCGGAGGACATCCTGTTTCACCCGCCGTGAATGATTATAGTGATACAGAAATGTAGGCGATGACCGACACAGGCTGATCTGAACCACAGTTAAGCCACGGTACAGGTAGTACCTGGTATACGTATATATGATGTTCCACGTTTGGCAATGTATAAGAAAGTTCTAGACATGCGGCATTATCCATGTTATGCCCAGTCTCCTTAGTTCCCTAAAACTCGCGCGCATAGATTCGTTGCGCGTGGGATCAGATGTACAGAATGTACGGTATTTATGACGGAGGTCTGTTTTTAAGGCATAAATGCGTAGTTCAGTTCAAAGGACATTTTAGCAGCATTTCCTTATGCGTGTCGATTTTATCGTGGGTGAAGGGTTTGTCTGTTACATTGTAGCTTAATGCATGCTACCCCCATCTTCTTTTCTTTGGGCTTAGTATAAACGACTCGTAAGCGAAAATATTTCCATACTTAAATTTCTGTTCACACACACATTATGGCTGTATTAGAATGAAGATATCTTACGTCCAAAACTGCAATTCTGACAATGAAATTTTTGAGAGTGGAATTTTATGTACTGTACGCTTAAAAAGCCAGTTGCTGCTTGGTATAATTAAACAAATTCGATAGCTTTTTCCTTTTTCTTAGAGTACGTACGTATTATGCTTTCTCGCCTTTGGAGAGTATGTGCAAATATTGTTGTAGCTGAAGAACTGCAGAGCATTTGTGAGTCGTGTCTCATTTTAAGGCACTTTCTAGCATTTGTTTGGTGATTCCGCAAACTACAGCCTGATGGTCAACAACTGACTTCTGGGGATATAACTTTATTTGCTAATACACGGGTCTGTTACTCGGCGATAACAGTTGCACAGGGCGAGATGAATGGATGAAGAATCAAAAGTAGCTAGTTCGATAGCACTGGCTTGTCAGTGGCCTAGAAACCGCAAGAACTTCTATCACGATCGAACGGACACTGCAAAACCTTTTCGGATTGCCTGGTCTCCCTAGTGGAAGTTTTCTTTTTCAGCAGCGCACAAATAAATAATTTTTGTTCATGACTGTGTTTGGTTTCTTTAATCCTAAATACTGCATCTGTACTTAACGGAAGTTCACGAGTGGAATAGGAAGAAAGGAACGGACAGTGTAAGCAGACTTCGCCTTGAGATATGTGTCTCGTAATTCCCTCGCTCTTTGGGACCTGAAGTGTCATTACCGTGTTCACAAGTGTCCAGTAATGACTGCTTAGTCGTTTGAATCCCGTACACATGCACATATTACTTCAAATTATTTTACGTTATTTTGCCGTCTTCTACGTCCCTGGTCTTTTACGTGATTGTATGCGTGACGTCTTCCGCGCACGAGAAAGTGAACTGGCCATTTCACGCGAAACCTTACGCCGCTTCTCGCTGTAGATCGTCACTCCCCTCGCTCGCCCCAGTAGCTACACATACCGTGATACCCGTGTGTTTGGATGTAGCTTATTTCCTTTTGTTTCGCTGGGATTTAGTGAACGAAGAAATAAAATCGGCTTTAAAATATCCGTGCATCCACGTTTCCCATTCCTCTTGTATTCAAGCTTCCGCACTGGATTCGTAAATAGTTCAGTATAATCGGACTCAGATGTATGCAGCTGTTGGTGTTCCCAGTTGCTGTCCAGGCGTCTTTCATACCTTTGAGTATTAATACATGATACTAAAGGCGTAGCGTCTGTGTACATCAGTATATGCGGTGAATTGATTGACTCTTGGTTTATTTATTTAACACATTCAATTACACTGGTAACTATATATACCACTTGCTTTGACATTAGAAACTCCGCATTTTGGCCACACTAAAAGAGTAAAGTTCTACACTCCATGAAAGTATGCGGGAGTGGAGGTATAATTCGTACTTCCAGCTTATTCTTAACCTCCTCACTAGATGAATGTGAGTGGTCAGCATTAGCTCCTTTCTGCTTTACCCCATGGAACTCATTGAACAGGAAGCTGGGTGGGCTGCAGAGCCGTTTGCAAGTTTCAGAGAAAACCCTGCCGGATGGTGTGGAATTCATGTTTGTGTATTGCGACTTGCGCAGGCCGCCATTTCCACGCTAGCGTCCGTTGTGTCAAAACTGGCAGAAATACGAGGTGTGATGCCTCTGACGGAGATGTATTTTCTTTTATGTGCTAAAGCACCAAGTATTTATGTATTATTTAGATGCATTTTGGGCTAAGGAGGGCTACCGACACTGTTTCATGTATGTAATGTCGATTATTGAGATGATTTGTGTGATAAATTGGAGGCGGTGAGGAAGGAAGCGTCGTAAAGAGTGAAAAAACCTGATGTACCATAGTCGGGATGGCTGACACCTGAGTAGAGATGGAACGCTTGGCCTACCAGATATGAACTACGAGCTTCAGTATTCGAGTATTGCTTGAGTGTTGATGCGGACATTGACAGCTGAGTATATACGCAGACTGGTGAATACGTCCATAGACGCGTATATAAATAACATGGACACAAGTTTGATAAAGTCCCAGCGTATGTCATGAAGGCATGTGGTGGGAGTTGATGTATAGCTCTCCTCATTCTTACCTCGGCTGTAGTTGGAGGTGAGCGGTCAATTTCAATGCCTTGCCGCCTGGTGCCCCCAGAGTAGGAGGCTGGGTGGACCCCGGAGTAGGTCTTGGCGGTCTGGCGAAGAGAAAAATGTGTTGCCTGTGCCGGAAATCGGACCACAATTAACTCCGTGATTCTGTCACTATACTAACTGCACTCTCTTGCCTGGTATTTAAACTGGTAGGAAGGTGGTGAAATGGTGACAATACTTACCATCTTTGTGTCTTGACATGTACGATATCGTTGTTTGAATATACCACTTTTCTCTGTTGTTGGAGGCTGTGTTGTGAAAACATCCTTTGAGATGTGTGTAATGTGAAGTGTGAACCGTGACCAAATGAATCGCGCAATATATAAAATAGTGAGGAACCTAGACTACAGTATTGATGGAAGAGTTGACAACATTCGCCTCGGGCTTAACAACACCTTGTGGCCACAGCACAGCAGTAACCAGATATCGTTTGGCCAGTCTCCTCTTGTACTGTACACGCATCCCCCATCCACCTTTGTTTAATCTAATGAGGTAACTTCCCCAGGGCTCAGATAATGAAGGTGTAGGGTGATTCAAAAACACGAACTCAGACTTTTAATTATCTTTCAGCATCACTCCATCACTCATGCGGCTCGCCTGTCCGTCCGCCGAAGTGTGTGTAATCTATGCATGTCGTACCGAGAAGGAGGTGAGGGGATGGACCTAACCGTCAGATGAAGTATGTTACAAGTGGACAGCATGCGCGCACGCTCGTACACACACACACACACACCACACGCACGCACGCACACCACGCACACCACACACGCACACACACCACACATGCACGCACACGCACACACACACACACACACACACACACCACACGCGCGCGCACGCACACACACACCACACAC
>Ga0268261_10004994_pt1 | contig 10016 bp, 5 predicted proteins | sample TergutNc150P1_FD_190353 | JGI IMG/M metagenome (GOLD analysis project Ga0268261, IMG submission 190353) | Nasutitermes corniger P1 segment gut microbial community from laboratory colony in Florida, USA - Nc150 P1 (SPAdes) (version 2) | ecosystem: Host-associated > Arthropoda: Insects > Digestive... | reverse complement strand
AGTTGTTTAGAAAGAGTTTCGAAGGAAATGAACTTAGCAAAGTAGTGGTAATGGTGGACGGCTTTGATGAAATCAGTCCCAGCTACAAAGAGACAGTCACTGACATGTTGAAAGTTATGAAGCAGACTCCTTTAGAGCAACTGTGGGTCACCATCCGACCTCACCTGAGAGACGAATTGGAAGATAATCTACAACAGCTGTCCTACACACTACAGCCTTTCTCTGAAGTCGAGCAAGTTGAATTTCTAAAGAAATTCTGACTTCTGAGCCGGTCATGCCTCGGTGACCGCTCAAGAGTCGCATAAAATCTCTAACGTCTTGGTTTGAGGCTACTTCCGATTCGGTTAAAGATCGATACTCTTATGGTTTAGCCCCTTTTCCTCCTCGCGTGCGGCGATTGCCAGAAGTGATTGGTAGGTAGTATGACGTGTACTGGTGGCGGGGTTAATGTCCGCGTGGGACGTCTAGAAGGTCGAGGGCAGTACAGTAGTAGATCGTCTGTCGAGACAAGTACATCAGCTGCCGAAGGGAGGTAGAAGGTGGTGCGGACTGCGGAACCGAGGAGTGAGCCTGGTATTGCCTGAGGAGAATATTGAGGGAGCAGCCTAGTGGGGCCGTGTCGATGCTGGACGGTGGCGGCGATGGAATTGGAGTCGCTGGCCGGGTTGGATCTAGGAGACAGTCAGGGCCTAAAAGGGTTAGGCAAGGAAACTCATTATCCTTCAGGTACGACGAGTAATAATATTCAATAGGAGGTTGCTCTTCGGTCTAAGTTGTGTCCTAGTCGGGTCCACGTTGCCATAAGGGGAATGCAGAGGCGTCGAGGTGGTGACGTCTTGTGGGGCGACGGAACGTGGAATCGTGGCGGGTGGGACCCCATTACCACCGGAGTTATATCCCCCTGTATTTCGACGATCGTGTATTATTTTCTGAATTGTGTAAGTGCATCGCGAACTTTTAATACGGCGGGTCACCTGCCCACAAGACGGGGATATTTAATTATGAGCTATTACGAGTCTTGAGTTCGACGTTCCTGATGGTGAATGAGAAGCACGTGCTCGCATTAGTAGTGAAGCTTATACTTAATTATTCGTAAAGAATAATTTTGATTGCCTGGTAATTTAATGGTAGATGTGTAATGGAATTGAATGCCCTGATCGGGACCGAGAAGCACGTGCGTACACTTGTAGTAAAGCTCATAGTAGATTATTCGTGAGGAATAATTGTGAGGTCCTCGTAACTTGTATGAGAGGGACACGCTGACATTAGTAGTGAAGCCAATGGTAGATTATTCGTGAAGAATACTTGTGAGGGCCTTGTAACTTCTATGAGAAGCACATGCTGGTCTTACTAGTGAAGCTCATGGTTAATTATTTTTGAGGAATAATTGTGTTGGTCTTGTAATTGAATAATTGGTTAAATATATTACTTTCGCTACAGATGTTAGATAAGGCACCTCACTAGAACAAATTAGTTGTTAGTGAGGACATTTCAGTCTAAATCATATCGTTTAGATAGGGCTGAAATCTTCTATTAAAACTGAAATAATTCAACGGAATCAAATCACGGACTGGAGGCTGTTAGACCAGTGCCACATATAGCAATCATAATATTGTGCATCACTTTACAGCAGTTCGTTTCTGTGTGGTCAGTGTTCAATATAAATCACGCTTTCAATTGCAGTAGTCTATATTGCATTCTCCTTTTCTATTCAAAAGAAGAGAAGTAAGTTACTTTATAAGATGCAAACACAAAAATAATTTTATTATTTCTACTTCCTTGTTTAAATTTTCTTGATATTTTCGCATACACCTTTTAAAGTAATTGGTGTCATAAAAACGAATCATATATTGAGTGCATAAATCAATGACGAAATTATTTTGTGTTCTGTTTCTCTGGCAGTCCACTTACTAAGCCAGTCGGTCTGTCATGTACAATTAATACAATGGACCGCACAGAAACACATACACGGTATCAGCGTTCTTACAGTGAACAGTTAGAGGTTAATGTGAAACTCTTTAATGTTAAACGCAAGAGGAAAATTTCCACATAATAAAAGTTAGGGAAGGTTCAAAATTCCTACCAAATACTCCTCAAAATGATATCAATGCACAAGATGGTAATAACAATTGGAACGCTGCCTTGCACCTAGCGATTGAAAGAAATGAGTTGAAGGTGGTTAATTTGCTGCTTAGTCAAGGAGTAGACACTACAATTAAAAATGGTGATGGAAAAATGCCGTTGTATTTGGTTGAAGAACGTAATAACTTCAAGGTTACTGACGCGTTGTAAAGCTATATATCACAGGTAGAATGGCCCCTCTCAGAGACAGATTACCGTCACAAACATCTCAGCCAACTGAGGCCAATCTCAATCAGGTATCGGTATTCCACAATGACTCACTGAGCACGACTAGCAGTGACTAGCTGAGCACGAATCATGCATATGTCATATCGCTCTAAGACATATACATGGAACGACGTAATTCTAGTTATGAGAAGTATGATTCGGGTTTTTGTTCATTAAAACTAGTCAGAAATCCTAGTGAAATTAAACACGTGTCTGTATGTACGCTATTAACATTTTGACAGTTGGACTTTTGGGGCAGGATCCGCAGCATTGCACCGGACTGCTTATAGCGTTACATTATATAGCATTATATATATGTCGACAGGTCTGCAAAGGTGCCAGTGAAGATAATGCTGTGACTGCGAAAATATTGCTACAAATCTGGACTGAGAAAGCAGCACCTGGGATGTAACAACGGCTACGGTTTAATGGCAGTTGACATTCACTGTAAGATCTTGGGTACAGCACTGTGTTGAAATGGCAGGAGTGACTGGCTGCTGCATCGTTTTGATGTGAGGGTATAGGAGTTCTGTTTAAAAAGTATTGGACCTTAACTTTTCCCGCATAAACAAATCAATCACGGGAAGTGTCCATCATTATAGATGTGGAGGGGATTTTATGCGCATGCGTGAATTTTTTCCTGCCTATAGAAAGGGTCAGTTGCCGGCTGTCTGTCGATGATTGTGTAAGTGTTGTGAACGCTCGTCAGATTGTCAATTATTGCAAAATGACGGAAGGACTTGAGCAGCGGTATTGCATCAAATTTTGCCAAAAGCTTGGCGATACGCAAATGGAAAGTATTCGAAAGATTCAACAGGTTTTCGGGGACAATGCCACGAGTATCACACGGATAAACGAATGGTACAACCGCTTCAAAGTTGGCAGCACATAAGTGGACAGCGAACCACGTCACGGTAGGCCCTCTACTAGCCCAAAATGACATTGTCATCAACCAAGTGCAGACTTTGCTCATGCAGGACCGTCGTATCACTGTCCGAGAACTGGCAGACGAGGTGGGGGTAAGCATTGGATCGGTACATACCATTATGACTACCGATTTGTGTGTCCGCGAAATTCGTGCAGCAGCTCCTAACGATGGAGCAGAAGCAGCTTTGCTTGGAAATAGCAGAAGATATGCTGGACTGCGTAGAAAGTGATTCCAACTCCCGACATGGCCCCTTGTGATTCTTGAATGTTTCCTAAAATGAAAATGCCATTGAAGGGAAGCGATTTGAGTCAAGAGAAGACATTATGCGGAACGCGACAGACAAGCTGAACATAATTCCAGAGGATGTTTTCCAGAAATGTTACCACGAATGGCAGGAACGCTAGAAGAAGTGTGTGCTTTACCAAGGAGACTACTTTGACGGGGAATAAGGTTTCACATATCCAAATAAATAATTGTATTTTCGTCGACCAAAGAACGATAATAGTTGAACAGACCACATACGAGAAGAGGACACGTTCATTACCACGGCAAAGGGGCGTTAAGGCGTAGAGTGAGTGACTACTAGGAACACTGAAAACTGAAGTGTGACAGGGACCATAAGGAGGTGAAAACTTCAAAGTGACAGTGACCATGAGGAACACTGAAAACTGCTGTGAGACAGTGAACATAATGAGCTGAACAATTCAAAGTGACAGTGACCATGAGGATCACTGAACACTGCAGTGTGACAGTGACCATAAGGAGGTGAAAACTTCAAAGTGACAGTGACCATGAGGATCACTGAACACTGCAGTGTGACAGTGACCATAAGGAGATGAAATCTTCAAAGTGATAGAGACCATGAGGAACACTGAACACTGCAGTGTGACAGTGACCATAACGATGTGAACAATTCAAAGTGACAGTGACCATGAGGAACACTGAACATTGCAGTGTGAAAGTGAACATAAGGAGCTGAACACTTCAAAGTGATAGAGACCATGAGGAACACTGAACACTGCAGTGTGACAGTGACCATAAGGATCTGAACACTTCAAAGTGATAGAGACCATGAGGAACACTGAACACTATAGTCTGAAAGTGACCATAACGAGCTGAACAATTCAAAGTGACAGTGAACATGAGGAACACTGAACACTGCAGTGTGACAGTGATCATAAGGAGCTCAAAAATTCAAAGTGACAGGGACTATTAGGAACATTGAAAACTGCAGTGTGACAGTGACCATAACGAGCCGAAAACTTCAAATTGAGAGTGACCATGAGGAATAATGAACACTGCAGTGTGACAGTGACTTATAAAGAGCTGAACACTTCAAAGTGACAGTGACTATTACGAACACTGAACACTGCAGTTTGACATTGATAATAAAGAGCTGAACATTTCAAAGAGACAGTGACCATGAGAAACAATGAACACTGCAGTGTAACAGTGACCATAAGGAGCTGAAAACTTCAAAGTGACAGTAACTATGAGAAATACTGAAAACTGCAGGGTGACAGTAACCATAAGGAGATGAACATTTCGAACTGACAGTAACTATTAGGAACAATGAACACTGCAGTGACAGTGACCATAAGGACCTGAAAATTTCAAAGTGACAGTGACTATTAGAAACAATGAACACTGCAGTGCGACAGTGACCGTAAGGAGCTGAACACTTCACAATGACAGTAACTATCAGAAATACAGAAAACTGCAGGGTGACAGTGACCATAAGGAGCTGAAAGATTCAAAATGACATTAACTATGAAGAATACTGAACACTGCAGGGTGAAAGTGACCATAAGGAGCTGAAAAATTCAAAGTGAAAGTAACTATTAGGAACAATGAACACTGCAGTGACAGTGACCATAAGAAGATGAAAATTTCCAAGTGACAGTGACTATTAGGAACACTGAACACTGCAGTGTGACAGGGAACAGAAAGTGCTGAAACTTGAAATTGACAGTGACCATGAGGAACACTGAACTCTGTAGTGTGACAGCGACAATAACGGGCTGAACACTTCGGAGTGACAGTGACCGTGAGGAATACTGAACACTGCAGTGAGACAGTGACCATAAGGATCTGAACAATTCAAAGTGACAGTGACTATTAGGAACACTCAACACTGCATTGTGAGAGTGACCATAAGTATCTGAACACTTCAAAGTGTCAGTGACTATTAGAAACACTGAACACTGCAGTGTGACTGTGACCATAAGGAGCTGAAAACATCAAAGTGACAGTAACCATGAGGAACAATGAACACTGCAGTATGAAAGTGGACATAAGGAGCTGAAAAATTCAAAGTAATAGTGACTAATAGGAACAATGAACACTGCAATAAGAACTTAAGGAGCTGAACACTTCAAAGTGATACTGACAATGAGGAACACTGAACACTGCAGTGTGACAGTGACCATAAGCTGCTGAACACTTAAAAGTGACAGTGACTATTGAACATTGCAGTGTGACAGTGACCATAAGCGGCTGAACACTGCAAAGTGAGAGTGGCTATTAGGAACACTGAACACTGCAGGGTGACAGTGACGATAAGGAGGTGAAAACTTCAATGTGACAGTGACTATTAGGAACATTGAACACTGCAGTGTGACAGTGACCATAAGAGGCTGAACACTTCAAAATGACAGTGGTTATTAGGAACACTGAACACTGTAGTCTGACAGCGACCATAAGGAGCTGAAAACATCAAAGTTACAGTGACTATTAGGAACAATGAACACTGCAGCGTGACAGTGAACATAAGGAGCTTAACACTTCAAAGTGACAGTGACTATTAGGAAAACTGAACACTGCAGTGTGACAGTGACCATAACGAACTGAAAATTTCAAAGTGACAGTGACTATTAGGAACAATGAACACTGCAGTGTGACACTGACCATAAGGAGTTGAACACTTCAAAGTGACAGTGACTATTAGGAACACTGAATACTGCAGTGTGACAGTGACTATAAGGAGCTGAACACTTCAAAGTGACAGTAACCAAGAGAAACACTGAACACTGCTGTGTGAAAGTGACTATAAGGAGCTGAATATTTCAAAGTGACAGTGTCTATTAGGAGCACTGAAAACTGCAGTGTGACAATGACCATAAGGAGCTGAACAACTCGAAGTGACAGTGACTATTAGGAACACTGAACACTGCAGTGTGACAGTGACAATAAGGAACTGAACACTTCAAAGTGAGAGTGACCATGAAAAACACTGAACACTGCAGTGTGACAGTGACCATAACGAGCTGAAAACTTGAAAGTTACAGTGACTATTAGGAACAATGAATACTGCAGTGCGTCAGTGACCATAACAAGCTAAAAAATTCAATGTGACAGTGACCATAAGGAACACTGAACACTGCACGTTGACAGTGACCATAAGATGCTGAACACTTCAAAATGACAGTGAATAGTAGTAACACTGAACACTGCTGTGTGACAGTGACCATAAGGAGCTGAAAACTTCATAGTGACACTGACTATTAGGAACACTGAACACTGCAGTGACAGTGACCATAAGGCGCTGAACACTTCAAAGTGACAGTGACTAATTGGTCCAATGAAAACTACAGTGTGACAGTGACCATAAGGAGCTGAACACTTCAATGTCACAATGACCATGAAGAACACCGAAAACTGCAGTTTGACATTGTCCATAAGGAGCTGAAAACTTCAAAGTGACAGTGACTATTAGGAACAATGAACACTGCAGTTTGAAAGTGACAATAAAGAGATGAACACCTTGAAGTGACAGTGACCATGAGGAACAATGAACACTGCAGTGTGACAGTGACCATAAGGAGCTGAAATCTTCAAAGTGACAGTGACTATTAGAAACAAAGTATACTGCAGTGTGACGGTGACCGTATGGAGCTGAACAATTTAAAATGACAGTGACTATTAGGAACACTGAACAATGCAGTGTGACAGTGCCCATAAGGATCTGAACACTTCAAAGTGAGAGTGACTATTAGGAACACTGAACACTGCAGTGTGACAGTGAGCTTAACGTGCTGAACAATTCAAAGTGACAGTGTCCATGAGAAACAATCAACACTGCTGTGTGACAGTGACCATAAGGATCTGAACACTTCAATGTGACAATGACTATTAGGAACACTGAACACTGCAGTGTGACTGTAACCATAATGAGCTGAACACATCAAAGTGACAGTAACCAAAAGAAACACTGAAACTGCTGTGTGAAAGTGACTATAAGGAGCTGAATATTTCAAAGTGACAGTGACTATTAGGAACACTAAAAACTGCAGTGTGACAGTGACCATATGGAGCTGAATAATTCAAAGTGACAGGGACTATTAAGAACACTGAAAACTGCAGTGTGACGGTGACTATAAGGAGCTTAAAATTTGAAAGTGAGAGTGACTATTAGGAACAAAGAACACTGCAGTTTGACAGTGACCATAAGGAGCTGAACACTTCAAAGTGACAGTGAAAATTAGGAACACTGAACACTGCAGTGCGACATTGAGCATAAGGAGCTGAACACTTCAAAGTGTCAGTGACCATGAGGATCACTGAACATTGCAGTGTGACATGACCATAAGGAGCTGAACACATCAAAGTGACAGTGACTATTAAGAACATTGAACACTGCCGTGTTACAGTGACCATAAGGAGCTGAACACTTCTAAGTGACATTGACTATTAGAAACAATAAACACTGCAGTGTGACAGTGCCCAAAATAGCTGTACACATAGAAGTGACAGTGACTATTAGGAACACTGTAGACTTCAGTGTGACAGTGACAATAAGAAGCTGAAAACTTTAAAATGAGAGTGATCATGAAGAACACTGAAAACTGCAGTGTGACAGTGGCCTTAAGTAGCTGAACACTTCAAAGTGACAGTGACTATTAGGAACACTAAACACTTCAGTGTGACAGTGACCATAAGGATCTGAAATCTTCAAAGTGACAGTGCCCATGAGGAACACTGAATATTGCAGTGTGACAGTGACCATAAGGGGTTAAACACTTCAAAGTTACAGTGACTATTAGGAACACTGAATACTGCAGTGTGACAGTGACCATAAGGATTTGAACAAATCAGAGTGACAGTGACCACGAGGAACATTGAACACTGCAGTGTGACAGTGACCATAACGAGCTGAAAACTACAAAGTTACAGTGACTATTAGGAACAAAGAACACTGCAGTGTCACAGTGACCATAAGGAGCTGAAAACTTCAGTGTCACAGTGACCATGAGGAACACTGAACACTGCAGTGTGACAGCGACCATAAGGAGCTGAAAACTTCAAAATGACAGTAACTATTAGAAACACTGAACGCTGCAGTGTGACAGTGATCATAACCAGCTGAACACATCAAAGTGACAGTCACTGTTACGAACACTAAACACTGCAGTGTGACAGTGACCATAACGAGCTGAACACTTCGAAGTGACAGTGACTCTTAGGAACACTGAACACTGTAGCGTGACAGTGACCATAAGGAGCTGAACACTTCAGAGTGACATTTCTTATTAGGAACAATGAACACTGCATTGTGACAGTGACCATAAGAAGCTGAACATTTCAAAGTGACATTGACTATTAGGAACACTGAAAACTGCAGTGTGACAGTGACCATAAAGAGCCGAACATTTCAAAGTGACAGTGACTATTAGGAACACTGAACACTGCAGTGTGACAGTGACCATAACGAGCTGAACACTTCAATGTGTCAGCGACAATTAGGAACACTGAAAACTGCAGTGTGACAGTGACCATAAGGAGCTGAATTTTTCAATGTGACAATAACCATGAGGAACACTGAATACTGCAGTGTGACAATGACCATAAGGAGCTGAACAATTCAAAATGACAGTGACCATGAGGAACACTGAACACTGCAGTGTGACAGTGACCATAAAGTTTTGAACACTTCAAAGTGACATTGACCATGAGGAACACTGAACACTGCATTTTGGCAGTGACCATAACGAGCTGAACACTTCAAAGTGACAGTGACTATTAGGAACACAGAACACTGCTGTGTGACAGTGACCATAAGGAGCTGAACACTTCAATGTGACATCGACTCTTAGGAATGCTGAACCCTGCAGTGTGACAGTGAACATAAGGAGCTCAAAACTTTAAACTGACAGTGACCATGAGTAGCTGAGCACTTCAAAGTGACAGTGACCAAGAAGAGCACTGAACACTGCAGTGTGACAGTGACCATAATGAGCCCAAAAATTCAAAGTGACAGTGCCTATTAGGAACACTGAGTACTGCAGTGTGACAGTGACCGTAAGGAGATGAACACTTCAAATTTACAGTGACTATTAGGAACAATGTACACTGCAGTGTGACAGTGACCATAACGAGCTGAACACTTCGAAGTGACAGTGATTATTAGGAACACTGAACTCTGCAGTGTGACAGTGACCATAAGGAGCCAAACACTTCAAAGTGACAGTGACCATGAGGAACACTGATCCCTGCAGTGTGGCAGTGACCATAACGAACTGAACACTTCGAAGTGTCAGTGAGTATTAGGAACACTGAACTATGCAGTGTGACTGTGACCATAAGGAGCCAAACACTTCAAAGTGACAGTGACCATGAGGAACACTGATCCCTGCAGTGTGGCAGTGACCATAACGAACTGAACACTTCGAAGTGTCAGTGAGTATTAGGAACACTGATCCCTGCAGTGTGGCAGTGACCATAACGAACTGAACACTTCGAA
>Ga0268261_10004993_pt1 | contig 10016 bp, 8 predicted proteins | sample TergutNc150P1_FD_190353 | JGI IMG/M metagenome (GOLD analysis project Ga0268261, IMG submission 190353) | Nasutitermes corniger P1 segment gut microbial community from laboratory colony in Florida, USA - Nc150 P1 (SPAdes) (version 2) | ecosystem: Host-associated > Arthropoda: Insects > Digestive... | reverse complement strand
ATGCATGCATGCATGCATGCATGCATGTATGTATGTATGTATGTATGTATGTATGTATGTATGTATGTATGTATGTATGTATGTATGTATGTATGTATGTATGTATGTATGTATGTATGTATGTATGTATGTATGTATGTATGTGTGTGTATGTATGTATGTATGTACGTACGTACGTATGTATGTATGTATGTATGTATGTATGTATGTATGTATGTATGTATGCATGCATGCATGCAATTTATTTATTTATTTATTTATGTATTGCATGCTCCATTACAGAAGTAATACTACATGCCTTATTATACTATTAACAGTTTCATGCTTGCATCAAGTGTCCGGATAGTTGCACACTATGTTATTTACTTGATCTCATCCTCTTGGTGGGATGGATTCTGAGTTTGACAAAAGAAATGTGGTTAGTGAATCTAGCATATGTTTTGTACTGTTTCCTTGTTAGTGTATATTTGCTTGTTGGCCAGCCATCTGACTTTGATACTGCTGATATTAATCTGGCTCTTTCTTTCTTTTGTATTTCACATTCGAATAAGAGGTGATCTATGGATTGGTCTTTATTACCATAGGGGCATGTTGGTGTTTCAATTATTTTGAATCGATGTAAGTATGCCTTTATGTTCCCATGCCCCGTAACCATGGTTGTGAAATTTTGGGTAAGGTTTATTTTCATATTTAATCTTTCAGAAACTCGCGGGAGGTAGTCTTTTGTGAGTTTCTCCTTGGCAGTTTGATCCCATTCACTTTGCCAATTCTCAACACTAATTACTTCAAGTTCACTTTTCACTACACTTTTTGAGACTTTACTGTAGCATGGTGTGATGTCCTCGTTTGTCACTGCCTCCTTTGCAAGCGAGTCAGTGAGCTCATTTCCCTGAATCCCATCATGTGCTTTAACCCACCAGAAATAAATTTTCCAATCGATTTGTTCCATCTCCGTCACTTTTCGTCTAATTTCGTCTATAAGGAATGTGTGTATGTTGTTGTTTTTGAGTGAGTCCAGTGCTGTTCTGCTGTCTGTATATATGGTGGCCGTCTTGTCTTCTGTTTGTACTTTCTCAGTATACTCTAGTGATTTAGGTATTGCCAGTTGTTCAGCTTGGTTGTTGGTGCATCTTTTATTTAGCCTGTATTTTAAGCTTTCAGTGTGGATACCTGATCTGAATATTGCTATTCCTGCGCCTACCCCTTGTTCAGTCATGCTTCCGTCAGTAAATATTTGTATTGTGCTTGCATCCTCGTTATTATCCGTAAGTATGTAGGTCATTTCTGCGGGGTGAAGCCAGTGTTTAACTTTCGTGTCGAGGTCGATCATTGCTTCTTCCTTCCTGCTTCCTCTGGTGAGTTGGTACAGTTCAGCTGCTTCCTCTATTTTAATGGCTATGAGAGTAGATCCTGTGAGAATGCATAGGGCTTCATTCGACACCGTGTGGTACGCCTTTGCTATTTTGATATTTATTAATCTTTGAACTCTGACTAACTTTAGTTTATAGTTAGCTTTGTCTAAGGCTTTCATCCATACTGCTGCTCCGTATAGGAGGAGGGGTAAAATTCCTCCTGTGTATATTGTTTTCAGGGCTGCGTGATTTAACTCTCAGTTTAGCTTCGCCGATCTGGATAGTGCAAAAACCAGTTTTGTGCATTTTTCAGTCATGTGGTTTATATGTTCCCTGAATGTACGTTTGCAGTCTATTAATATACTCAGGTACACCAATCTGTGCACTTGCTCAAGAGGTTTATTATTCAGGTATATTTCAAGTTCCTTTTGTTCTTTTTGTTTCCGTCTCATCATTAGCATTATTTTTTATTTCTGCTCATTGAACAGGATTTTATTTTCTTTTGCCCATGCTGAAATTTTGCTCAATTCCAAGTTGGCAATGTTCTCTGCTTCTCTCACTGTTTTGCCTCTTGCTAGCAGTATTAAGTCATCGGCAAAGGCAATGGCTTTTGTCCGGTTTGTACATTTGAGGTTTAGGAGGGAGTATGCATGCATGTATGTATGTATGTATGTATGTATGTATGTATGTATGTATGTAGGTATGTAATGGATCATATGAATTGCATAAGAATTAAATCTGCAAGACAATTCAGCCACATATTAGTAGATGTCATGAAGAGAGAAAAGGGTCTGGAGCTGTCAAAAAAACTGAAAACAACAGACTATAAGAAAATTGAAATGGTGGAGCTTTTCCATCCAGTGACATATATAGCATGGAAATGCTGCAGCAGCAGCTACAATGACAACAATGATGATGATGATGACGATGATGATGATGACGATGATGATGATGACAAAGGAGGAGGCTAACAAGGCAAGAAAAAAGGATGATGAGGCTGAACATGATCAGAAGAAAAGGAAAAGGAGGAAACAGCTTTAATTTTCATCAAACAAAACTGCAACATTTGTACAAATTTAATGCTTGTTTTGGCAAAATGGAAGTCTCTTTATGAAAATGTTATATAATTTTATTTTATATACATAACCATTGTAACCATATTTTTTTTTGTATGGTAAACCACATTTTGATTATCTGCATATAGTTTGTACCACACTAGGTAAATAAAACTTGCACAAAACCAAAAACGTGGACTCATGGCAACATGACAAACACATGTCATAATAAAGAATTAGGAGTAAAAAATTATGACAAAACAAGGTGTTCAGAGCAGACTTCATAAACCCTCCTTTACCCTACATTAATTTCTGGTCCACTATTAATTATTACTCTTACGTGATTTTATTTTTATGAAGAACATATTACTTATGAGCAGATTTTGTGTGCATTAAATTCTTTCAATATGACATAAAAGATCTGCATGGTCGCCATATTTAATATCTTTTACTTACAAACAATATCCATACATGATGTGTAGGTATGGATATGATCTATCACTGTACCAAATTCCATATATTTACCTCACTGGTTCATTATTTGTTATGAACAAACAAAAAGCTAAAAAAAATTCTGCACGGCCAAGTTGTTAATATTTTGCATTCTACAAAAACATACATACTTGAAACTGTGTAATTTTTTAGGTATATTCCTGTACCCCGTTTAAGGACCATACAGTAACTGACACTGGTGTCACTCACAACTTCACAACATCTGTGGTGCACCTGTTGTTGTTACTAATTTTAAGAAGTTACTAAGCATGCTGGTGGGATGAAGTCAGTGGCACTACTTCTATAACAGGTTTTATTGATAATCATTATAATGGTTTGACTTACCATGGGGACATACACAGAGACAAAATGGTGATGTAATAAGCCTTGACTTCCTTCTCAGTGAGAAAATAAAACTAGAGGCAGTGTGTGTTATGGAGTTAAGGTATCAATTGGTAGATTACAGCTAGCCAGAAAGCATGATCCTTTATATTTTCTCCCACAATTTATCATGTTATAATAATGGATGTTCAGGCAGCTATTTCTGTAACATCACCACTCACCTGTCTTTAGTAAGAAAGTGATCTGCAGCTGGAATGATGATCTGAATAGTAGTATTGGTTGTGGGATCCTTACTGAGGTTAAGCTGTGAACCAATATCAGGGGCAAGCAAAGATGTTCTCATCTTCAGAACTGCAGCTTTACCAGGTTCAACAGTTACACCACGAACAGACACCTCATATTCTGTTGATGGCTGCAAATCTTTCAACTGAAAAGTAAATAATTGTTCTTCTATAATTTATTGCAGTGTTTTCCTGCAAGGAATTTAGTAAGCATGGGTTAAGTTGGAACAATATGATGCAATAAAACACCTACATAAAGTAGTTATAAATTAGCTTACATATATCAAGGAAAGAAAAACATTCACTCATATGTACCATGTAACATATTCAGAAGTTCTTATGGTTATTGTATTTCACTAATTGTCATTATGGAATTTACATAGCCAAACACATTGGCAATGAGGACCATTGAAACAATTGCATAGGTCACCTGACAATCCCAAATGTCAGTGATAAGTTTAGATTATATGAACCCTATAGCAAATGGATACTGTGTATGTATTTTAAAGTTGTCCATTCTGTGCATTTTTTATATCAAAGTACACCATTTATTACACCACTAAATGCACAATCTTAATTAACACAAATATTATAGCAGCATCTCCAACATATTTCCCTACAATCATACTACTTCAGTGGCAATTGGTTTTTAAAACTGGCATTTTTCTCTCCCTGAAGATGGTATACTTGTACCAAAACACTTTGTAGATGTTCCTTTCATATTTTTATTATTAAGACTGTCCATATGGTTGGTGTAATAAATGGTGTACTTTGTGTACGTATTTCTGCACTATGTGCAATCATCTGTTATTTACTGCTAACAAATGGACAGCTATGTGTGGGTTTTGCACCTCTGCTATGTTGTTATTTTGTATCCTGTAAATGAATGTATAAAATGTTGCACATTTTTCCTGTACCCACTCCCATATAAAATATAAATCACCAACATTACATTCTACTGCTGCCTGTAAGGCTGCAATATTCTGGCCAATTATAAGCACTGCTGATGGCATGGAATTAAACAGTACAAACAGGTGACAGTTTCCACAAACGTGATGTTCAAAACAGTTTACATTATGACATGTCTTCTAAACTAGGACACATGACAGGTAACATAACACAAGTGTGAGCATCACTTTCACACTCTATGAAATGTAATTAAGGTGAAAAGTCTGCATAATAATCTCTGCATATCATCAAGTGGCTACAGTCACAGTTATAAGACATGTGTTTGTGTGGATAGTTTGGACTGATCAAACAAGATTTTTATGCAACTCGTGATGACCACTTCCCAATTTATTAGACAGGGCAGAAAGTCAGGTACCTGATATGGGTGCATAACAAAATAAAGCCCATAAACCTCAAGGTAGTTGTTAAAAAGAGAGAGAAAAACAGCTTAATCAAGATGAGGACTCTCTTTCTGCACTTCGGTGGCAAGTGTCTCAAAGTTTACACAGCAACTGAAATTTTCTACAGCTTTTCAATTAATTAAACAAGGAGTGGACACTGCTTACTTAGATTTAATGACAATTAGTACTCCTCTATACAGTTCTTATCATCTTTAAGTCCCATTATGTCTGTCAACATACTAAAATTAAATTTATGACAGCATTATTTGGCAAACAGGAGAAGACAAATTCCACAATTTCCCAAAATTTCAAGCTGCAATATACTGGATTTATGGATTGACTACAAAAGATATATAGAAAGAATACAGAAACTCACAAAAGGAAATGTTGTCATGTGTTCCCAACAAATAAGATGCAGAACTTACATATTCATTAAAAATAACATGCAGGCCTATACTATCTTTTGGAGACGGATTATTGACATCATACTCATATGTAAGTTTTGAGAGAATAAACATTTTTGCAGTGATTACCAGAACTCTTCCTATCAACAAACATACTTCCTACAATGTGCCTTTGAATTTTAACCTCTCTCATGCTATGCAAATCTTAAAATCCCTGGTCTTTACCATCTGATTTTATTTGGGGTTAAGGAGATCAATGAGACATATCCTGCCACCTTTCAAAAGTCAAGGTTAATTGTGGCTTTTAAACAATACAAGGTGTACATTAATACGAGGATAAGGTAACACAAAAGGTTTCCTTATATATAAAGCCAGCACAAAAATTACTCCCAAATCTCCCATCCAGAACATGTACTAATGACTACTCCCACTGGCAGTTCCAAGGTGTCAGTTATCTGTAAGTAAGAGAGACATTAAAAGGGTCTTATGACAAAATGATTATAACAGAAGGTGTAGTCATAGCAAGCTTTTATTCAAATACAAGTGTCCTCAGAAAACATACATCTTGTGGCAATGTAACTATTTCTGTGAAGATTCTTGCACAAAACAGTAAGCATTCAAACCCATATTACATATTAAAGCCTACTTACAAAAAATGTAAATTCCAAATTCACTTACTTCATAGAAATAATTTCGAGATAGTTGTTGCACTTCTAACAAACTGTCAGGCATTTTCTCCTCTTGTCGTGGTCTTCGTAGATGGGATGAAACCAATTTCACACTTATGTCAAACTTCCTCACTCTGCCATTAGTAATGTACGGGTGTTGCCACATTAATTTAATGGCATGTGCAGTCCATTCTGTAACTTGCAAGTTAACTGGGGCTTCTGGAGCTGTGAAAAAATTGAGTCCATGCAGATTTAGTGGTGCTTATGATGTTGGAGTGTGCTATTTGTGTCCACAAATGATTCTGATTGCAATGGACTAATAAATTTGTGTGAAGTTATAACTGTATCAGCAGTGTTTATCAGCATTAGTAATAAGATAAAGTGGTAGTTGATTTGGTTATATATTACACTGTGTGGAAATATATATAAATTTCATTTTATCATTGTGTGATTTAGGGTATTATATATAATAGACCTACACTGTGTATAATAAATTTGATCACACATTTCAATGCTGCATGTAAAATACTTATAATAATTTGTACTGTACATTTTGTATTTTTGACTTATTCCACAACCTATTGTTGATCTGATTCAATTTTAAATTAATGGAATGTTTAACATGTGTTTGTGTATACACATATTTCATTTACATTTCACAGACACAGTAAGAGTGATCTGTGTAGGTATAACATAACTTTATATTTTTAGGATTCACACTGCATGCTTTATTCCCCCCAAAAAAACAAGAACATGTCCAACTACATCCTATAACAGAATAAACTACTGTACTTACGGTCCCACTGAGAACTAGTTAATGAGACCTTAATGACAAATACATACTAGTTACTGTCAGAGCTTCTCTAGGTCCTCATTCTCTTCTGCACTTACGTTTTCCCAAATTACAGCAGTCCATCTCTGACATGTTATGTCAGCAACAAATGACATGATAGGAAACTGGCCCAACAGAGTCAGCATGCCAATGACAGAACTCTGTACTTTGCATAGCACTATTAAATGACACATCTGCACACACGCATGCAGGTACATTCATTTGCGCACACACCTGTCATGCACTTATAAGAAATAGAGTCAGCTGAAGTTTACATAATGAGAAGTTTAATGATTAGTAGATTACAGTGGATTATTATTAAGAACAATGAGAACCCGGAGAATGAAACATGTATGAAGGGGAATATAAATGCCTGCTGGGTTTCAGTGAGGTAGCATGAGGGAAAGAGATGACATAGAAGACATAAGTATAGAGGGTAAGACAACATTAAAATGGATGCTAAAGAACAGAGATATTTATCAGAATATCTGCCATGACTTTTTATTACCATGCAATTTCAAACTCTACTTCTCAAAGTAAAAGGGAATCATTCATCCAAACACAGATTCCCAACTATGTCTCAGGTCTCATATTTTCAATATGCAAAGACAGACACAATGCTCTCACAATAACAAACAAATAAAAATAAATAAAACAACTCTATACACACCAATGATGTGAAAACTCATCTTACAATCATTACAATTAATCTGATAATATATTCTTCATGTTTCATTCTGTGGTAACAGTAACTCTGTGTCCAGTACTTCACAGCAACCTTCTGTAGAATGTTCCAGTAAAGCAATATAGAGAGGCAACGTGCACAGTAACCACTGGCAAAGTGCAATTGACAATGCACAATAATATCCATTTTGTGGATGCATGAAATCTGACAAACACATGCCCTGGTATTTCCATGCAAGTACCAACATTGTGAATTGATTCAGAAGTTCTGCATCAAACAGTCATTGGAATTCCATTTATTAAGCTATCAGTTGGCATTTCAGAGCACTACCTAAAAAACAGGTACACGTATATATAAAACACATCACACTTGCATTGTTCTCACCATTCTCCTCTGTTTTGACATCAAGTAACACAGCTTCTCCATACTGCTTTATGTCTTTGTTTTTAGCTGAAATCTGAAAGAAAAAAAAAGATGCCTTTTCATCCCCCCCACTACTCTCCAATACAGTAATTGAGAACAACCATGTACAAGCTGTTAAATGAAGCCAGTATTTACCAAATCACATTTTCAGTACAGGCCTAATATTGCAAAATGTTAACATGAATACAGTTGCAAGTGCAAAAATGCCAGTTCCTGAGTGCAGCATGTTTGTACAAATTGCCAGTGTGGTTCAAAATAGAAATGTCGTTTCATCTTATAACAGAAAGCTAATATACTTGTCAGACATCCAGTTTCAATTTATGATGACAAATCTTGCACTTTAAGGCCTAATTAAAAAAAATTATTGTTTTTACATTCCACACTTGTATGCTTTTTGGATGCACCTGTCAAATTATGAAAATAATATGGTGAATAATCAGTACTCCTATACAGATATTAGAAAATTAAATACATGCATGTTGTCAACCATTCACATCTCTCAATGCATTCTTCTTATGTTGGCCACTTATTCAGAAATTACAGTTGTTATTCATCTGCCTAAATTTGTCAGATATTAACTAATGGAAACAAAGAACACTTCACACATAATCCCAGATTCTTTGGAACATAATTCCAGAATTAATGATATCAAGTGAGTCACATAATATTTTGATGTACAACACAGTTATTGACTAGAAGTAAATGCTGATAAAACTAAATACCTGGTCATGTCTGGAGATCAGACTGTAGGACAAAGTCAAAATATAAGGGTGGTAGTTCAGATATTTTGGAACAACCTTAACTAAACAAAATTCTATTTAGGAAGAAATGAAGAGCAGAAGGAAGTCAGGGAATGCTTGTTATCATTCAGTGCAGAATCTTTTGTCTTGCAACCTGCTATTCAAAATATAAAGAATAAGATACACAGAACTATAATTTTGCCTGTTGTTTTGTATGGGTGTGAAACTTGGTCGCTCAAATTGAGGGAGGAATGTAGGCTGAGGTGTTTCAGAATAGTGTGCTGAGGAGAACATTTGGGCCTAAGAGGGTAGAGGTAAAAGAAGAATGGAGGAACCAATATAATGAGAAGCTTAATGACCTGCACTCCTCACCACATATCATTCTGGTGATCAAATCAAGAAGAATGAGATGGGTGTGGCATGTATCACATACAGGAAAGAGGAGAGGAATGGCCGACAGTGCAGGAAGCGAAGTAAATCATTCGTATAATATAAATAGTAAATTAAGTGAAAAACAATGTGATTCATGCCAACATTGTGATGAATTAAATGCAGAATTGCATAAAGTAAATGTAGAGCTTTTATCCTATGAAGAAGTGGTAAGTGTACTACAAGAGGAGATAAAGAACCTGGAATGCCGCCTTTACTCCCATATCAAGACATTCATGGTAAACCACAAACTCATGAAATAGAAACGGACAATATCTGGAACCAAGTCAAAGTGCGTCATAATAAATTGTCAAAGACTAATAAAGTCAATTTAATTCAATTAATACCATGTTCATCAAACAAATACGAGATCCTATATAACCTAGAAGAAAACAATGAAACAGTAAGTTCCACGTCTAATAGGAAAGCATTCGTGAGTACTAGTGAAAGACAGACAAAGGCAAAGAAGAACAGGTCAACAAAAAAAACTACCATACCTAAACATAAAATTATGATACTAGGTGATAGTCATGCTCGCAGGTGTGCGGATTCAGTGCAAGTCAATCTTAACTCAGACTATCGAGTGTCCAGTTTTATTAAACCAAGTTCACAAATGAGTGAAATTGTGACAACGATAAGTAAAGAAGTACATTCTCTGATGAACAATAATGTTATAATTATATGGGGTGGGGTAAGAGATATAGGGAGGAACAATACTGCTGAAGCTATTGATTATGTGAATAAGTTTCTGAATGATAATACGAATAAGAATATAGTACTACTAAACTCTCCCCATAGACATGATTTAATCTCCACCTCTTGTGTAAATAAGGAAGTAATAAAATATAATAGTCGATTAAAAGAAGCTAGAGGACTTCATCCAAATGTTAAGTTATTGGAAATAAAATTAGACAGACATCACTTCACCAGACATGGCCTGCACTTAAATCTCACTGGGAAGAAA
>Ga0268261_10004992_pt1 | contig 10016 bp, 6 predicted proteins | sample TergutNc150P1_FD_190353 | JGI IMG/M metagenome (GOLD analysis project Ga0268261, IMG submission 190353) | Nasutitermes corniger P1 segment gut microbial community from laboratory colony in Florida, USA - Nc150 P1 (SPAdes) (version 2) | ecosystem: Host-associated > Arthropoda: Insects > Digestive... | reverse complement strand
CGGAATGTTCGTACCTAACTGGCCTATGCCATTAATTGTACCATTGGGTAAGGTCATTTTCTTTTCAGTACTTTATAAACACTGGCAAAACTGCGTCAGAAGTGTGTATGTCTCTCTGAGTACGATTTCTATTCCCGACCTTGAAGTCAGGTGTTAAGTAGCATCATATGGCTCGCTCCGAAGTGCGGCTCACAGCAACTTTCAAGTCAGCTGTTTCACTGACCATTCCATACTAATACGGGTCATCCTCAAGCTATACAGGTTAACCAATACAAATAAAGGGACCTGTGCTAATTCCACACAAAGAAACCTGTAGAAAAGCTAAGTTTCCTACCACCCGGTGTTCGTAACCACTGGTTTCCATAGGTTTCGAATAAACTGACGTCTTGCCAAAAAACAAACAAACAACAACAAAAGAATTTCGGTACTCGTTTCCCAACTAATTTAGCTACGGTTCTAAAATTTCGATTTTCCTAGTCTGCGATAGCACACGAGAGTTAGAGCTCAGCTTTCGACCTAGCTTCGTGCGATCTTGAGCGTTCGCTTGGGTTTCCCTTTCCGGGCGAGTTTCGCGTTCTTCGTATCCGTCTTCGTCGTGCAGGGCATTCCTTGGCAAAATGCCCTATGCCCTCTCACCTATAACACCTGAGTGCGGCCTTAGACCTATCTCTAAGCGTCGTTTCGAATTTCTGCCATGCTGTCTTTTTCCCGTGGAATTTTGGGCACAAGTTGAAACGCGAACTAGCTGGGTCAGCAACTTTCGACGCTTCTAGCTTCAAACAGTCGGACGGGTGCCACCGTCCTATTTTAGCCTGCTTTAGGTATTCTCCAGCTTATCTTTCGGTTCCCTCCTGCCGATTCTTGCAGAAGCTTCAAGGGTTAAAATTAATTTTTCTAAAGAATTTGTCGGCTCTGAACCTGGCCACTTTGGTATAAGTGAGATTAATAAAAGTTCTTTGTGAACTGTCGGTGCTCCTTGGGACATTCGCTCTCTAAGTCTTTGAATTTCTAATTTTGACTCTTCCAATTTTTGTTGTAGCTGTACGTAAGCCATCGTTTAACAATAGTCGAGTAATAAAAAAATTGACAAACAAACCACAAAAGAAAAGGGGGAAAATGTTTCCTCTGTTCGCGGTCTAATTTCGTTTACGGATCTCTTCCTTCAATCTGCCGTTAAAGTACATATCAACCACTTAATTACAGGTCCTGTACCACCACACTGCGCACACGTAATTCGCGTTGATGCTAACCCGTCGATAAATGCATCGCCGCTATCAAATTTTGTTAAATCCCACCGTTGCCACCATTTGTAATGCCTTAAATTGGAGCGGACTAGATTTTACTAGTGCTACCCTATGGGACATAAATATACAAGTAGCGTGAGGGATTCGTAACACTGATATCCTGATAAATGGTAGAAATCTTCCACCAGTCAGTAAATACTGACAGTACGCTATAAGGGTGTAGTACGTGAAGACAAGTAACTGACCAAAATCAAACATGACTATAGATAGTCTATATATTGTAAATCAATGATGATAATGCTATAGTGCAGATATGAAGGGGATGGTAAATGAAACAAGAAAGATAAAATGCTTATCTTGCTCTTGTATAAACCCGAATAATTATGAATTTAGAATTTAGTTCAGATCGTCCGAATTATATTACGAAAGTGTTTCACTCCAATTAATTTGGAATGCAGAAAATTAACTCAGTCAATCTGGCTTACCTTGTAGTATGAAGGAGCGATGCCACATCGTAATCAATATTAAACTTTGTATAATAATTATCGTTCTCAGAGTCTTGCAGATACGTAGTGACCGGCGAACAGCAATTCCTTCGAGCGAATTGCACGTCAGCAAAAAGCGGGGGTTTATATTAGAGCAAAATGATACATAAACATATTTTACAGTTGAGACAAACTGATCGCGTCAGAGTTGGGGTTAAGCGCTTCGAAAGAATGGGGAACTGACAAATAAGAGCTGAGTTGCAACTGTGAGCGATCGTTCGTTTCGCAATGAGGAAGTGAATGGAATCTAACTGTAACCATTTCAACATACAAATTCAAAAATACAAAAATTAATATGTAAAATCTAACACACAATAATTTACATTTTACATTCGTTACACTAACTTCCGACCAAGTCACGATGACACATTGTTTTTGGCAATTCCTGCCACCTTGCTAAGGATCCGAACGTGCAAGAATGATTTTTAGACGGGGGCGGGTAACGACAAAATTTAGACACTTAGGGTACATATAGTAATACATAGTAACGTACGGGTACTGTGTTTTTGTAGTCTTTGTCACGTCTGTAGCTTGAAAGGCGTATCTCGTATCCTCCTACGCACCCTGTATGCCTTGTCGATCACACCTGCATTGTTTAAACTTGCGGTAAATATGAAGCTACGATGACCTTGGTCACATGTGAGATGCAACAGGATGGAATTACTGCGTGGCAATGTCTTAGTACTCTCACATAATCAGGAATGTTGTCGGTGTGGGCGAGCAATGCTGTAAATAAATACATCAGTGGAGCTAGCTAATTAATAAAACGATTAAATAATTACGTAATCAGAGTCTTTGAGAAGTTAATAGTTCTTCCAAGTCAAGAAATCCCCTACTCTCTGGAACCCGAATCTTTACCATCGTCTCTATCCCGAGCCAAATTAACCCACCTCACGCTCTTCCATTTATTTAGTTAAGGTACACTTTAATATTATCCTCACCTGTGCCTAGGTCTTCCATACAAAAACTTTTCTTCGCGTTTCTCAACAAGATCCGTATATGCAGTTCTCTTCTTCGCCGTAAGCGTCATATGTCGCACCTTTCTCATTTTCTTGATTTGTCCACCTTAATAAAATTTGGTAAGGTGTACAAATATTTTAGCTCCTCATGAGGCAGTTTTGTCCAGTGTCATATCTCTTCCTCCTTCTTACGTTCAAGTGCATTGCTAAGCTTCCTGTTCGCGAACAACCTCAGCCGATGTACAGGCAGAAGTGTGGTTCAATATATTTCAGCAGTTACATACATGATCTGAATAGATAGGGGCGAGACAAATTGTTATGGACGAAATGGTAGCAGTCTTTCGCCGAATTTAGTCTCTTCTTAAGTTACTCATGCATTCCATTATTATCTGTTAATGTCGTTTTCAAGTGTTCTAATTCTGTAACTTTATGAAATGATTTATTAGCTATTTGCTAATCTTATTTGGTTCTGCCTTTTGTTCGCAAGAGGTGAAAATATACATAGTTTCCTCAAAATTTACTTACAGACCGGTTGTTCTTAACCGTGGGCTGCGCTTATAATACCGTGAACCCTGACTCCCGATCATTTTTTCCGGTGTTCAAATAGTGGTGTTGATACAAAACACCGGTTTTAAATACTAATTTAAAAATACTTTTTTTGTGATTTATTAACATACAGGTAAAAAGGTATGTATGTCTCTGTCTTTCTAAAGGCATAATTTGCATAACAACTGATGATTAATCGGTTATGACCAAATATGGTAAACTAATCGATGCCGAACAGCAGCTTTGCTTGTCCCATGGTACAAACTTAGCGAAATTCGTCAGTAAATAAAAAAATATATATGAATTTAAAAATTGTGTACAATATGAAGAGGAAAGTTACGAAGAGGACGATGAGTATAATAAGGGTGGTTTAATTATAGAAATTGGTATTGGTAGTGTTCCTTATGATCTGAATCACAATTGTTTATCTCATCTTATAACGAAAATAAGAAAAGTGTTGAGAAATTTTAGAAGGTCGCAAAAAAGGTACATATTTACAAAATTATAATGCAGCAGGATTGGGCAAAGGAATCGTCTTGCAACTAGAATCCAAGCCTCGTTGGAACAGCTCACTGTCCATGCTTGTAAGAATTTTTGAGTTGAGATATTGTGTGCAGAAAGCTTTAATTGACGTGTATTAAAATATTAATTTCTGCTAGGAAGAACGTAATTTATTATCTGAAGCTGTATCTGCACTGATGCCTACAAAGTTAGCCATAGATGCGCTATGCTGCAAAGAAACAAATCTTTTGACTGCAGATGCTGCCATACAATTTATGATGGAAAATCTTTGCAATGAAAATTTAAAAATTGCTACAGAATTTTATACGGCATTGCAACTCTGTATTTCACAGATGCCTATACATTTATCGCAGATTTTTTAGTATTTGCAAAGCGGGGCACAAGACACTTTACTTCTCAGACACAGTAGAGATACTAGAGCGAAAATTATACTTCGCTTAATAAAATGTCTTTCTCCTTCAGAAAATGGCGAAAGGAATTCAAACTTAGAAGACCATAACGGAACGAACATCAGTGTTCCGCAAATTATTTCCAAAATAAGAAATTGGATGCAGTCATTCAAAGATAAATTCAAGTCGACAATTAATGGAAGATTTAACTGTTCTTGCTAAAATATTTCAAAGCCTAGGAAGTATGGTTAAAAAGAAAATAAAGTTCTTTGAGGATGAGGGAATAAGATGGTTAAACCTGTGATTCGTCTACGACTATCTCAGTACAACAGCACCGTCCAGCATAGGATCCGAATTTCCTTTCCGCCGCTAATCGTGTATGTACCAAAATTAAATCGAGTTTGAACGATAACGTTATTGTTTATGTTTCTAAAAACTCACTTTATTCGGACTGGTAGTGAGGATGCTCAAACATAACTCAAATTTTCAGCATCGATAAGTATATTTTTAGAATAACTGTATTTTTAAAATTTTTGTCACAATATGTATTATTGTAACAAAGTTTTCATTTCGAATATGAATTCAAGTAATTGTTTGTTTTTTATACGTCGTTGCACCAAATTATCTTCAAAATTTATTTTAAAAAGTTTCATAAATTAAGTATAAATTAAGAATGAATTAAGAACACCAAAATATCGGAGATTTTGACTGGTACTGTGAGCCCTAGGTGCACGCATCTCCTGATTGTTCCATACAACTTTCCTGGGCATGCGAGTCATGCCAGATATTTCTTAATTTTCTGAAGTGAAATTGAGAGTTTAATTCGATTTGTTTTATTTTATACTTAAACTGTGTTTGTTTTAAAGACGGATTTACATGAACGACTTTTGATGTAACTGCTAGAACACATTTTGAAAAATAAAAGTCCCGAGCAGCACTAAATTTAAGAACCTCTCTTCTAGACCAATCTCCTTATTAGCGACTAAGAAAGCTTCGGGTTTCTTTTTTATATTTTATAAGTTTTCATCCTTGTACATCTAAACGAAGACTTCTTTATAACTGTTTTTTAAGAAAAGATGCTGAACCACATCTGTTATTCTTTCCATACTTGTACTGATTTATCCAGTAAATGGCAAACTCTTCTTCACAAAGGCAGCGACTAAAACCTACAACCTCCATCCAACACGGAATGCATTATTTACTTACCCACCTCTGTTTTAAGAGGAAGGAAGTGTTAGCTTTTTTGAAGGATGTTACTTTTACTTAAAACATGAGGTCGCTGGAACTTGCATGCAACTCTTTATCTACACAATAAATCTTTTGAAACTGAGAAGATGCTCTGCGATATTGGGTACTTAAGAGAATATTTTTACATCCAGTTTCTGAAAATGAGGTTTGAAGACCATTGATGACTTCGGTAGAATTATTCACGCATTTTTTAGAAGTAGCTTGTTGGAATTTATTGTCAGAGTTGCGGCTTTCATAAGAAGATTTTCCGATTATTCTCATTTCTTTCAGAGGTAGACCATGTGTTTGGGGGATTCTCTAAAACACGGGCTGAGTAAAATACTTAAATCTAAGGAGGAAGGAAACAGGAGGGCAGGGTTAGCTTCACGATTTGTAAACTCCATCAGGTATTGTTACGATATCAAATAAAGAGGGCGGTATGTTCGGGGTGTTCAGCGAAAGTGAAAGGGAGGATATTTTGTCATAAAAATTTGGTTGGTGTACCTGAAGAGACGAGAGATCTTGAAATATTGAAATTATTTTTACGTCGTATAGATACAATTACGTAAACAAGCATAATTTCCGTCAGACGCAAACCCTATTATTCCATCAAACGCTACATGTCTCGACCAGAAAGTGATCAATCTCGCGTATTTCAACATAGAAATCCCCAAAACAAGTTGAAAATGTAAGTAGTTCTCCGAGGTCTCACGAATGGTATAAATAATGTACTATAGTCATTTTGTAATTCCCGATGGAGTGTCGAAAATTACAAAATGACTGTAGTACATTATGCATCATTGGCGAGATCTCAACCTTGTTTTTGGAACACTTGTTTTGAAATACCTGAAGATGGTCAGTATATGATCGCAGCATACACTGTTTGGAGAAATAATCGGAGTTGTGTCTGACCGAAATTTTGCTTATTTACGTAACACTGAAATATACCTTGAGAAGGGTAGCCTTTGGGTAAGGGAATTCCCTGTAGGTCGTACACAAAGGGTCAGAGTAGGAGGGCAACTATCCAAGGAAATCAAAATAACCTCAGGGGTGCCGCAAGGGAGGGTTTTGGGCCCACTACTGTTCCTAGTTTAAGTAAATGACATTTGTAAGAACATTGATTGGAGTATTAGACTCCTCGGTGACGACTGTATAATATATAGGAAAATCACATACAAAAGCGACATAGGAAACTTGCAGAAGGATCTGGACACCTTGGAGGGAGTGGGCGGTGGAAAATGAGATGGAAATAAATCCTGGTAAAAGTAAGACAATAAGATTTACGAGAGCTCGGTTTAATAATTCATTGGGTTACTCCCTTGATGAACAAAAAATTCTGGAAGCGAGCAATTGTAAATACTTGAGAACAATCTTGCAAAGCGATTTTAACTGGGTGGACCAAGTAAAGTACATAGCGCAAAATGCCTGTACTTTTTAATGCGTGTTATCAAAAAAATAAAATAGGAAAACAGAAACTTTAGCCTACGTGTCATTGGTACGTTCTGTTTTTAATATGGTGCTGCATGCCGGGATCCATGCAGAGCAGGACAGATAAATGCGTTAGACCGGGTACAAAGGAAAGCTGCTCAATTTGCTAATGATACGAAGGCTTCAGAATGGGAAACCTTGGCTCAGCCTAGGACTATAACACGCTTATGCACACTTTTTAAAGCGTACTATGGGGCAAGGTCTTGGAAAGCTATACGCGACAGGTTGCGAAGGCCTTTCTATTTCAGTAGGGTTGATCATGTTCGGAAAATTAGGGACAGAAAGCAAAGAACGGATATCGGGAAGTGTTCCTTTGTAAATGAGACTATTAAAAACTGGAACCAACAACTACCTGCAGAAGCGTTAGGGACTTTTCCTAGTCAACCTAAAATTTTTAGGAAGAGAGTTAAGAAGTCAATTATAAACGGGGTGAAGTGAAAGGAATAGAAATGTGGCGAAGATCGTCTAAAAGTGCAGTGAAGTGAGGTGAGGTGAAGTGTAATGATGTGAGGTGAAATGGAGCGGTAGGAAATTTAAATGGGATTAACAAATGAGAGGGCAGTGAAGCGAAGTGAAGTGTCTTTAAGTGTAGTGAAGTGGAGTGAAGGTCTTAGCAACAGGGTGTCTATCATTATTAGAAGTTTGCTGCTTATATGGCTGTTTCTTTCCTCACATTCTTTGGTTCACTTTTGTATAATTATATATATGGTTGTATGTTTTGTATGCTTCTGTTTAATTTTGTAAGTTATGTATTCGTATTGTTATGTTATGTATTCTTATTTTTATGTTTACGTATTCTTAGTGTTATGTATATTCCGTTCTGGGTATTCTGTTTCATTGTGTTGTTTTGTGTATTGTTTGTGTGTAAATGTGTACTGTACTACTGCCACTGGGTGTCAACTCAATTGTAGTTAAGGGTGTTCAACGGATTCGTCTCAGAATTGGTACCAGAGGCAGATAATTGTTAACGCAGTAATAAACATTCAGTTACCATAAAAACCGGAGATTTTATTAACTATCTCAGCAAATAATACCAATATTCAAGCACTTTCTCAATAGTGAATCAATGGTAACTATCTCTGTAGACGCAAAACCTTGACGTGAACAATAGATCAACTATGGACCATGGATAATAACATAATTCAGTATTTTGTAATCTGATGTGCTGTCAGACAGAGTATTAACAGGTACAATTTTACTTGTATCTTTTGTATTGCTTTGTCAGACTACGAATATAAACTTTCTCATTATGCAGTTTTTTGTAGCCTTCTGTTCCTTAGTCCATCTTAGACCCAAAGCTCTTCCTCGGCATTGTATTCCCGAACACCGTCAACTTCCCTTTGCATGAATAAATGAGTATTCTCGTGTAGATTCGCTTGTATTTTTGTCCCTAATTCTGGTGACTGCAAGTATAGCAAACATGTATTTGCTGAATCCTAATGAAAGAAGATGACAGCGTTGAAAGCTTCGTCGAAGTGACGACGGAGGAAAGAATGCAATACAAGCAGTAGTCATGATGTGCACATTCATAGTTCTTGAGATATTATTGTGTAAGAAGTTAATTCACGTTAAATATTTACAAAGTTGATTAAATAACATTGAAATAAATCAGTTTCTTATTTTAAAATTATTAGTTTCTCCTCTTGCTCTAGAATTGTGTTGCCTCAGAATAAAGCTGACTGTTCTGTAACAAAAAGAAAATTATTAAGATAATGAACGGCCAAGAAGCACGATGCATGTCCAATGGTCCAGATTTGTTATTTTACATATCGACCTCAAATATTTCTAAAGTTATACTACTACTTGCAAAGCCTAACTACCAAGATAGTGTCATTAGAATGTTACTATAATGTATGACATCACGTTGTGTAAAGATATAAATAAATGAAATGAATATTAGGCTTATCAATGTTGTGTCTTTATTAGTCGATAGAGTCTATCTGTCTAATTATACTTAAATTATTAATTTATTCCTTTTTAACTCTTCTATAATTAAAAAAATATGGGAAATTTGTAACTTTAATGGCGAAATTAATATTTGTGTGATCTGTTCAATACCGCATTTGGTAGATAAATTTTAATACAGTCATTTTGATATACAAGTTATAATTATTTTGTAACTAGCAGTATAAAGATTGTGTTCAGGAGTGTGACCTCATGTAATCTGGTAGAATGTGACCAACCTTGAGAAGAAAGATAAAGATGGAATCAGTACATTATTAGGAAAGATTGGTAACGTGCTGCTAGACTAACATGATGGTATTTTCTTACGCAAATAGGTAGGTAACTAGCAGTATCACGGTGTCATAATCTAAACGACCTCAATTAAGTCTCGTCTAGCAGTTCTGTCGAATTTCTGGAAATTCCACTTCAAAAAGAAGAAGTTCCATTTGAGTCGCCAGACTTATCCCGCCAAACATTAACATTATGACACACAATCATGTTTAATGTCAATGAACCACGTACCCACAGATATTGCAAGTAATAGTACTTAAAGGGTTTTCAAAGAGAAGTGGCTTTCCTGTCACCGGATAACTTTATTGTTATTATTATTAGTATTATTATTGTATTTTTATCAAGACAAAAACAAGAAAACAACAAACATACTAAAAAGGACAAAAACCCACAAACGGAATATAAGATTACCTATACATTGTGTAGTAATCTATAGTAATCAGTGCTACATAATATTAAATCTGACTTGAAGAACAATTTTTGAGATTTCACAAATTCAATATATACCACTATGCATTTTATTTTTACTGTTAGAGGTCATGTATTTAATGACTGAGAGTGGTCAATATGAAAGAAACATTTAGCAGGTGTTGAGGGAATTAATAACATTTCTTGTTGTAGAAGATGCACATTGATCAATTTTTAATATTACAACTAACGGTCTACAGTCAGTCCGCCTAGAAAGAAAAAGGCCACGTTGAAGGCATAACCAACGAGTTGAAAAGCCGACGAATGTTAAAAATATTTGCTGCGGGCTTGACCCTTAGGAGCCTAACGTTGTATATATATGGAGCACCTATTCTTGATGTTTCTAGATCACACACAACGACGCAGCACAGTCGGTAGGACTCCTCTGGACGA
>Ga0268261_10004991_pt1 | contig 10017 bp, 10 predicted proteins | sample TergutNc150P1_FD_190353 | JGI IMG/M metagenome (GOLD analysis project Ga0268261, IMG submission 190353) | Nasutitermes corniger P1 segment gut microbial community from laboratory colony in Florida, USA - Nc150 P1 (SPAdes) (version 2) | ecosystem: Host-associated > Arthropoda: Insects >... | reverse complement strand
ATCGTGGATTCGAATCCCACCGGGGGCATGGATATTTGTCTGTTGTGAGTGTCGTGTGTTGTCAGGTAGAGGTCTCTGCGACGAGCTGATCACTCGTCCAGAGGAGTCCTACCGACTGTGATGCGTCATCGTGTGTGATCTAGAAACATCAAGAATGGGTGCTCCATATATATATGACATTAGTCGCCTAAGGGTTAATAAACATTTCATCCAATAAAACCGGGAAATGCACTAATGTTAAAATTGTATTTTTTTACACACAATATGCCATAACCCTGACATATTTTGATCTCTCTTGATCAAACTCAGGGAGTTACTGAAAATCAATACAGCATATATAAAACTTAGATGGATTACTGAATACATGAAAGTTTGTGCAATAAAATGCCTGAAGATATTATACACAAATTTGAATGTATTTAACAATCCATCTATGTTTTTATATATACTTTACTGATGTTTAATAAAACTGTGTAAAAAATATAACTGTAACATTAGCACATTTGTTGGTTTTATTGTATGAAAAGTCACTTGGTCATGAAAAAGTAATAAAACAAGAGGAGGAATCAAACAAGAGAGGCAATGTATTTTAACATAACGAGGTACATCTGCATAACCCTTTTTGTCATGGTAAAGCAGTATTATATATTATGAGAGTATCTGTAGCCTTAGGTATCTGGCATGCCACACACAAGCACCATATTATACTGTCATCTATGGCCTGTCCAGCTATACCATTTTTGCTGCTTCTCGTACATGGCACGATTTTCAGAAAAAAAAGTTACTGCATATAAAATGTGTATTTTGATTTTCTCTACAACTTCTGTCTGAAACATTCCTCATTCTAAGAAGAAATCAGCAAGATACTATCTTATATGTACATAGGTCTTCAAATAAATTATCTGTTATTCTTATCACATTTTAATGAAACATGAATTTTCTTGACAGATTTTCAAAAAATTTAAAAAAAAAACCCTCTACTGGGAGCTCAGTTGTTCCATGCAGAGGGACATGACAAAGCAAAGAGTCACTTTTTGCAATTTTGCAAACACACTCAAAAAGTGGTGGAAAGAAAGTGTCAAACAATGAAAATTTACTTTAAAACAATTCAAAGAGGAGTTGTATGATGCATGTGGCACAGATGGGAGGATGATATTAAAATGGGTTTTAAAGCAGCAGGATGGCGAGATGTGGGATATATTCAAATACCTCAGAATAGGGATGTCCAGTAACAATTTGTGAAGATGGTAATGAACTTTCAGGTGCCATAAAATGTAGGGAATATCTTGACTAGGTGAGAATTATTACATTCTTAAGCACTATGCTCCATGGGATTAAATAAACAAAGCATATGTACTTCTGCTGATGAGTAATTAACCATTAAAATGACTGCATACACTAATAATTTCATGCATTACTTACTGGACTAATACATTTAATTTTATAAAGCAGCAGTCCTACAAACTTTCCTATATGGAAATAAATCGGGGACAATTAAAGCAGTACATAAATTCAACATAACGAGAGACATGACATGAGATTTAAAGGTTACATTAGACAACATAACATTATGTATGAAAACAGTACTACGAAAAACTAAAAATGCAGTCAGTACAAAAGAACTTGGATGAACACAGACAAAAGTGCATAAACCAAACAATTATGAATGGATATTGACACAGATCCTGTGGTACAAGGTTTAATGCCATGCTGAAGTTAATGTGACCTTGCACTCTTCTTCTGTTACTGCAGTATTGTGGTACACATTTTATTGAACTTAATGAAATGAACTGTAAAAATCAAAACTCCAGGAAGTACAGCTTTTATCTCTTTGCCACTTAACAAAATACCCTTGCAGTTCATACTAACAGGGTTTAATACTGATAACGGTATTTGTTAATTCACCTGTGGTGAGGGTATTTTCAAAGCCATGTGAAATACTTGTGTAACATGAATAATGTTCCTACATTTTCAGAATTACCTCAACATTAACTGCTGTGTGTTACAGTAGTTAGCAGTTTGGACAAATGGACAGATTACACATAAAATGATTTACACTGGGTCACCTGATAGGATTATCCTCTGCAGAGGAATGAGACAGCTGGGAAGACCTACACATAATAAACACACTGTATTTGGAAAATATGGACAGGCTCCTGAAGCAGGTTTGTGTAAGTGTGAAAATAATGGTGGCTGGAGGAATGGCTGGGCACAGTTACATATACACTGATACAAACTAACCATAACCTTGTCTTCTATGTAGTTTAGTTCATGAGTGATGCCAGACTTGAAAATGATGGGATCATAGGCGAAAATTTTCTATTTAAAGTCGAAACTCGAATAGTCCAGGCATCTGAAAATAACAGGAAACCTGTGGGGTGTGCTGAATTAGTAACTGTCCTATTGTCCGAGATTCAGTGAAAGTTGACAGGTCTATGTCTTGTCCAAGAGTTCATTACTAAAAAAGGCAAATCTTGTGTGTACAACATGCTGGCTGAGCTCAGTCGCTTCCCAGAATGTGAAATGGCTGTGAGAAGATACAGTAAAGCAAATGGTAAAGTTATACCTCAGCACTAGACGGGGAGATGACAGCTTTACCTTTGACAAAAGAGCCCCTCTTACCCACTGACTAGTAAGCTGGGTATGCCTCACAGCTTGTCCTGATGTTTGAGAGATGAGAAAAATCTACAAACCCTGCTTGTAATCAAACCACAGGTTCACTGAATGGCTTGCAGCTTAGTCAATAAACCAACTCAGCTACCCCAGCTCATGAGATAATCATGTAATCCAACTCCTAATTTCTTGGAAACTTATTTTTTTGGCTTCTACAGGTTCACTGCTATGTTCAAAGAGGCACACCCTGGACTGTATCTGGAGCCAGTTTAGTTCCAAACACTTCACATCATAGTCCAAAGATCTCTCATAGTTTTTCCCACATTTAGTCACTCTAACAATATCAAATGTAATGAAAATTCATGTGTGCTCTTTCATAGGTTCAAATATTCTCCTCAGCTCACTGTTCTCAAACACCATCAGTTTATGTTTCTGTACATATTTAGTTTCCCAATACAATGCTTGAAAATAAAAGATATGAACTGAATGGTATCATTTTGTTTTAAAAAAATCCACACCAATATGCCAATTGCTGGCCACCTGCAGCAATATATAGAAAAAATAACCTAAGTTTTTTAACGGACTTTTTACTGATTGACAGGAAATGTTTGCATGATCTTCATTTTCATTATTTCTATATTTCTCATATTTAAACAGTTTTGGACACTATATTAAAAACCTCCTCCCACTAAACACAAGATCTGATCATGCCATATTTTATCGCCAATACATAAATATATATAAATGGACTTCATGGAGTGGGAGGATGTAGACTGCATGCAAGTGGTCGGTTTGTGTGAACACGTTAATGAAACCTCAAGTGGCACTGACTAGCTGAGTAATTGTAACCTCAAGATGGACACTCTGATCTGTGCAGTTATTAAAATGTATTGTTTCCTTTAAAACACGTTATGATATAAAGCCCAAATTTGGAATTGTAACATCACCATCTGTTAATGCCTATGCTTACACTTTCATGTACTTATAATGTCCATCAATAAATCTTGTACATATAACCTACGCCATTATACAGGGTGTTTCAGGAGGAATGGTAAATATTTTAGGAGGTGGCAGTATGGACTATTCCGAGTAAATAAGTTCATAAAAACGTGTCCAATTTTCAATGGGTGTGAAGATACAGCTGTTTGAAGTTGGCCTTATTCCTTTAGATTTTTGTCTGTGGGGATGGATGAAAAGTGAAGTCTACAAGGAAAAAGTAAACACAAGAGACGAACTGGTTGCTTGCATTATAAATAGTGCTGCCCTCATAAAGCAAGAATGCCAAGACAACCTCAGGAGAGCTACACGTACTAGTGCCAAGGGAGCTGAAAAGTGCATTGAAGTCAATGGTGGGATTTTTGAACACTTACTTTGAACTGTTGCAATTTATTAAGATCATTTACATAACCAATAAATGCAATCAATAAGTCATTTGTCTTTCCTTCATACCTTTTGTAAGGCTTTTTACATGTAACATTCAAACAGCTGTATATCCACACCCACTGAAAATTGGACACATGTTTATATGAACTTATTTACTTGCAACAGTCCATACTAGCACCTCCTAAAATATTTACTGTTCCTCCTGAAACACTCTGTATAATGGTACAGGCCTCCCATCATATTATGTATGTTCTACATATTGTAATTAAAAACGCTGCCACTTAAGAAGTAAGCTAATGCACCACTTCCTTTAGTCATCTATTAATACTTCATGACACTCATTCAGGAATGCGTTAAATCACACTTCAAACTTGGTGGTATAAGGTATAGAACACACTCAGACTGATTGTAGTGCATTCTCGCAAATGAACATTTACCTAGTTCTTTGCAATATACCATTACGATCATAAATGGCCAAACATCCGACCAGGCTGCGTCTGAGGTATGATATACTTTTTGATATCAACTAAGTCCTATTTCCAGACTACAAAATAACACGCCATGCAAAAAACATACACCGTACAATGAAGGAAATTTACTAATCTTTTCGACAGTGTACGTAATCACAGACTTCCCTCACACTTCACCTCTCTGATAAACACGATAATACGAACTGTTTCACGTGTACGTTTATGTTATCAAACATGTCAGGGCAATCCTACATCGGAAACTAGCAATGTCAGAGATAGAACTTATACTTGATCATATGGCCCACTAATAAATATTTTTGAACACGTTCTAATCTGCCACGTCTTATCCGAATATGACAACTTACAATTCAGGTACACTATCAGAATCAACATCATCGTCGCTTTCGCCAGAAGAGCTATAATCTGCTACCAGCGACGCCATATTGGTATTCATCACAACTATTGAAGCCGGAAATACTATTGCCAATGCACCACCGTGCGGGTATACAGAAATTTACCTTGCATACCTGCATTCGTTGCTTATAAACTGTTTTCTAGAATGTGACATTAGGAGGGTTTAGCAGAACCAGGAGAGCTTGAAATTAAATAATACGCATTACCTTCCGGCTTACGCGTATGATGTAAATATGTTGGGTTGAAGTATACATACTAGGAAAAAAAAAACGGAAACTTCAGTAGTCGCTAGTAAGGAGATGGGTATAGAAGTAAATGTGAAGTATAAGGTCGTGTCTCGAGACCAGCATGCAGAACAAAATCACAACACAAATGTCGGTAATAACTCCTTTGAAGGGGTGGAACAGTTCAAATATGTGGGAACATCATAACATATCAAAATTCCATTGATGGAATCTAGAGTAGGTTGAAGTCATGGAAAGCTGCCTATTATTCGGTACAAAATTTTTGCCTTCCAGTTTTCTTTCCAATATTGTAAAGATTAAGATATACAGAAGTATAATTGTTAATGGTGTTTTGTTTGGGCGCAAAAACTTGGTCTCTCTCATGGAGGAAGGAATGTAGGTTGTGGCCTTCCAGAGTGGGGCGCTGTGGGGGTGATTTGCGGCTAAGAAGTAGAAGGTAACATGGGAGTGGACAGGACTACGTACCTTGAACTTTATATGATTGGTACACCTCATGAAATATTATTCTGGTGAATGAGATGGGTGGGGCACGTGGTACATTTGGGTGGGAAGAGAGGGTGCATACCAGGTTTGGTGGGGAGACATGGGGGAAAGGACACTTGGAAGACCTACGAGTAGATGGAAAGATATTAATATTTAAGTAAACTCTGTGGCATCAAGAAATCTTGTCAGTATGCACATACGGATTTATCTTGAGAGAATGACACAGGTGGATTATATATAATGGAGTTTTAAATGAACACTGACTTCACTTACATAGGGTGTTTCATATAGGCCAGAAGGAAAGTCAATGGGAACATATACATAAATATATATAATGTACATTTAAAACACTTTCATTTTTAAATGCAATATGAAATCATTACTAAATATTACATTCAGTCTGTTCTACAGAGCTTTCCACAATAATTCTGCACAGAATGTGACAAACAAATACAAAAGTATAACAAAATCACTTAGAAAGAAACCAGTGTAAAGAAGTCACTTTCATTATTTCTGTTACACAAAATGGAGTGACTGCTTTACACTGCTTTAATTTTTTCTCCTGTGTTCTTCCCTGCAGTTGCACCAGCATCTGCCCTAGTAAATCCTGGCATGAGCAGAGGAATGTAACACTTGCAAATACTTCAGCTGAGCATCAGATAGCAATATTTGAAGTCACAAGTTCATATGGTCACAATATGGTCAGGAGCATCAAAGTAGAGAACAGGCCTCCAATAAAAAAAAAAGTAATACACTACATAAAACCAAAAAAATCATCAGGGTATGATGAAATAACATGTGGAATAATAAAAGCTTGTGCATCTCTCATTAGTCACCCATTAAGCCACATTTATAGTCATTCGCTATACACAGGTATGTCCCCTGACCATCTTAAAATTACAGTAGTGAAACAAATTCACAAGAAAGGAGATAAAACTAGTATGACAAATTACAGGCCCATCTCATTATTAACAGTTTCTTCTAAAGTGCTCGAGAAAGGTATGCAGAGTAGATCAAGCCAACATCTGCTTACTAACAACATATTGGTCACAGAACAGTACAGTTTATAAAAGGGATATCAACTGAAGATGCTGCCTTCAGACTAACAGACAGTGTATTCAAATCTATTAACCAAAATATGCATAAAAGAAAAATTTTCTGTGATTTGGCACAGCCTTTTGATTGCGTGACTCATGAAATTTTATTGGCTCTATTACATTTATATGGAATTCGAGGAGTATCTGATGATTGGTTCAGGTCATTTTTAACTAACAGAAGACAGAAAGTTGAAGTAACATCACCTAAATCAACTCAAAATTTTTTCTCTGACTGGGATACAATGAAACATGGAGTTCCCCAAGGATCAGTTCTAGGGTGTCTGTTGTTAATAATATACATAAATGACTCTTCCCTGAGAGTAATTCCTTACCAAAACCAATATTACTTGCTGATGATACTAGTGTCATAATTTCTAGCAGAATTTTTGAAGATTTCTGCTCAGCATCAAATTTAGTTCTCTCTTGTATGATTAAATGGTTTGCTGCTAGTAATTTAGATCTAAATTTAGATAAAATGAATACAATGAATTTAATATTCATGGATCCGTGCATCGTAGTATGACTCAGTAGAAATAACCAACAAGATGCAACCTTGTAACAGAATTTATCATTCCACCGTTCATTGACAGCTCAACATGTTTCGAGCGGCATACCACTCATCATCAGGAGCTCTAACTGTATTTGCAGCCTCTGGTTTACATACGCATGTGGTGACCGGCCGTAGTCAAGTCTGAGTGTGAGCTGCTCAGTTCACACTCAGACTTGACTACGGCCGGTCACCAAATGCGTATGTAAACCAGAGGCTGCAAATACAGTTAGAGCTCCTGATGATGAGCGGTATGCCGCTCGAAACATGTTCAGCTGTCAATGAACGGTGGAATGATAAATTCTGTTACAAGGTTGCATCTTGTTGGTTATTTCTACTGAGGAATACAATGAAATCATAACAAAGAATTTATCACATTCCACACTATATATTGGTTATAAAGAAAAGTATATAGAAGAAACAATGAATACAAAATTTCTTGGTTTATACACTGATAACCACAAAAACTGGAGGAATCATGTTGAGCAAATGATTCCTAAGTTAAGTGAAGCATGTAATGCTGTTAGGTCCATGGTCCATATCAGTAACACTAACACTCTCAAATCAATTTACAATGCACACTTTCATTCTATTATAAAATATGGAATAATTTTTTGTGGTAACTCTTCCTACAGTGGGAATATTTTCACTGTACAAAAGAAAATTGTCAGAATTATGGCTGATGCAAAACCCAGAACCTCATGTAGAAGTCTATTTCAGCAATTTGAGATGCTACTTGTTCCATGCCAATTAATATTTTCGTTAATGAACTTCACCATCAATAATTAGGAAATTTTTCAAACAAATTCGTCTATACATCATATTAATACAAGAAAATAGCATCATCTTCATAGACCAAATACCAACCTATCTTGTGTACAAAAAAGTACATTCTGTGGTGGGATAAACATTTTCAACAGTTTACCATGTAGTGTGACAATTCTCAAGAATGACAATGCAAACTTTAGAGCTGTCTTAAGAAAATTCCTGCATACACACTCCTTTCATGCTGTAGATATATTTTTTATGTGAAAAGATGACTTATAATACTGGTTTTTAAAATGTTTGTACTTTTTTACACTGTAAATTTGTATACTTGTGTATTATGACTTGTCCACATCCTACTGTTTTATGACATACTCATGTATCCATGGAATAGATATATATATCTATGTATGTAAAACTGCCTGTTCAACAGACTTTTCTCATTCTCTTTCAACATGGATGGTGCTGTTGGCTGGTGTAAGGGCATCATCGTGCTGCATATAATGAGAGTGCTTAAGTACTTTCTTTCTCAGAAGTCCACAAATTTTCCAAAAATCTAGGAGCCACCTTCGAACTGCATGTACCAAAAGGGTGACATGGAGCAAGTTCTATATTAAGGACCCATAATTTTGGCTTTACATGTGAACTTTACTGTTATCTGGCACTTTTTGCTCAGTACATGTGAAAAAATCCACATACCGTTCCTTTGCTTCTCTGCATATAGTTTACATCACAATTTAGTTCCTGATGCTGATATTACACCTTGAGGTTGAATTGTCACCTTACAGCATTTTCTTGTGCTTAGATATGTACTTTTCATTACAGTTATTTGTCTGCTGTCATTTGAATCAATTTTATGAATAAACAGTCGTGTACATGGTACATCTAGCCAATATTTGCCAAGTGCTGGTTTTACTGTTTCACATATAAAAACACTTCCTTCCTGTGATAAACATTCATTGTTTACATCAGTAGGAACATTTTCTTCGTCTAAGAAATGCACAGCTAGGTTTACGACCAAAAATGTAACATGAAATTCTGTTACAATGTACTTCATTGTGCTAGCCAGCTGATTCATAAGTGCCCGGCCTGAAAAGAGGTGCCACAAAATACTTAGAAAATGTACAAAAATTGTAGACATACTATTGTAATAAAAGTAATAATGAATCTTACCATCATTAAGGTTATTCCCAAGAAAAGAGAGGAACAAAACAGGAAGGGAGTCTAAAATGATAATGCGTATATTATGATGCCCATCTTGTTCATGGTGAAAACTGGTTTTCAAGTGTTGCAGGAATGAAAACAGCTCATAAACATCCTGTACTCTTGTCACTTGAATTCGTTCCATAACAGCACCAATCACCTACATTTAAGAAATATACTCTTAATATACTTCAACAAACAAAATACTAAATAACATATTTCTCGAGACACTGATTAAGACATTTCTTGCTGTTTATAGAATCTAAAAGTTCAAGATCTTGCTCTCAAGAGCCTGCCACTGGTCCTTGTCCTGAAACAAGTGAATCCAGTCCATTATGTCTTATCTTGTTTAACCTTTTGTCACTGGAGTTTTACATTTAATTCAAATAAATCACCAACCTGATGCAACAGTTTTTCAGTTTATTATCCTGATGTTTGTTTACAGCTCAACATGTTTCGGGCATTTTCCTGCCCATCATCAGGAGCTCAATGACTGCAGTGGCAGCCTCTGGTTTTACCTTCGTATCGTGGTGATAGTCGTGCTGTGTTCGTGGTCAGGCCGGCCGGCCCAATCATGAGCACAGCACTACTATCACCACGATACAAAGGTAAAACCAGAGGCAGCCACTGCAGTCATTGAGCTCCTGATGATGGGCGGGAAAACGCCCGAAACGTGTTGAGCTGTAAACAAACGTTAGGATAATAAACTGAAAAATTGTTGCATCAGGTTGGTGATTTATTTGAATTGTACGATGATGCACGGACTTACAAACCTTAAATTTTACATTTAAATTTTA
>Ga0268261_10004990_pt1 | contig 10018 bp, 5 predicted proteins | sample TergutNc150P1_FD_190353 | JGI IMG/M metagenome (GOLD analysis project Ga0268261, IMG submission 190353) | Nasutitermes corniger P1 segment gut microbial community from laboratory colony in Florida, USA - Nc150 P1 (SPAdes) (version 2) | ecosystem: Host-associated > Arthropoda: Insects > Digestive... | reverse complement strand
CATATTCTAGTATTGGTCGCACAAGGGACCTGTAGGCCAGGCCCTGTCCAACGCCCTTACTTGTCCCTCCCTGTACGGATCCCAGCACGCGGCCCCATATTCTAGTATTGGTCTCACAAGGGACCTGTAGGCCAGGCTTTTGGTGTTGCTATTTCCCTTTTTAGTGTTCTCATTGTAAAATGCAGCGCTTTCCATGCCTTTTTCACCGTGTAATTTACCTGATCAACCCACTGTCCACGGGAATAGTGTCTTCTGTCGGATATTCATATTCCTGCGAATCCTTTTTGCTAACTTCCTCCACTGTACTTTCTGGTATCGACAAGGATTCACATTTAATCGCTCGATGTTCTTTCCAGCAGTCCAACGAACAATAGAAGATACGACAATCTGGGCATTTGTATTTTGATTGCTGACATTTACAAACGCCACAGCTCATTTTCGTGAAACGAGCGGATTACAAAACATTTAGTTTTGTTTGTTGCAGCTTTCATTTTTCTTAGGCTCTTAGCGTTGAGAGTCTCACCTTGACCTTCAGCTTCACTAAATATAAATCAAACGTGATTTCGTGAGAAGTTACGTAACTTTCTATGTTTCGGATAACCAGTTTTTTTTCTCGTTTGGACACACCATAACGATTCCGTTTTTTACGGTTCTTATGATGGTCAGGACGAGGGCGGGGATTTTGATGATTTTAACTGTGTATTGTACTGAGCAGGGTTTTTTAGTTAGTGAAATAACGTATTTCTTGGCTAATAAAGTCTGGAATCACCGCCAGGACACCGAACATATTTAGTGGGTTTCTTTTTGATTATACTCAGCAGTTCCATACAAACGGTTTGTTAACAATTCATATAAGACCATAACCCCTATATTTACGTCACATTCAGAACACTTATTTTAGAGCATCAGAGTATTTGAGGCTGTATTTTGTAAAGTATTATTTTTCCTCTTGAGTCCAATTTATAATGGCCAGACAGCCATTGTCTAATTCAGCACCAGACAGCAGATATTGAGCCCTGGCAACTAGCACCTTCACGGGAAAGAAGCTACAATAAATTAAAAGATTAAATATATACTAATATGTATTTATTCTCCAGGTCAATGACAGGCTTTTCTTGCAGTGAAGTACCGTAATCGTATCACTGCCTAATTAATGAAACTTCATTTTTTTTTCAAATAACGTATTCTGAAATCACTTTCTTTTCAAAAACGCAAGTGAATTAGTACGGTCTCTTACTTTTCTTTTTCCATTATTACGTATTACTATTTTCTGGTTTTTTGATAAAAAATATTTAATTGTTCCTTGAAATAATAAAAGAGAGACAAGAGGTTTCGTGTCATCACCAACATGCACAATTTGATTGCACAATTGTCTCTCAAGTTACACTGGACAGTATATGAAGCCTGTCTAGACAAATACCGTAATTTTCTTAATTATATCAAGTGCTCTTCTGACAATCTTCATTCTTAATTTACTGGAATAAACAAGAAATAAAAGTGGCCAATGTATTTAAGCCATATGTTTGATTCGAGAACGCTTGTTGTTAAATGACGTGCTGAAGATTCACTCACTATACCATCTTTTATTTTGGTATAACCGGCAACCCCATTAGGGTAACTAGAATCTTTTTACAAGAATTTCTGTCGCGGAGCATACAAGCAAGAAATTTTTCGAATCTATGCTTTTCCGTAATGTTTTAAACAATTCTGCTAATGGCCACTTCATTCTTTAAATTTCCTTTAGAGTACCATTAGGAAGGCTGAAGTAGGTGATGAAACCTGAATTTGTAAGTGAGAGAAAGTTGTTTATTGGCTATGGAAGGAATGGCTCCTCGAGCAACACTTCATTCATTGCAGTTGCTTAATTACCTGTTGCACTGTTGAAGGTTGCTTGTTCACTTGTATGTTATTTCAGAACTATATATCTGTGAAGAACAGCGATATCTCTCCGCGCCTTATCAAGACGACAAATCTTTGATCAAAACCCATATGCAGGGTCGTGTCTTTGCAGGGCGCCACCAAAACACTTTGACCGAATGTGGCACAGTCCTGTCTTCACCAGCAGGTTTGCATTCCGCATTCCTATGATGATAATTAAGAGGACATATATGAAAAAGTTGTAAATGCTGATGAGTTTACCATCCTTAAAGTATTACCATCTGTTGCATTCCATGAACTTTATTAAATTAGAATTTGAAGGCCTTAGGATACAAATGTATTTTTCGTCAGTTGTTTTGCAATAAGAAGAGAAACTTGATAGAACGCGTTAAAAGACGTGACAGATAATCAAGATTTTATTTTCCACGTTCCTGCACTCTTTAAAAAAAACATACTACAAAATATTCATACAAAGAATGAAGTAATGTCGATACCTTAAATGATAAGGTTTTGGAAGTGGGAACATTTGTATTTTTGAGTTTTTTTGAAATATCTTCTTTATTCTCAGAATATGATTCCATAAACAATAAATATAAACAAAAACACAGATTGCGATATGTTTTTAAGTTCTGAATATCTTCCCTCATTTTGGAAGAATGGCTAGTATTTAGATTAATTGCCAAAATAAATCGGAAAATAAGACAAGTAATCAGAACGTTGACGTCGTTGAATATGCTGTATTACTCAGTATGTGGAATTCTTTACCGATCTAGGACACGTACAAAAAATTGTTGATAATGCTGTGTGATATATTAGGCTGTGAATGTGGCAAATATATTGTACCAAATAAATGCATAATGTATTTATATGCGAAGTGAAAAGTAAAATGTTCAAACTCTGAAGTAAAAGTTGGTTTGGTAAATGTAAATGTTGATGTAAGAGAAGGTCTACCAAGTATTGTCACAAAAATCGTTGAGGGATATTTGTGGTAACATTTCAGTATTTTTAAACATAGAGTCAAGCATTTATCACTCCAATTGATGCTACGAATTTTCACAGTTCGTATAAGGTGTTGCTGGTACTGACGGTATGGGAACGTTTATGAAAATTGCGCCTTGTATATGTCTTTGATACATGTTTACAATTACAGAAGGTTTTGGTACTTCGATACTATTCCTGTCATGAATCATCTATGTAGATATACTTCAGAGGGAAGTTTAAACGTGCCAGCAGCTGAAGCTCAGTAATTACTCCTCGGTAGCAGTGATTAAGCAGTTGAACATATTGTAGCTTTTTGTCGTCACTATCGGAAGGTACAAATGTAATCTGTGCTGAAAACAATATAGTATAGTCAGTTTTCCAAAGAGGTCTTTACATTGAAAATGCCATACAGTTCAATTGCACATCAATATACTGATTATTCCGCAACTCAGTTTTAACTATCAGGAATGTAAATTCCTCTTCCTTTAACGGTCTCACGCGACGGAATGAAACGTCTTAGTTTTCGCAAAGAAAAATCCGTAATATTGACACGAGCTCAGATGTGATGGCTGGTGTCACTGCGTAGGTTCGAAGGCAAACGTTAATGTACATAAAATGACAGAACAACAAAACCTAGCCTGTCGTAACTTTAAATGTTCACTTGAATGTACGCTGTGGATAGTCTTCCTCTTTGAACTACCGTCGTGTGTTCATTGGGAGATGAACACATTGCACTGTGTAAATTTCCGCTGAATAGAGCTTTTTGGGGCTTTACAAAATTTGCCAAATGTTACTATTATTTAATCATATTTGTTCGCCCGTCTGTCTGACTTGCTATATATATGTGTGTGTGTGTGTGTGTGTGTGTGTGTGTGTGTGTGTTTGCATGGAACAACTCAGATCCCACGGGACAGATTTGCACGGAATTTAATATTGCAAATTTTTTGAAAATATCATGAAAATTCAAATGTCATTAAAATCCGGTAATAATTGTGGGTACTTTACATGAAGGGGCCTGGGGTGGCGTAGTAGTTAAGGCACTGCGCTACTAGTTGGAGGGTCCCGGGACCGATCTCCGGTCACTGGGGAATATTTCCCGGGGCATCAGACAGTTCCATGTGCCCTAGGGTCAATTCAGCCTCTAAAAATAAGTACCAGGATATTCCTGGGGGTAAAGACGGCCGGTGCGTAAGGGTGACGACCTTACTACCATCATGTGCCGAGTGTCCAGAAATTCTGGAGCCTTAACCTACCAGAACCCCAAAGGCCACTAGGCCTGTAGTGGGATTACTTAACCTTAATTTACATGAAGACGTATGTTCATTTGTGATGATATCTTACTGCATTCTTGAGAGATAGGGAAAAGATTGAGACCGAATTTCTGTCAATAAACTAACGGACATTTTATAGTCAATAACATCTCCCGAAATTCGCTCCGTTTGCAAGATAATGTGAAAAAACTTCTAGATCCGAAATGTGACACAGATGACAATATAACCGTGGTGTATTTTTATTCTACGCAGGATAACTAAGGCTGCAAGCACACACTTAGAGTGTGTAGAACTTATTGTTTACCACTACTCGAATGCACCTCGAAGTTATGTTTATACGTACATTGCGTGACGTTTTACTGTATACACACGTTATTCATAATTAGTGATGGCATTCAGATGAAACTGAATTAGGATTGGCTGCACTTATATTGTCCTATCTTGCTATGATATAGAAGGTTAAATTAAAACATTCAACATTTGTTTTAATGGAAGCAGATTTTGCGTTTTTATGTATGTACATTACTGTCTGTTCAGAGGCCTATGCAGTCCAATTGTGGCGTTAGTAGCTCAGGCAAAGAGCTTATCGTTTACTACAAATCGACACAAGTTAGCAGGTTGCAAAAACCACAAACTATTAATTTTTTTAATCAGCTTCTATCTGCGTTCAAATTATAACCGGTCAAATCTCAAAATTGGGAATAAGAACTGCACCCAGGGAATATAAAGTTTGGTAGACACAGGAAACGTTTAATGTTTTCCGACTAGATAAAAAGATAGATAATCGAGGTTAGGTCACTTCAAGTTTATTTTCACAGTTACACTAATTTTTGTAAGTTCGATATTCACAATCAAATTATTCTTTTTGTCCGGTACTGTTAGAAATTTTATCAACAATATACACCTCTTTGTTATCTTCCCTATTTCCCTTTCAAATTGCTCGCACTAATGCTAGGCACAAATTATTTTCGGACCAAACTTGAGCTGGCTTCCCGACCACATCCCTGATCAAGCATAAGCAGCTCTCCGATTGATGAATGCCGAAAGCCACAGATGATGTTTTTGTTTACAGGGGGCAGAGCGGTTCGACGGTCACAAAACCTGAGCTAAAATTAGGCCGCATCTCTCTGCGAGAATAATACTGTCATAAACTTCAAAAAACAACCTCGGGGTCTGCACCCTTCCCTATGTACCAATATATTGTACTTTACCGTACTCTTATTTCAGAAAGTCCTAAGTTCATACACGTTCTTGATTCTTCCGAAAGTAATTTTGTCTGTCTCTCCGCCGAAAATATTTATTATCTGGTTTCGAACCAGGATCGTCGGTAACAAAAGCCTGGATGAGTTGCCTGCGTACTGACTTACATCTCTCAAGTCTTTGAAATCAGAGGTATAATCTCCCTATGTAGAAAGAGAAAAGCCCTGTTTATATATTAATATAAATAGGTGAAGAATATGTACCAGTTACCGCCCATTGTCACAATTGTCCACACAATCCATATCAGCACAACTGTTCGCCTGTATGTTCACCTTAGACAACAAAACACACATAATCCACACACAAACCAGCCATTGCTGCTTCAGTATCTTTCCTTGATACAGCATAGCAAAGTAGCGATGAGCTGGATCGGTCTGTCCACAGATACTGGATAATTGTACCGCTGTTGGGAAGGCGTTGGGTTCAGTCTAACACTCATAATTTAGAATTAGACTTTCACGATTATGATTATTGCTCGTAATGAATTGTTGGTGGCTTTACGCTGTGTTTACCGTGACGGTAATGACACCGGTCTGATGACGCTGTACGTGTAGCAATACCCAAGCGGTCTGCGCCTACTCAATCTGTTATACCGATAAATATGTACATTCATGTGTTCATTCGATTTTGTGACTATTTGTTGATGTTGCACTTAGCCTAATATTCAAATGTGTATGAGGAAAACTTCGGGGTTTGGTAACATTAGCTTGTGTCCAATGTCGAGGTTAAGAATGAGTGGAATTGTGCCTTTGATCCCCCTTATTCATTCATGTTGTTTTCCGTGAAAATTACCTTATTTACCTAACTCGCACTTATTTCGATTGGTATTGTTCTGCAATATTTATCATTTAAAATATACAAATTTTGACACAACGTAGGTAGATTTTTCTCGCTCCATGATCTTCATAATCTGGCAAAACGCTGCGCTCTGTTATTTAATTTACACCAACAATTTCTTTCCTTATAAGTCAGCTGCTAAGCCTCAGTTAATCCGAAGGGATAAGTGGCGGTTTTTTTGTAATGTTTCACAATATTATATGCATCTAAAAACTAGTTTTGTAACCTCTACTGTCGGGATCCGTCTTAGACTAGTTATGACGTTGATGGAGATAATGATTGTATAAATGATCATGACAACGATCTTTAAACCATGAATGCGTCATGTCTGTAATATTCACGGCGTTTCTGCAGGTGACCTTCCATATAAAATTCTTGCCATTACCGTTGGAATCCGAAAGCGGACAGCTTAGGCGTTTTTTTTTGCGATAAGCGCACATTGAGATTTGCTGTACGTAACGTTGTGACGTATCACTGAGCGGGGGTTCTGTGTTTGCTACTTTTCCGTACGACAAACCACATCGTCGCTGGTGTGAAATATTTGTATGGACATTATAGATTGTTTAATTTCCCACCCCTGTAATATCTGCAAACGGAGGGGTAGAGCCATTGCTTTACAAATGAACGAGGTTCGCCTTAGGTCAGTCTAAATATTCGACGTGTCCTGAAAATATGAAATTTAAATAAAATGTGTGCATGGCCCTTGCGACATACGTGGTTCAAGCATATGCAGAATTTAGAGATCAATATTACCTTTGCCAATATATATATAATCTAATTACTCGGGCTTCCAGCTCCTTCTAACTATAGTAGGAAGGACGAACTTCTGGGTTTTTAGGAGCGGGGTGATATCAAATAGTGTAACGTCATGGTGTTTCATAAACAATTCGTCCTTGAATATTGTGTACTACAGTATCCGGTATTGAAGTAGGTTCCCTGCAATCATGAGAATTTTTTGGCCCAACACAGCACAACACATACAAGCACAACAAACGAACATCCATTTTTGCAGCGCGATTTGATACTGAAACAATTAAGCAGTTTCGGACCTACCCCTTAGACGGTGCGGACACCGGGACTGGAAGATGATTGTTATGTTACTGAACTGAAACCCAGAGCTGTTATCAGGAACAATTCTATAAGTTTATAATAAATTTTATTGAATTAGTTGTGAGCATTAAGTTAGAGCTAGAAATTACAAATCAGGCTTAAATTTTCCCATGACTTATGAAGCCAGTACCATGTTTATTCGCCTCTTAAAATTTGCCGTACGATTATACAAGACGTCGGTAAGTGTAAACGCTACTTACAAGTACGGTACAGCATCCAAGCAGACTTCACTCTTTAACTGCGCGGCTCCTACAGTCTTAAATGTCGCAAGCTTCATATTGTTAACTGCAATCTCTTCATCACTACCGTTGTAATGTTGTACCTGAGGTTACATTTAATAAGAACGTGCAGTATTGTCTAAAACAATAAAATCTTCGTTTTTGTGAGATAATACGCAGCGCAGATTGACATCAATTAAGCCACGTTTCTGTATAATTTTTCACTCCTATCTTTTGGGGTCAAGCAGGTCATGGGCTGTTAACCTACAGCTGTCAGCTGTTTAAGTGTATTTATTTATTTATGACTCCACTTGCTAATTACGTGTTATGTAATGTTTTGTATTAGCTACAAAGCATATAAACGTTAATAACTGACAAATAATACCAGAAGCAGGATTGAATTTTTAACCCAGAATTTGCAGAATCACACAAAATATATTTGGTTGTGTTTGTTGTAGCTTTCGTTTTTTTAGGCGCTGAGAGTCTACGCTTAATCTTCAGCTTCACTGAAAATTAAACGGCTTCACTTCATTCTTAAAATTTCCTTTGGAGTATCATTAAGAAAGCTGAAGTAGCTAGAGAAACCTGAATTTGTAAGTAACAGAAAACTGTCTAGTGGCTGTGGAAAGATTGGCTCCTCTAGCAGCAATTGCTTAAGTATTTACTTCACTCTTGAAGGTTACTTGTTTAGTTGTGTGTTATTTCAGGACTGTATATCTGTGAAGAACAGCCATATTTCTCCTCGCCTTATTAAGATGACAAATGTTTGATCATAAACAATATGCAGGGTCGTGTCTTTGCAGGGCGCTACTAAAAATCCTTGACAGAATGTGGCACAGTCCTGTCTTCACCAGCAGGTTTGTATTCCGCATTCCTGTGATGATAATTAAAAGGACATGTATGAAAAAGTTATAAATGCTGGTGGGTTTACGATCCTTAAAGCCTTACCATCTGTTGCATTCCATGAACTTTGTTAAATTACAATTTGAAGGCCTTAGGATACAAATGTATTTTTCGTCAGTTGTTTCGTAATAAGAAGAGAAACTTGATAGAACGCGTTAAAAGACGTGACAGATATTCAAGATTTTATTTTCCACGTTCATGCACATACTACAAAATATTCATACAAAGAATGAAGTAATGTCGATATCTTAAATGATAAAATTTTGAAGTGGAACATTTGTATTTTTTGGGGTTTTTTTGGAATATCCTCTTTATTCAAAGAATATAATTCCATAAACGATAAATATAAACAACAACACGGATTGCGATATGTTTTTAAGTTCTGAATATCTTCCCTCATTTTGGAAGAAAGGCTAGTATTTAGATTAATTGCCAAAATAAATCGGAAAATAAGACAAGTAGTCAGAACGTTGACGTAGTTTAATATGCTGTATTACTCAGTATATTGAATTCTTTACGGATCAAGGACACGTACGAAAAATTGTTGATAATGCTGTGTGATATATTAGGCTGTGAATGTGGCAAATATATTGAACCAAATAAATGCGTAACATATTTATATGCGAAGTAAAGTTTAAAATTTTCAGGCCGTGAATAAAAAGTTGATTTGGTCAATGTGAATGTTGATGTAAGAAAAGGTCTACCAATTATTCTCACAAAACTCTTTGAGGTATATTTGTGGTAATGTTTCAGTGTTTTAACACAGAGTCATATATTTATCACTCCAATTGATGCTATGAATTTCTATATTTCGTATAAGGTGTTGCTGGTACTGACATTAGAGGAACTTTCGTGAAAATTGCACTTTGTATATGTCTTTGATACAAGTTTACAATTGCAGAAGGTTTTGGTACTTCGTTACTGTTCCTGTCATGAATCATCTATGTAGATATCCTTCAGAGGGAAGTTTCAACGTGGCAGCAGCCGAAGATCAATAATTATTTCTCGGTAGCAGTGATAAGCAGCTGAACGTATTGTAGCTTAGTGTCGTCACTATCGGAAGGACCAAATGTAATCTGTGTTGCAAACAATGTAGTAGTCATTGTTCCAAAGAGGTTTTTACACTGAAAATGCCCTACAGTTCCAGTGAACATCATTATACTGATTATTTCGAAACTCGGTGTTATCAGGGACGTAAATTCGTCTTCCTGAGCGGTCTCACACGACGGAATGAAAAGTCTTAGTTTCCCGCAAAAAAACATAACTTTGACACGAGCTCATATATGAAGGCCGGTGTCACTGCTTAGGTTCCAAGGCAACCTGATGTGTAGATATAAATTGAGAGAACAAAAAATCATAGCGTGTCGTAACCTTAAGTATTCACTTATGTCGTGTATATGGGGTGAAGTAATAACACATCACTTGCTTGCTTCAAACAGGTTTACCAACTGTGTTTATTCAAAACCCCTAAACTACAAAGATAGTACTGCGTCTAATAAACCAAGGATAACATAAGTATGACCTAATTATGGATTCCCAACATCCTCCCCACCCTGGTCA
>Ga0268261_10004989_pt1 | contig 10019 bp, 8 predicted proteins | sample TergutNc150P1_FD_190353 | JGI IMG/M metagenome (GOLD analysis project Ga0268261, IMG submission 190353) | Nasutitermes corniger P1 segment gut microbial community from laboratory colony in Florida, USA - Nc150 P1 (SPAdes) (version 2) | ecosystem: Host-associated > Arthropoda: Insects > Digestive... | reverse complement strand
ACTGTTGGAAAGTGGTTGTCTCTATCACTACATGTGTCACTGTTAGAAAGTGGTAGCCTCTATCACTACATGTGTCACTGTTAGAAAGTGGTAGCCTCTGTCACTACATGTGTCACTGTTGGAAAGTGGTTGTCTCTATCACTACATGTGTCACTGTTAGAAAGTGGTAGCCTCTATCACTACATGTGTCACTGTTAGAAAGTGGTAGCCTCTATCACTACATGTGTCACTGTTCCATCTGATGAAATATAAGAATCATTTATGTGCTGTTTTATTTACTGACCACAACATGACAAAAGATAAAACTGCTTCTGTGTCACATATCCACGGCTGCTGTCAAATAAATGCTGACACTTTGGGATGTATTACAAAAACTCTTACATGACACATGGTGGATTATGTGGCACAGCTAGATACTTGCAATTTCTTAATGGATACACTGAAAATAAAGTAAAACAGTTTGTATATCATACTTATGCAATAATGCACAGTTCACTTCATATGAGGGTACAGCAGCAGTAATCCTGTTCCACTTCTGCCTTCGTTTGCCTGTTCATGCTGTACGTGTCCTTGCTCTTCCAAGGTGGCGTGTTACTGCTCTCGCTCTCCCAGTGTGGTGTGTTACTGCTCTCGTTCTCCCAGTGTGGCGTGTTACTGTTAATGTTACCATCATCATCATTGAAGATGCCCTGGCCAGTGCTGTGGCAATCCTCATTGTTGTGTGATGGGTTGCAGGGACTAGGGTCATAGTGACATGAGTCATGGTGATACGAGCTATCAGTTGCACCACATGAGCTATCATATCCACCACCTCCACTGTAACCCCCACCACAGTCTCCAGTAGTATCATCACTCATTTTCGTTCTGAAAATAGAAACCAAGATTCATAACTGACAACTGCAACTTCCCATTACCTATATTCCTCCACTTATTTTACTCAAGTCCATCTTTCAGCATTTTCCTTCCAATTTTTTAAATTTAATTTTCATGCTTTAATTACACATACAGATTAATGGAAGTGTTTTCACTGTGTTTGTACATATTCTTACTTTCCGGATTTCTATACATTTATTCTGCATGTGTTTCAATACATATTTTCAAATGCAATACAACACCCAGGCCATAGCCCCATACACAGAAAATGTGAGCAGTAACTATTTAAAATAATAAGTAAATCCAATTAATATGATGTAAATGTTTTGGAAATGTGCATAACATGAACAGGCACTGTGCATCGTATGATTCAGTAGAAATAACCAACAAGATGCAACCTTATAAGAGAATTTATTATTCCACCGTTCATTGAAGGCTCAACATGTTTCGAGCGGCATATCACTCATCATCAGTAGCTCTAACTGTATTTGCAGCCTCTGGTTTACATATGCATGTGGTGACTGGCCGTAGTCAAGTCTGAGTGGGAACTGCAGTTCCCACTCAGACTTGACTACAGCTGGTCACCACGTGCGTATGTAAACCAGAGGCTGCAAATACAGTTAGAGCTCCTGATGATGAGCGATATGCCGCTCAAAACATGTTGAGCCTTCAATGAACGGTGGAATAATAAATTCTCTTACAAGGTTGCATCTTGTTGGTTATTTATACTGAAACAGGCACTGGTTTACACTAACACACTGAGGGCAACTACCAAGAACCTTTGCAAAGTTTTGTATGGAATTATTTAGTTACATGCTTTCAAACAGGAATGGTATGAAGAAGATAATGATCCACTTAAAGGAACAGGACTGTACACTGTATTCAGGGGCATTTAAATGTTTAAGATATAATTTGAGTTTTATTATTCATTAATTTCTGAATGCTTGTAGTACATGTGTACAGCAGATGGTGAAATTTCAATAGATAAGTGCAATCAAATAGCAAGATGTATCCCCTCTCCCCTTTATATTGTTCTGATTGGCCGCATTCCTTGCACCATTCCTATATAGTCAACCTACTAGCTCCTCCCTAACCAGTCTAGCAGTGACTGCCTGAACTTGTACCTTGAAGAAAGAGGCAGTATTCCCACATGGTATCACAACCCAGAACACCGTCACTTTGAGAAATATCAGACAAGACTGAATATAGAAATAACAGTAATAAAATACTTTTCATTTATATTCATCAATGAACACACCTGGGTAGTATTTACTATATTACATTGTATTCCAGTTTCATGATTGCAAAAACTGCTACTCTGTGGAGTCTTAGAGTAACTCTATGGAGCAGGCTTTTTATGCAAAGTTATTAGTTCCTCAGATGGTCAAGAAATTCCTCCCATTTTATGGAACCCAAAGGTTCATTATCTTGTTCCAAAGATCTTGCCACTTGACCCTATTCTGTGTCAGATAAATTCATTCCACACCCATCCTTTGTATGTAAGATCCATTTAATGGTATTCTTTCTGTGCCTAGGACCTAGGTCATTGAAGCTACCTGTTTCCTTCAGTTTTCCAACCACAATCCGGTATGCACTGCTGTTCTCTCCCAGTTGTGCCACATGGCCTGTGATCTCAGCACTTATTTGATCACCCTATTGTATATGGTGAAGAGTACAACTGAGGAAGCTCCTTATTATGCAGTTTAATGCACCCTCCTGTGACCTTCTCTCTTTAGGTCCAAATATTCTCAGCATTCTCTTCCTATACACATCATTATGTTCTTCCCGCATTGTCAAACACCACTTTTCACACCCATTAATATACGGAGGTGCAAGTCACCATATATATTGCAACAACTGCACTATAGTTAGATACAATAATACACACACATGGTAAACCTCATACATGTTACAGCCTTTTTTGGCCATCTTCAGGGACGTATTCAACAAAAAAAAAACAGTAATTGCTATTTATGTCACAGATGTGCAACAGAAGTTATAATACAAATATGAAAATAGTTAAAAAATTTTAAAACCATATTACCATTTTAATATTTGTACTTTAACTCCATGATTGCACATCTGTGACATAACTAGTCATTAGTATATTTTTCTTGGTTGAATACCTCCCTAAAGATGACCGAGAAAGGGCAAAACATGTAGGAGGTTCACAACACATTTGTATAATTTTATGTTTTGTTGACCGTGCATCCCTGTATAATCTTGTAAATAAAGCCAACTTGGTGCACAGTTTTTCTTAGTATGTTTATTTCTTTTCTCTATGTGTTTCAGGTGACATGCCCATCATCAGGAGAAACAACTGTATTTATGTGACACTTGGTACTTGTTATTCTGAAACACTAAGACTTTAATATGTACTTAGTTCTTTTGGCAGTTAATTTGTAGATCAGGGTGCAAACCTTTCTGAGGGTGCCATGTCCAAATTGTTGATAATTCTAGGATAATTTGTTTGTGTGCTGCCCATGAGGATTTCGAGGAATGTGATATTAAGAAAACAGTGAAGCAGCTAGCCTGTTACTATTACCTGTGTCAAAAATCCAAGCCATGAAATTAATTAAATATTAAACCTATGTATTATTAATTCTACTGTAAAAATTATTGCCAAAACAAAATACTTGAAAGCATTCTTAAGAAGCCTGTTTAGGCAACCAAATCAGTTTCAGAAATTACACGTTTTTTGAAACTAGTACTTCATAATGAGACGAAATGAATGACTTTGTGACAACAGGAAGGGACCAAAGATACGTTTGTCAGGTGCACTCAATAAAATTCTGCCCAAATGGTCATTTGGACATTTGAGTCTGTGACTTAGTGTAGGGATTGTAAGCATTTTGTCCAAAGTCATGTACTTGCCCACTAGCAGCCTAGTCCATAGCCTGCTGAGAAATCACCTGACAACTTCACATACTGCTCTGCTTTCTAAAAACACTTTATGACTTACATCATCATCTGGTAGTAATATATATATATATATATATATATATATACACACACATACACACACACAACCTATATACAACTTCCTTAGTAGTGATCCATGCAGCTTGTATATTTTATATTCGGGTATAATAATAATTTATGGTTGGAAGTTCCTGATCTTTTCAAGACTCTGTCTCTGCTGGCTGCTCAGAAACATCAAGTCACAGAAGGTTATGCAGATGCATATGTTGTGGAGCTGTGTGTGATATTGTACTTTAGAATACTGAAAGTTCCATAGATCCAAACAGTGACGGTTGCTTTATTATGGACAGTAGTGAAGAGTTGTACTGACAGCAGTAGCATTTCCTGATGGTCCCTCTCTCCTCCCATACCAATTGACCAGATGGCACTGACAGCAATTAGAAAAGAATTATATTGTAATCTGAAAATTTCTTGTGCCACAAGTGGAGATAACAAGTGACCAGATGGCACAGCAGCTCCTAGACGGTAATTATATTGTAAACTGAAATGTGGAACAGATTTTACCCAACTGTATTACTCTCACTTCAGACACAATACAAACAAGAGATGGGCATGCAATGAATACCACTATTCAAAATAATTCAGTACTGACAATCATGAACACCACTGCGTCCCACCGAGTGTCTGTAGAAATAATCGTAATTTGTCATAATTTGTGAACCTGTATAAATAAATAGAGGGCAGTTTTTTCATATGTGAAATCTAAATTTAAAATTAACCAACCAAATAGTCTCCGTAAGATACTGCTTCTTCTCCTACTTTACACGGTGCATTCGCAATGATATAGAGTTCCTGTCAAATTTGATACTAGGAGAAACTTCACTAAAATGTCATACAATTAACATTTTTATTTAAATGTACAAGTGAACAACAACTTTCAATGAAGAACCACATGCTTTTCTGTGCAGCTCTTAAGTGAAACTAGCAAAGATTCTGCAGAGCAGAAATGTGTTGAACAAATGTAGAGCTGAATGAAATATTTCATGACCAGTAAACGTTTTGGGGTAAGAAATATGAGGCGCCAATATTTTCAGACTTGTATACATAATCAGTAAGATTTTAGGTCCTCATGATGGTGCTGATGAAAACATAAGTCTTCTGGGATATGTCATGCAGACCAAATAGCTAGCAAGAGTGCTAGAACCCTGAAGATGGAGGCAGTAAGTTGCTACGAAATGTCGGTAACTCTATTAATCAATGGACACTGTGAAATATGCCGGAAAATTGTAATCTTCAGTGGAACAATGGTCTTGCCAACACGACACACAAATCGCACACTGAATGCAATACTGGCACAATTCAAAAACTTTGTGTTTGAGAAATTGAGTAAAAGAAAATTTACTTACAAATATACTTTGATCTTAATCTTTTGGAAATGCTTTGAAGGTAATGAATTTAATTGTATTTTGTTGTTCGTCCTCTACAGTTGACATTTGTATGGTTTGCTTGTGTTTAAGAATCCCCTGCTAAGATTTTAGCCAAATTTACCCGCCCTGTTACAAGTTGTGTCACTATTCAAAAATTACTCATAAATCTAAGTACTCACTTGTGACTTAAGCTAGGATACTTAAAAATAAAACCTATTTTTAAAGAAAAAACTTTATTAAAAATCAAATAAACATTTTACTGTCATATCATATATTTATTTTCATTCCATGAATCTGTACAGGATTACAAAATCCATATGGATATGGAAATAGTCAAATTTGCTTGTCAAACAAACATGGAAACATAAATTTTTGTTAAGAATGTAACTAAGTCTGCTGACTTGAAATCATTCTTGTTCCAATTTGAGTCCACTGTGGAAACTTGAATGGCAGCTTGGCACAATTTTATTATTTATTAAGGATTGCAGATCGTCTTACTTTATTTTGGAAATGAGAAGAATATCAAAATAAGCTTTTTTTAGTTGCACATTCTGAAACAGCTGCTGCAGCAAAGACTTTATAGTCTCGCTTGATGTGACATTAACACATTTAAACTCAGACTTCTTTGGGCATTAATGTTTCCCACAGACCAATATCTTTTGAAAACATCAACTCTTTCCTGCTGGGAGAACTTCGAATGATATTTCAGTCTACCAATAGCCCCACAAGGGGGACGATTCTTCCGTTCAGTACTCCTTTTATAGGTTATGCGTGACCTGTATTTCGTAGCAGTTTACTTTTACGTCTTTTCCATTCTGATTGCACGGCTGTTTTTTTTTTTTTTTCCGCTCTTCGGTCTCCTGTTTTCATTCTCTGTGGTCAAATCTATATTTTGTGGTTCATTCAATGCAGAAACGATGACTTCATCAAATGAACTCTTGTCATCAGCAGTGTCTGAATAAGAATCATCACTTAATGAATACTTCGGGTCGGCGTCTGAGCCACCAGTTTCAGATGTTGATTCGTTGTTTGGTTAAGCAGTAGCATCACATTCCTCCTTTTGTTCGTCCTCAGCAGAAGCAAGCACAGAGACGAAGCAACTGAAACAAAACATTAAATTACTTACGTAGTCTTCCCACTTTGCTGTAAGGACCATTTTCGCAATCAGCTTAACTTGGTTTTGAGTTGGAGTCTCATTTCCCACGGAAATATGAAGGAAAATCACAGAGATTTCTGTAGTTGGAAGGACAAAAAAATCGAAGGCGGATTTTTAAATTGGGCCCAAATAAAATAATGTGTAGACAATAATAACCGATGGTAAAAATGGTTTTCACTACCTCGATCTTAACTTTCTTTTCGAGTTTCGGGGATAAGTGTGAGAGTTTCGTTATTAACATCTTTGGTAAAGTTCGTGTTGGACTTTGTGAAGCATCACACACAAACTACCTAACATTCCGTCCCGATTTTTTGTAGCCCAAAAAGAATTGAAACTTCAACAATTCTATGAAATGTAACTGCGAAAAGAGAAACATTAGTTCCCAGTGTTAGTTCCTAAGTATCGGAATTACCAAAAAATAGCCACACGTGGCGGGTTGTGTTTGTGATGTTTAAAATGCGCAAGCTAAGCGGTTATACAAGTAGTTTCCATCTAAATTTAATGACTGAAAGTGAGAATGTCGAAGGTTCTGTCGTTTTGTAAGACACTAATGATAAATATTTTACCTAAAAATTGTAATACATGCAAGCTTGTGAAAGACAAATCTGTAAACAACAGCAAATCAAGCAATGAGTATTAGCATAATTGAAATCGTAATACTCGTATGTCAACAGTATTTGAACGTAATAATTTTATGATTCCGATAGTCATTTCCAGTATTCAAGTCGGTGACATGCATGTCTTAAAGGTACCGACAGAAAAATAAAGACGAATAATCCGATCAACTTACCGTATTCCAACGTGCGGCAGCATTTCTTTTTATCCATTTACTGTTCTCGTTTTCCTGTCTATAATGAAAATCAACTAATTTTTAAAGAGTGACAACACAGCTTGAATAGTGTAATCAACCGATCCTAATGGCATATCTCGGAATGTTACAAAAGTAATAATTCAACGGTGGCCTCAAATTAAATTACTGCACATAGCACACCTCTTCGCTTTCACAGTCGGAGGCACACTCCACAGATTCATTTCATTTCCTTTATTTCACATTCCATTGATCTTATACAAATATGGGATTAATCATGTATACATTTAGCACAATAAATAAAGCAAGTTTATATTTAGCATGAGTTGTGCCTTATTGTAATGTCTTAAGGTAGCTACGTTAACAATTAATTATAAGTACAATGATCAGAATAAGCATAAGTAATAATCTGAGTAAAATTAATATCGTTGTTAATTATGTATTAAGATATTCCTCTAGACTATAAAAGGAATTATGTAAGAGATATCTTTTTAGAGCTAGTTTGAATTTATTCTTATCACCAAATAAATCTTTAATGGCTGTTGGTAGATGATTGTAGATCTTAATTCCTGAGTAATAAACACCGTTTGGTATGTTGTCAAGTTTGCTGTCGGTAGGGAGATACTGGAAGTTTGCCTTGTATTGATTTTATGTATCTGTGAGTTAAACAAAAATTGGTCTTTATTTTTAGTAACAAATAAAAATATTGAGTATATATATATATATATATATATATATATATATAGGGATTGAATTGGAAGGATATTTAATTCCTTGAATACTTGCCGACAAGAGGCATTCTTACTTGAATTCATAATTATTCTAACTATTCTTTTCTAAATTTTAAATATTTCTTCACTATTAGATGAATTCCCCCAGAATATGATTCCATAAGATATAATTGAGCGAACATACGAAAAATATGTACTTCTCAGGACATCTATGGACATAAACTGCTTAATCTATCTGATGGAATAAGAAGCCTTATTCAGTCTAGATGTTAGTTCACCAATATGATACTTCCAAATCAAGGAAGTATCGATAGTCAGTCTTAAAAATTTTAAACTTTGAGTAGCAGCAATTTTTCTGTCACCGAACGATACTTGCATATTAATTTCATAATCAGTTTTAGTTAGGAATTGCAAAAAATATGTTTTATCGTAGTTTAACATTAATAAATTACTATGGAACCATTTATTTCATTAAATATCTCATTAGTATTAAACTTAAATTCGGTCTCATCGCAATTTGCAATAATGAAGCTTGTGTTATCAGCAAATAAGATTGGGCTGGATTTGTCAGATACACTTTTAGAAAGATCATTAACATATATTAGAAACAATAATGGTCCAAGAACTGAACCCCGTGGGGCTCTGTGTTCTACTTTTTCCCATTTAGAAAAATACCCATTTGAATTATTATGAGTATTTATAGCTACTCTCTGATATCTATTTCTTAAGTAGGATTCCATTAACTTATTAGCAACACCTGATACACCATAAAATTTCATTTTCGATAATAGTATGTCATAATTTACGCTGTCGAAAGCTTTTTGTAAATCGCAAAATAACCCACCGACTATTATTTTGTTATGGAGAGATGATAATATATTATTAATTAATGTATATACAGCTATTTCAGTTGAACTTTACACCTGAAGGCAAACTGCTCCTTGAATAATACATTATGTGAGGTTAAAGAGTGATATAGTCTTTTATACATAATCTTTTAAAAAATTTTCGAACATACAGGAAGTAATGAAATTGGTCTGTAATTAATAAGTGTTTTGTTACCTTTTTTACATATGTTCTGTCGTCATATCCGGATGACTTTTTACTTTTTAATTCTTTGATTTTTTTTATTTCATTAGTAATTGTATTTTTTATTTTGATATTTGTGAAAGATTGTTTAAACGCAGAATGTAAATAATTTAACGGGTTGACGAACGAATCCACAGTAAATCTCAACGTGCAATAACGGCACTATTATCGTCTAGCGTTTTATGTTTCAACTAACAAGTGTGCCAGTAATGCTGGATGTAGTTGTCATATTTTGAGCTCAACTGTGGTATTAACTCAAAATGGGCAATTTTTTAGTTGTGCCACTGTTGCATTCAGTCAGCGATATGATGGGCGTCTCGGACACTTATTAAACGAAAGTTATTCCTACCTGTATTTTACATATAAAAGGCACATACCGTCTTAGTAGTCAGCAACCAAACGTTGTACCACGGAAATGGTGACTGTGCTGCTTCGACCGTCGCTTTATTATAATTTAAGTGCTGTATTTTCGAAACAATCAAACGAGAGCCGCAACGCCTTCTAAACTCTTCGTCCTGATTCACTGTTCTCGATTTGCCTCTGTCGTTTCTTTGTTTCCCGCCTTTTCGAAGAAATCGTAATCAGTATATCTTGCACTCTGGAATTCCCCACTAAGATAGCACAGCAGTCGTCCAATGCGCAGCGGCTTCAGCTCGAATGCGTGTGACCTTCTGCGCGAACTGTTAGCCACTACACTACCACAGATAACAACAGGTTTCTGCTGCATTTTTCGTGACGTGGTCAGAGGAGTTGCCGTGCAGATTATGGTTATGTCGTCACTTCCGTGTTATTGACAAAGGTTAAGTATTATTACTGCATATATTGCGAACGTAGGAAGATGTAATAAGAACAGCGTAGTTGTAATGATGATGATGACGATGATGATGATGATAATAATAATAATAAATATGGAAAGCTTTTTTACCTTTGACTGTAGTTTGTCGTAATTGCTGGGGATAACTTGCACCCAAACGAAAGTGATGCGGAACATTCCAGGCTTTTTTTTGTGGGGG
>Ga0268261_10004988_pt1 | contig 10020 bp, 7 predicted proteins | sample TergutNc150P1_FD_190353 | JGI IMG/M metagenome (GOLD analysis project Ga0268261, IMG submission 190353) | Nasutitermes corniger P1 segment gut microbial community from laboratory colony in Florida, USA - Nc150 P1 (SPAdes) (version 2) | ecosystem: Host-associated > Arthropoda: Insects > Digestive... | reverse complement strand
CTCGCCTGCTGAGATCTTGGGTTCGAATCCCACCGGGGGCATGGATATTTGTCTGTTGTGAGTGTCGTGTGTTGTCAGGTAGAGGTCTCTGCGACGAGCTGATCACTCGTCCAGAGGAGTCCAACCTACTGTGCTGCGTCGTTGTGTGTGATCTAGAAACATCAAGAATGGGTGCTCCATATATATATATATATATATATATGACATTACTCGCCTAAAGGTTAATAATTTATCCCTTATCCTTCTCACGTGGAGAAAATTGTGGGCTCCTAATAATGCCAGCAAATAGCAGATGGGATTTAATTCGGGGTTTAAAGGGTTAATTCACAAAGTGCATTTTGTTTGTTAACATTACATAATTGTGTCACAATGCACGGTACACAGTACTCACATTTAGGGAGAAACGTAGGCTGAGGGTGTTTGAGAATAGGGTGTTGAGAAGAATATTTGGTCTTAAGAAGAATATTTGGTCTTAAGAAGAACGGGGTAACAAGGGAGTGGAGAAAACTATATAAGAGGTGTTTATCGATTCGTACTCCTCATCCAATATTTTTTTTGGGTGACAAAATCAAGAATAATTGGATGGGTGGGGCATATAACACGTATAGGTCGGAAGAGAGACATATGCAGGGTTTTGGTGGGGAAAGTTGAGGGAAAGAGACCCAGGCATAGATGGGAGGATAATATTAAAATGGAACTTCAGGAAGTGGGATGTGGGGGTATAAAATGGATCGAGATGGCTCAGGATACGGACAGATGGTTGGCACTCGTAAAAGCGGTAATGAACCTTCGGGTTAAATAAAATATGGAGAATTTCTTGACTAGCTGAAAACCGCTTAGCTTCTCTGGAAGGACTCTGCTCTATGGAGTAAGTACGAGTAAGTAAGTAAGTAAATAAGTAAGTAAGTAACTAAGTATAAGTAGGCACTGTATCCTCCTGTGACTTGGAGATGTCTTTGTTGTATTTGAGAATATACTGTACAGACTGCTTACAGCAGTTTATTAGGCCCATTTACATAGGTTCATAATGTGGCCAAACATACTGAATTGCATTTACACCTTATAAGCACTACATATTACAACTATCAATGTAACCTACCTGAAAGGTATCTTCTCTATTGGCTTTGCCTGCCATTGCCTGAGAACGGATGTCCTGATTAAATTGACTTTTGTCATTTTCTGTGCAGCTAAATGTGTTTCGTTTTGTAATAAAACAGAAAAGAAATATTTCCAGTCAAATCCACAAATAAATTCTGTCTTTATACATCAATATGCCTGTCTCTATTTATTCATGCAACATCTTTATATTATTCCATTACTGGCTATGCCAAATGTATATTAATTGTATCTTATCTATTCCATTGTTTAATGTATTTGCCCAACAAATACATGCAAATAATTTAACTGCCACTTGTAGCACATTGTTAACATATTGGCCTATAAACATTTATGGGCTGTAGTCATTAATTAGCTACAAGGTACTGACATTGATCCTCTTAATATCTCTTCCTCAATTCAATCAAAAGACACAGTTTTCTGAAAACCTCAACATCCTTAATATTTTAACCATAAGTCTGCCCAAAAATTGACATTTAAATGTTGTTACAGCACAACTCTTTCCTCCGTTCATGGCCTTTCAGGGCCAAGCCAAAGTGTTAACTGGGGGCGAAGACTTGCGCGAACCGCAAGTCGACGTCACCCTGTCTGTTAGCTATTCCTGAGTTTGACCGCATTGTTGGGCTCTATAACAGACACCTTAACTTTAACAGGGGAATAGGCTTACGCAAACGATTTTGAAGTCAGGCCAAGGGCCTTGACTGATTTGCTGAAGACTAGTGCCTAGTTGGCATAAGCTAAGTTTGGAAGGGATAATCTTTAGTTGGCTGGCTGTCTGGGTACTGAGCCCAGATTGGCTACGTCGCAAAAGCTATTTTTGTCAAGCGCTTAGGTAAAGCCGCCACGCCTGTGGAGGGGAGTGCGGGCCGTACCCCGACTTTGCATCGTATAGCCTGGAATTTGCCTTAAAACTGAGGAAAATTACGGAAAACATCGGTCAGTGTAACCGGAAAGCTCTTGGCTGATCAGCGCCGAAAGCGATTCCTTTGGTCGACTTGTCTTCGACTGGCCTGCTGGCTCCTGCCGCTCTTGGCTCACGCCTCAGGCGACGGGGTCAACGCTCGGCAAGCGTAAGTATCTGCCGAGTTGCCGTACAAGGGGGCTTTCCACATCAGGTAACTTTGAGTCGAAGCTCGCAGTCAGGGCTCTGATGTGGTCGGCAAACAGCGGAACACCCAGGTCATCGTGTATCTGTCTGTTACTTACGTGCCAGGGGCACCAGTAGCATGGCGAAGACAGTATAATTGCAACAAATGTAGCCTCCGGACACGGGTGCGGGCAGCGGCCCTCCATGCGGGGACGCATAATCCATCATAGGGCGGATGAGCTGCTTATATAGCAGGACTCCGTTCCTGACGGAGAGATCAGTCTTCCTATTCAGGAGGGGACCCAGCATAGCCATCCCTTGAGCAGTCCTCTTTCTGACCTGATCGATGTAAGGCGACCAGGTGAGTCGTGTATCTAGAGTTACCCCCAGATAACAAGTTGTGTCGACCCATTGGATTGGTTTCCTTAAGAGTGTTACTGGCCGGGGTTGGATGAAGCGCCGTACGGCACGCGTGAATATTATCGAAGTGCTCTTAGAGACATTAATGGCGATTCTCAGCCCCTTTCAGGGCCGCATCCATGACTACTCATCCAGCAAGCCACGCCTACCAACTCTGCTAACACACTAAAGACCGACCAGACAAACCGGATGAAATCAGAATAAATGGAGGCCATTCCGACCGGCAAATCGTTGATTGGGTTGTTGATTCTCGACAGCGATCCGATCCGGATTTTGGGTTGATCGAGTCGGAGAGTGGAGCAGTTTCTGTGTGCAGTGTCCCGACAGGTTAGAACCGGTTCTTGCGTTGAGTCTACGAGCAGGTTATTGATTTTGGAGACCACCATCTAGGAGCTACATCAGGCGGAGTGGCAGGTAAATTCCTCGGAGAGCCCCTGCCTAAGCATCATGCTGGAGCAGCAAGGGTTAGCCTTTATAAAGTGTATTTCTACGCTGCAGCTTTCCTCAGATTTTCTCAAGGAGCTGAGGACGGCCCTATCGTCGCGGAAAAAGAAGAATGCGGTGGTGTCTGCCGAAAGCCGCAGCACAGCGCTCGGAGGTGGGCCCAAAGCCTCCCAGTGACCTCCAGGCCAGCACGCGGGCAAGCGCAAAGTCAACGTGCTGGCAAGTTCGAGCGACTACAACGAGCCCGCCAATGGACGCCCAGCACCTGGCGTTGGGTCCGCGCCTCTTCCCACGTTTTCATCAGTTACGGGCGAACTAGCTGCCTTTGGCAGCAGGCAACTCTGGTACCCCTGAGGGAGGGGTAAAGTACGTGGTTTTATTGGTCGGGCTCGTCGCCCCAGTTCAGTCAAGTGGGTCGCTCAAATCCACAGCCATGGATTCGGACGTGTCCGAACCTGCTGCCTCATTCGAGACAGCCAATAGGTGCATGTCTAATTACATGTTCGGGCCTCTGAGTGACAAGCCAGATGGCACCACTCTTAACGCCCAGGTGGCTAACACCTGCTTACCGGCAGGAGAGCGTCCTAATAAGACGCCCATTTTTATTTCAGGTGCTCGCAAAACACGTGCCTTCGTGGTCGGGTTGCGGGCGTCCTCCCATGGTGGCCTGACGGCCTAACTGAAGGGCGAGAAGTTGATGGTCGTCCCATCAACTTCTGACGGGTCCCAGGCCGCTGCCAGCCTACCGCCGTCCCTCGATAGAAAGGAGGGTGTAAGTTTCCACACCTTCGCGCTCTCGGAGGACCGTTGTGTGCGACTCCTGGTGAAGAACCTGAGTAGGGGTATGCCTAAAAGCGTAGTCCAGGAGGAGCTCGAATCCTTGATCATTCGTGTACAGGGAGTCACGCAGCTGCGATTCGGCCGTCGCGACCAAAACCCCGCCAAGGACCGCCTTCTTACCCCGACTTCATTGTATCAGTGGCGCGAGGGCCTGAGGTGTCGAAAGTGCGATCTTTCACCGAACTCTGTGGTTTGCGAGTGTCGGTGGAATCGTATGTGGCCCCGAAATGACCATTGCAATGCAAGCGCTGCCAGCGCTTTGGACATACGAAGAGAAGCTGCGGATACGCAACCCGATGCGTCGCGTGTGGGGGCTTCCACCTCTCTGGTGGTTGCTCTAACCCGCGGGAACAGCCCAGGGCTGTGGCTGCGGGGAAAACCACACGGCGAACTACAGGGGCTGTGTGAAGTGGAATGAAGCTAAGGCGGCTCTTGCAAAACAGGCGCCCGATCGTGGCCGAAAGAGCGCCGCCACGGGCCACCCTGCCACTCCGAAATCCCAGCGGGCCGGGCCCTATGCCGAACAGATGGACCAGGGCGAGGGGTGAAATCACGTCGTCTGAGGGGGGCATGTCGTCAAGGCCACTACCACTTCATCCCTAATACAAATCTCTCTCCTCAGCCCGTCACGGACGCGTCCGAGCAGCTTAAAGTGACCGCCATAAGGAAGACGGCCAGGCATGAGAAGCCTCAGCCCAAATCCACATCAGCCCCTAAGCCGGCTGCAGGGAAGCCCAAGAAGAAAGCAGCCGCGAGTTTCAGAACAGCGGCCGCTAAACTCACAACCCCCAACCTGGTGGTCCCAACCCAAGAATCCACCTCCCCTATCGAGGAAATCTCTGATCTCCTCGATCACCTTCACTTCCATGCATGTGTGGAGCTGACTCTTTGGCTGCTCACGTCTATCTCCTCCCTACCCACAGGGCAGCCCGCCCACGGGCTGTGCCAAAGACCTTTTTCCTGTTTGTGGCGGAATATGGCAGCACGCCCTAGGAGGACGGAGCGGGCTAAGCCCCTGCGTCTCGCCTGCTGGAATGCGGACGAAGTGCGTGGCAGGAAGCTTGAACTGGAGCATTTTTTCAACCAGCACAGTGTCGATATTTGTCCCTTAAGTGAGACATTCCTTAACCATGGTCAAGCCTTCCGGCATGCCAATTATGTCTGCCACCTCACAGACAGACTGACAGCAGGGGGCGGTACAGCCATCCTGGTCCGCCGTGGCAGAGTCCACCACTCAGTGCCTGTTCCGGGCCTAAACCACTTGAAGGCTACTGCCATTCAAGTAGCTTTGGCCAGCAAACCGGTGAAAATCCTTGCGGCTTATCTCTCGCCTTCCCGCCCACTAATAGGAAAGGACCTGTCCGCCTGTTTCGGCGGGGGATTTCTGGTCTTGATCGCAGGCGACCTCCACACCAAACACGTGGAATGGAAATCTCGGCTGAGCAAAGACAGAGGAAACACCTGCGTGATTATGCCGACGAGAACTCGTGTCTGATCTTTGGACCAGAGTCCCCATCCACAAACCCATACAACCTCTCCGCTACTCCCGATATCTTGGACATCGTGATAACCAAGAACCTCACATCCCGATATATTTGACTTCGAGCTCTGCACTAAGTTCAGACAACCTGCCGGTACTCATTGACAATGTGTGTCGCTCATCCTTCCAGCACCCACCGGGTCGCCCTTATTTCAGGCGCACTAACTGGGCCAACTTCCAAGCTCACTTGGAAGATCAAATACCGTTCGATCCGAAATTGCACAACGGGTTGCAATAGACAGGTGCGTTGAGAACTTCTCCGGCGCCGTCTTGAAGGCTCTGGGGGATCTACTCCCGAGGGTCACCCGCGTGGCGACCCACGGCCTCTGATACCGGCTGGCACTCAGGATGAGCTTCGCCTGAAGAACCGGCTGCGGAGGCAGTGGGAGGTTACCAGGGACCCCGCTCTGACAGCTGAGGTCAACCGTCTATAGAGGTGGGAGACCCGTCGGGTCAAAGAGTGCAGGAACGACCAGTGGAAAACCACACTCGAATCCCTCGAACGCTAAGACCAATGGCTCTGGAGGATGACCAAACGAGGTGATGAAAGTTCCTACTCCGTCTCCCCCTGGTCGCCCCGCGGAGAATCGCTCTTTCAGTCCCTGAGAAACCCGAAGCCCTTTATGACACTCTGGAGACAGTTTTAGCCGGTGGCAGATCCTTCGGTCCCGGCAGTTATTGATATGGTTGACGTGCAGTGAGGGCTTATTTTCTTACCCCGACCAGGGAACCCAATTAACGAAATATCACAAGGTTCACGAACCATCGTGGGTCTCAAGGTCGGAAAGGCTCTGGACCCAAACGGTACATCGAACAGAGCCTTGAATCATCTTCTCCAGCGAGCGGTATTCCTCCTGGCCCAGATCTTTAATGCGATTCTCCTCACCCATCAGTTCCTTTTTTTCGAAGCATGATCGAGTAATCTCTGTCCTTAAACCGAGAAGGATCCGGCACTGCCCTTATCCTATCGGCCCTTTAGTCTCTTGGACACGATTGGTAAACTATTTAGAAGATCCTGTTAGCCAGGATCTTCCATGAAGTAAGCGAGCACGGTCTAATGCGAGAAGAGGAGTTTGGGTTTAATACCAGGCATAGCACGACTTTGCAGCTGGCCCGCCTCGTTAAAAGAATAAACCGGAACATCGGCGAAGGGGTTAACAGGCGCAGTTTTTATCGACATGGCCAAAGCCATCGATACCGTCTGGATCAATGGCCTCCTGTACAAGTTAACGCTCCTAAACTTCCTGTCTTACATAGTCCATACAATATCATCGAACCTCCGGGGTCGGACGTTCGAAGCGTCCGTCCAGACGGCAACATCATCTCGTCATGGCATGCGGGCTGGGGTGGCTGAGGGTGGATTGATCCCCCTGTCCTCCTCAGTCTGTATGTCAACGACATGCCCTGTACCTCGTACCACATCGAGTTAGCTCTATACTTGGAAGAAACGGCCATCACAGCCACGTCCCGTAAGCCGACGCTGCTCGTCAGCTACCTGGAAACATACTTCAACAATCTTCAATGGTGGCTGAGTGAATGGAGAATCGCCATTAATGTATCTATGAGCATCGCGATAGTCTTCGTGCGTGCCGGACGGCGCTTTATCGAACCGCGACCAGTAACACTCTTCGGGGAACCAATCCAATTGGTCGACACAACTCGTTATCCGGGGGTAACCCTAGTTACAGGACTCATCACGTCGCCTCACATCGATCAGGTCAGGAAGAGGACTGCTCAATGGATGGGTACGCTCTGTCCCCTCCTGAATAGGAAGAGTTATCTTTCCGTCAGGAAAGGAGTCCTGCTATAGAAGAATCTCATCCACTCCATGATGCATTATGCGTGCCCTGCATGGAGGACCGCTCTCATGTCCGGAGGCTACAGGTGTTGCAATCCAAGTGTCTTCGCCTTGCTACTGGTACCCCCTGGTACGTAAGTAACAGGCAGATACACGAAGATCTGGGTATTCCGCTGTTTACCAACCACATCAGAGCCTTATCTGCGAGTTTTCACTCAAAGTTAGCTGACGTGGGGAACCCTCAAGTACGGCAACTCGGCAGATACTTACGCTGACCGATGGTTGACCCCGTCGCCTGACGCGTGAGCCAAGGATGGCATTAGCCAGCAGGGCAGTCGAGGTCATCGTCCGTGATGGCCAAGTCCACTAAACGAATCGGGTTCAGCGCTGATCAGCCGAGAGCTTTTCGGCTACACTGACTGAGGTTTTCCGTGATTTTCCTTAGGTGTGAGGCAAATGTCAGGCTATACGATGCAAAGACGAGGCATGGCCCCGCACCCCCTCCCCCCGTGCGCGGCGGCTTCACCTAAGCGCCTGACAAAAGTCGCATTTGCGACTGAGCCATTCTGGGCTCAGGACCCAGACAACCATCCAACCAAAGTGTATCTCTCCCACAATTAGTTTTGTGCCACCTAGGCACTAGTCTTGGCAAAATTAGTCAATGCCCTCTTGTCTGACTTTAAATTCGTTAGCGTAAACGTATTCCCCTGTTAGAGTTATGGTGTCTGTTATAGAGCCCAGCGATTCGGTCAAAAGCAGTAATGGCTCACAGACAGGGGGACGTCGACCTGCGCGTCGCGCAAGTCTCCGCCCCCTAGTTGACACTTAGTCTTGGCTTAGTAAATCGTTCAGTCAGTAGGAGTAACTTGTCGGACATACATCAAGAAGAACTGCAAGCTCTGGTACATCAAGAAATAAGAAACAACACCGGGCTGCCCGGCCACGATGCGTCTTGGACCGGGGCACACCAATGCTCAGCCGAGCAGCCAGCAGCAGCTTTCGGCCCGGCACCCCCACCTGCCACGCACCTTACCACCTGCCGTGCTCCACACAGCACACTCACATCGAGCTGCCCTCTGGACGGAACATCCGAAGCCAGGCCAACCCACAGTACACAGACAATTAGACAACCACTACTTAGCATTCTACTTTACACTTTAAAATTAAATAAATATTGTTAAATATGTGTTATACTGAGGTTGTTACTACACACAATCACGCGGTATTCCACTGTTATTTAATAGTGATATATTTCGGCATTTTGGTTTTAACAGATGGGAAAGTGGTATTAATGGACAGACAATTTTGAAAACCCAGGCGTGAACTGAATCATGCTACCTAGATTTCAGGTAATCTGGGATACGATACTGTGTTGTTGGGTGAGTGCTCAGTTGGGCCAAGGAGACATAAAATAGTACATTATATCAGTTGATAATAGCAGAGAATGACTCATGTTTTATATGGACATAAAGCTATAAGTGGTTTGTAGTTCTTTCAGGGGATTGTACATATAAAGAAGTAATTTAGTTGTAGTGTTTTCTTTAATGGACAAGAGATATACACCACATGTATACTTTGCAGCTCTGTTTGTGTGCAATGTCTATTGCAACACACATAAAGAATGAAAAATAAAATATTTTCCTATGTAATGTGTACAAGGCAAACCAAGAAACTTGGAGTCATGGTGAAGGACCCTTGTATAATATCTCTAAAATCAATCAATATGGTGGTTTTGACTCCAGATTCAGGGTGACATAGGGTCAGGCTGAATTATATGGGACCTATTATTTATAATATATATAGATAGTTACTGGCAGCTACTCAACAGAAATGCAGGCTTCTTCCAAAGACAACAAAAGAAAACTAATTTTAAATCATTTTTCTTCCAATTTACTTCCATGATCTGATTCTGGGATCAGAAATTTGTCCTTAGGTTTCTCAAAAATGGTCAAAGAATTTTGAAACTTAGATTATGGCACTCAAATAAATAAAGTGACAGCAGATACACAACAGCACACAGTATTAATTTTGCATTCTAATGCACTCTCAGAATCAGTCAACATTTCCAGCAATAACTGAAATTTTATCCCGAAAAAACGATGCATTTTTTTGTTCTGTTCTCTTAGTGTCGCTGTTGACTTCGTAACTGTTGAAGCTACATTTTATGATCCTTCTGTTGTTCTCATTGTAGTTTCTGATTCAGAAGTGTGCTGCTGTCCATCCTTGTTCTTGTAACTGTTTCTCTTTGATTCTTGCGTTAACTCAAAAATTTTCTCTATTTCTGTAAGTGATTTGCCTTTTGTTTCTGGAACAAGGAAGTATACAAAGAAGCAACTACACAGACAGACAAACGAATACAACCAGAAAGTTCCATCCTCCCCCACAGAGTTCTTAAGGTCATGGTATGTCTTGATTACAACAAACAATATTCCAAGATTCATAGACCCTGCAATTGAACTGAGGAAGCTCCTCTGTTTCTCTGGAATAAGTTCTCCCATAAGAAGGAACGGAATGCCACAGTAGCCAATGGAAAAGCCAACCATAAACGTGATAAGACTGATAACAGGTAACAAACCCAGACTCTGATGCATGCCATTCTTCTGAAGATGGAAGTGTGTGCCCAGAGCTGCAAGTGCCACACACATTATTGCCCCAGATGTAATTAAGAGTGGTTTTCTGCCAGCCCGGTCCACAATGAAGAGTGATACAAAATTAGCAACTAATAGAACCAACCCAACAATAATAGTAGATAAATGGTCATCTAATTTACTTCCA
>Ga0268261_10004987_pt1 | contig 10020 bp, 7 predicted proteins | sample TergutNc150P1_FD_190353 | JGI IMG/M metagenome (GOLD analysis project Ga0268261, IMG submission 190353) | Nasutitermes corniger P1 segment gut microbial community from laboratory colony in Florida, USA - Nc150 P1 (SPAdes) (version 2) | ecosystem: Host-associated > Arthropoda: Insects > Digestive... | reverse complement strand
TTCATAAAGTTACAGGAAAGAGTAAGCGGCTTTGGTGGTCTAGTGGTTAGCATGCTGGCCTCTGGTACCCAAGATCTCAGGTTCAAACCCGGCCGAAGCCGTCGGATTTTTTGGGCAAAAAAATCCTCAGCACATCTTCCTTCGGAGGGGAAGTAAAGCCGTCCGTCCCATGTCACAGATTTGCGGCATGTTAAAGACCCCTGGAAATTACGTGGAAGTCAGATTTTCAGGCGAAATTTGTCGGCCATTTCTCGCCCATTTCCATTCTTCGGTACTGGAGGGCTCTCATGTCGCTTGACTTGAGTGCCTTTGGGGTTGACAGGCGGAATTAAAGGCGGTGCATAAAGGGCCTGCTAGCTTACGGCCTAGGTGCGACGGGATGGTAGCCCCGTAACCGCGATACTAGTCTACCAGTCTACAGGAAAGAGTTTACTATATACAGCATAAACCCAGAATAATGTGGCTTGTTATTGAATGATTTGAAGTGTAACATAAGTGAAGTATGTTTGAAAAAACTATTATGTATGTTTAGAGGACAGAATATGCAGCTTCTTATATCAAGTTCTTCACATGACCCGTTCACCTCCGCCCTCTGTTGAACACTCGCTGTCATGAGTAGCAAACATGTATGTGTGAAGCAGGTACATTGTGCATTGCATGAACTGAGCAAGGTAGCTTGTGATGATGCTTCTAACTTGTGTTTTGTAAGTTTCGAGTTTGAATCTAGGTGAGGTCACTAGTTCTGACAGTATCTCATGGTTTTCCTCCAGTCAGATGCTGGGATGTTGCTGCAATGTAGCCATGGCCAAAATGAATTTGGACCTACGTGAAAATATTCCGGACATCTCTAAATTTTCAGTGGTCTTTGTTGCATGACATGTCTCATCTACATCTACATACATCAGAGTTGCAAGGAATCACTTCCTGAAATTTTCCATCAGGGTTGGTCATATGATAAGGCTTACTCTCTTATGTGCTTCTCTCATATCTCTGACTATCCTTGGTTTATCTTCCCTCACTGCTCATTATGTCCCAGGACTCCACACTCATAACTTCATAAGCATCTTTACCTCTGATACTTAGAAAGATTCAGTTATGATTCACCTGTAACATCTTTCTCAATTGGTCATCTTTTCTGCCTCACATTTGCTTGACATTCTAGTTTTAAATTTTATTTCTTCGTTTTCCAGTGCTTCATAGGAACTTATTGTTTAAAATCTATTATCCTATACCTTTCTTAATAATATGTGTAATATATTATTACTGTATTATTAAAAATGCATCTATTAATAATTATATTAGAAATGGATTGTAAGCACCTCTGTAAATACAAGCTGCATTATAATTTTGGATTATTCCTGCCCTTCATAATCCACATTGTTTTGTGGTTGTTTGTACAAGCATTGTTAGTTTGATGTGCATGAAAACTAGTGGGTATCATATCTGTTGATGAAAACAGCACATGTAAAAACAAGCTGTTCTCTCCTTCTATAGTATAAATTACTCTGGGACTGAAGCTCAGTCTGTTATGTTCATATGACAAATTATAAAAGAAATATTATTCTCTGTTAAGTACATAGTTTGAGGGAAACCTTTTGAACTACCTTATGGCCTGTACAGTGTATTACTGCAACAGTATGGTTCAGCTGGCTTTCTTGCATCTTTTCAATATCAATTCTACTACCCCCAGCTTAAAATCCAGCCACCCGCTCCATGAAATGCCCTTTTCCCCAGACCGTAACAGTTACCATCAGTGTGGAAATAAGAAACACTTTAAAAATCCTAAGCTCATTGTGTCATAAAATATAGCATCATATTTATTCATATACTACATTTATTTCAATGTGAATTGCAAAGGTTAAAATCACCTCTACTCCCCTTATTTGCCTTCATGATGTGGATAGGGAAAACTTTAAATTTACCCTATTTTGGAAAGATTAGAAAGGCAATTGAAAAGTGTCTGTACTATTAACAGAGAGTTTATTCACCTTCCTGAATTACTTACGTATTATCAGCTACTACTACTTTTTGCCCTATGTGTGAAAGACTTTGGCTTTCATGTGGCCCCTAAAATGGGCATTGTAACTCTATCCAGTCAAATTTTGATCCACTTGTAGCATGTGTTATCTTCAGTTTCAATAGAATTCTTGTCCAAGGGTTGTTGATGACCTTTGGTGCTGTGTTGTGAGTGGAGAAACGAACCGGCAGGTAAGAGTGTTTATCTTGAAAGCACTATTGTAGCCATTTGCATTGCTAGAAGATGAGGGATGCCCACTGTTGCCTTATTTAATGGGACCATACTCACTTAGAAACTTGCACGACAAGAAACATATTTTTAACTACACATCTGCTACAGCCAAAAGAAGTGTAGAATGTGTTTTTGACATAATGTGTCCAAATTCCAGTTTTTTTAAACATGTCAAGACATACGAGCATAGTACAGCTTCAGTTGCCAAAGCTAAATGCAGTTTTCATAATTGTTTCTGGAACATGAGAAACTGACTTAATTTACTTAAGCAGGGAGACAAGGGAAATTTTTTTGTGACAAACAGCATCATTTCTCAACTGACACCCAAAATGCCAGAGAAACATTTTTGAATTACCTTAACAATGTGTGACCAGTGGTATGGTAAAACCATCACTGCATATATGTGCTTTCTGATGAGTTATGGCAGCCACACTCACAAACCTTTAATTATGTATTTTGACTAGTTTCAATCTCAGAGGCCATACCATGGCTGAGGTGGTTAGTCATTGGCCTGTCACCATGGAGATCCAGGCTAGTCATGTGAGATTTGTTGTGGACAAAGTGGTACTGGGACAGGTTTTTTTCTGAATACTTTGGTATTCCTGCATCAGTATTGTTCCACCAATGTCCCATACTAATCTTCATCTTCAGGCTGCTCATGGCAGAAGGACAACTGGGCAATGAGTAGGAATCTTCAAATTAAGCAACACTTCCTGAAATTGGAAGCACTAGAAAGAAGAGTATTTTCTTTTCAGTCCAAAAAAGTGTTGGATCTTTTGCATCATCTGGGTGTATGGAATGATAGAAGAGAATAGTTATAACTAAAGAGAATTATTTTTAATATCTTAGATCTTACATAGTAATTGAGTTGATTTGAGTATATGGGACTTAATCCACTGTCTGGTTTTACAAAATGGCCATTCTTCTATAAACCCAGATGACTGCCAAGGTCCAAGATAGTAAAAGCAACTGTGATGCATGTTCATCAAAAACACACAGAAATGATTTCTTTGTGCTTCTAGTAAAGGCAAATGTTGGGGCCCACCCAGCATGTACCAAGGGACTATTTGTCCAGAAGAGGTGAAGAGGCTGGAATGTGATGCTTTCCATTCCTTCTGACAAGATAACAAATGTGTGGAGCCACAGCCTGCCTGTACTTGTGCATGGACTAGGTGGTGTAGTGAATTTGACTTTTACATTTTGACCTACTGCATTTACTTTGTAACTTCAATATCAAATGTGGTCCCTAATTCAGATTTATCTTGTAGTTTTGGAGATGAAACATGTGAAGACATAATGGCACCCAGGGCTGGTGCAAGTCTCAGTGCCACCCACAGTGGGCAGAACTCCCACATACCACCTCCCTCCATTTGAAAATCCACAACTCTTTCATAACAGTCCCAGTTAGTAACACAAAATACCCAGCAAAAATGTTGGTTGATAATGTAGTTCTTGAAACAGTTTTATATACATTATTGCATAATGTTGAGATGATTGCCAATGACCACACTGTGAACAAGAGAACAGAAGTAATAAACTTTCAGTAACCCTTTGAAGACTAACCACTGTGAAAGTATTGTTCTGTCCAATGCTTCCCCCAACCACAAGAGGTTGCTTTGTCTGAAGATTACTAGGCTTTGCACATTTGTCCTGATAAGAGTACTATTATGAATTATTGGAAGGCTACTGACCATGGAAACCTAAAGTTTGAAGAGAACTTGTCCTAGTGCCACTCTGTCTGCCACAAATCTAACATGGATTGGCCCAGCATTGAACTTGGGCCTTCATGGTGATAATCGTATTCAGTACACACACACACACACATTCATTTCATACTACACAGAGACCACTGTGTGTATCCACTAGAAGGACCTATCAGTTAATCTGTCCAGGTAAACAAACCTGGTTATTATGAGAATTATACAAAATACATAAATATTCATGTGGGAAAAATGCACACATTGTACTTTTAAACCTGGTGGTGTGTACAGTAGGGGTACATGGTGGCACTACAAGCCGGAAGGTGTCATTGGATTTTTTCATAGACATAATCCTTTCGGCCGCACTATGGCCCTGGGGTCGACTCAGCCTCTAACAGAGATGAGTACTAGGAATGTTTCCTGGGGGTAAAGGCGGCCGGTGCGTAGGGCTGACAACCTTACCACCTTCATGTGTTGAATGTCTTCAAATCTGGGAGCCTCAACCTCCTGGAACCCTTAGGTCCTGTCCAGGCCTGTAATGGGATAGCTTTACCTGGTATGTACAATAACCACAACACTTTTTTAAGGGGTTAAAACAACAAACAAAGCAACAGTTTACAGAATGTGCTGCTCCAGGAAGTCACACCAGCCCCACCTGTGCCATTATATGGTCATTGTATACCCTTTATGCAAACAATGCATAAAAATACAGATCACTAAATACTGTATATCCCAGTGAAATTTTATGCTACAAGACACACTTGTATATAACTCAATGAAGCAGAGTCCTTAAGAAGAATACAAATGATAAACTACCTGAATTAATAAAATACAGGAATGACAACAGAATGTACCTTCTAAGGAATACACATGTCAGGGAAAGGTAACACAATATCCTGCAAGGACATCAACACTGACCTAGATCTAAAAATCTACATGGACATACCAGTTTTAACATTCCTTGATTTGTAAAAGGTATCTTTTTAAAAATATAAAGTTTTATTGTTCTACATACACATTTCTTAATTAACAATTTTACCTTATATGTATTTTCTATGGTATGTTGTTTGAGATCTCACTCTGAACATAAATATTGTACAATACATGAGGTATTTTTATGTGGCAAGTTTTCGGAAGTATCTTTTGCTTGATGGCTCTGTACATTAGTCAAAATATGTAGCACAATAACATCAATATATGAAAAGTATTGTGGTCAACAGTCCCTTCTCTTCCTACACTTATGTATCTTTCTCATAATGCAATGTTCCACTTTTCTGTATTATGCAGATATTTCTGTTTTATTTATTTTCCTTTGTGTTATTTTGAATGCCAATTTTCCACAAATATACCATTGTGAGGTTTCAATGCCAGTTTGCCACATAAATATACCATTGTAAGGTTGAGAACTGGTAGTTTCTTACAGATGTTTCAGGACAACCTATCAGTCCCATCCTCAGGATTCAAGAATTCAGAAAAGAAAGCCATTAGCCCCAAAATGGAGTTCATACATGGAATAGTGTGGGCAGTGAAAAGTCTCTGTTGTATGGTGTCAGCCAATAGGATTGTTGCAAGTGGTTGGATGGAGGGGAGTATGGTAGTCAGTGCAGCTGTGATTGAAGGAATTCTAACCTGTGTCATAGCAAGACACAGGAGAATGTTCACAAAAGCAAAATGGAAGGAAGGAAAGAAATTATTTGACTAATAAATAGATAATCTAAAACAAAACAATATGAGGGGGGAGTCAGAGCCCAGCTATAGCATGATAAAAATACCACATGTGTAGCTGGGATACACTGGACTCAACAGTGGAGCAAAGGGCAGGGACAAGAGAGAGGAAGTAGATAGAAGTAGAACAAAGAACAAATGAGTAAAAATCAGTACAACAAATGGTAATAAATAGCAAAATACAACAAAACAGAGGAGGGGATAAATGTCATAGCCCAATGGTACTCCATGGTAAAATTACCACATGCAGGGAGACCAAGAAACATAATAATGTGGGCTAAAGGACAAGGGAAAACCTAATGGAGGTAGGAGTTGAAAACAATGAAAAATTCAGTAACACTGAAATTCAGAGGAGGAATGTAGTCTCTCAGTACTAAATGAAGGTACAAAGGGACAGGAGGAGAAGTGTCTGAGTAGTACAGGAAAGGCAGAAAATGAAACAAAGAGGGTAAAGGAAGAAAAAGGAGAAGAAATTGGTAAATAATACAGGAAAGGGAAGGGGAAATACAAAACGACAGTGGAAATGGAGGTGAAAGGGGAAAAAAACAAAAAGCTGTCTAGGCCCAGGGTGGAATATCCGGTAGGGGGGGTCGCATCGTAGAAAGGTGTTGGGGAAATAACCGCTGTTTCAGCATGAATTAAGAGGATAGAGGTGGGGGCCCCTAAAAGGGCTGTAAGCTAGTCATCGACAATGGGGCTACTGGCTTTCCTTTGGATTCTTGAACCGTGAGGCCAAGCCGACAGGTGGTTCCGTAACGTCGGTAAGAAATTAACACTACTCGCTGCGTAATAACCCAGAGAAGTGTACGTCTCAGCCACTTTGCGGCGGAAGATCGCACAAACCGCTCTAATGCTGCATGCGGCTACGCGCATCATTGATTAGAGTTTGGTGAGCATGGATCAGAGTTGTACTCATTGCTGTTTTATCTGTGGTTAGAACCATGTTGGCGCCACCGCACGGGACTCGTTTGCGTAGCACGGAGTTTCACGATCTCTTTGACCACCGAATATCTAGTTGAAGGAGGACGAAAGTGTGTATGAATTCTATAATGCTGTAAATGAAGGTACGTACGGCTTTATAAGTGAAAAGTGGAGGTTGGTTGAGGTTAAGGTGATAGAGAAGGCCGTTTGACTTAATTGGATCTTTTAGCAGTGAGTCTTACAACTTTGCTTTCTCTGTATAATATAGGTTGATGAGTACTTGGTTACGAAATGTGGTGCAACTTGTAGGAAACACGGAACCACCCCGGAAAAAGAAGAGGAATGAGGTTATAATGGACAGTACAAGCACTGGTGTGTAATGCATTACTGGTATTGTATTTTTAGTGCTTGTATGTAGGCATAGTGTTTAAGAATATGTCTGCAGGTACTCAGATTAAGTGACGGTGTATAACTTCAATGTCAATTAAAATGAAGATACCCGTTCTGAACATTTTTGTCGTGAGGTTGCTTATAGTCACCAGTAAAATTAATTCGTATTGCGTAGGACAACGCGGAGGTCGTTACGAATTATTACAATTTGATGTACATCTGTTGCCATCAGGCAGTGCATGTCCCAGTTCATGTGCTTCGCTTGCCCATTTCTTGTTTTCCATTGTGTCAGGTGTATGGAAGTTACTCTTTAAATTTATAATTTATAGAACATGATCTAAAATGGGTGTGGTGATAAGTGGCAGCTAATGTCTTGATCTTCGATAAGAAGGCTCTCCAGAATGAGCTCCTTAGGTTGAATGGATTAAATTTAGACACATAACTGCCTTCAGAAAAGTCATTTTCACTTTTCGTAGGGTTGCTTTATTATGTTTTGGGAGGTGATGCCACACCAGTTTTGTGTTGTGTCAGTATCAGCATATTGTTCACCCAGAAGAGGGTCAGGGCCATATATAGGGGTGTGGGCCCATGGGGCTTATATCATGTATAGTGTGGACTGCTGCCATAGCTCTCATTTATGTGAATCTGGGAGGCTGCTGTTTTTATTGGGAAGTGTGTGACAAAGTACTTTGAATAGTTCAATATGTGCAGATTCTCATGGCCAAAATTTATTATATCTGTCACAGCAACTCAACCACCCTTCCTAAAAACCATCTTTAAATTTTTGTCATTATTCTTTTGCCCATTGCCTGATTTTGTTGGGAGCCTTTTTTAATTTTTCAGTATCTTTTAGTCCTGTCATCATGTCACTGGCAATCATGTATAGTGATTGCATCATTTTCTTTTCTCGTCACTGTATGCTGTTGCTGCATTGAAGAGTAATGGGCCAAAATGATTGTCTTGCAGGACTCCATTTGTCTTCAATATGTACCCAGATTCTTTTACACTGTCACTGATTTTTACTACATTGTACTCTAGTAAATATCTAATTCTTGCAGTCATTGGGTAGTCTGTGCCTGTCATTTGTTCCAGTTTCATGAACAACTTGCACCTGTTTAACAGACGAAAAGCCTTCGTGTGGTCAATGACGATGGCATAAAATGTCCCTCTCTGCTGATGTATGCTGTCATCCTTGTCATCCCTCTCTCTCTCTCTCCAACGGCGCTACAGCCCAGGGTGGGCCTCGGCCTCCTTTAGGAGTTTCCTCCATCCTTCCCGGTTTAGGGCGACTACTTTCCAATTTCTACATCCTAGCCTCGCTACATCTTCCTCCACTCCATCTTCCCAACGCAGTCTGGGTCTCCCTCTGGGGCGTTTTCCTCCTGGCTCACTGAGAAGAACTCTCCTGGATAGATCATCATCATCCTGGCGTATGACATGTCCTGCCCATCTCAGTCTACTCAACTTGCAGAATTTCACAATGTCATTCTCACCACACTTTTCATAAAGTTCTTGGTTAGTTCTGATTCGCCATCTTCCACCATCCATCACTGAGCCATAAATTCTCCGGAGGATTTTACGCTCATAAATACTAGGGCGATGTTTATCTCGCTTAGATAGCACCCATGTCTCTGCCCAATATGTGAGTACTGGTCTAATTAGTGTTTTGTAGAGGAGTGTTTTGGCATTCCTGAATATTTCATATGGTTCTGTAACCCATAGTATGCTCTATTAGCCATTGTCAGTCGTGCATTCACTTCTACTGATCTGTTGTTCATTTTATTGACCATTGTACCCAGATATTTGAAGTTGTCCACTCTCGTAAATATGTAGTTTCCTATTGCGAGATCCTGATGCAATGTTGTATCCTTTCCACTGTACATGTATACCGTCTTCTCTTGGTTTATTACCAATCCCATACTTCTTGCACATTTCTTCAGATTTAAGAAAGCTTCGCTGAGCCCAGGAATTGTACGTGCCATTAGGTCAATATCATCTGCATAGGCCAGGATTTGTACAGTCTTAAAAAAGATGGTTCCTCTAGTTTGAATGTCCGAATCCCGAATGACCTTTTCCAGGGCTATATTAAAGAGGAGACAGGCAAGTGCGTCACCTTGCCTCACTCCACGTGTGGTAGATACTGGATCCGAAAGATGAGACTGAATCTGGACTGAGCATTGCACATTGGTCATTGTTGTTTTGACCAGTCTGATCAATTTAGATGGGATACCAAGTTCCATCATGGCACAAAGGAGCTTCTCTCGATAGATGCTGTCATAGGCTGATTTGAAGTCAACAAACAAGTGATGTACTCCAATTTGATATTCAACTGTCTTTTACATAATTTGACTTAAGGTAAAGATCTGATTGGTGGTTGATTTCCCTTTTCGAAAGCCGCATTGGTATTTGCCTATAATTCTTTCAGTATATTCTGAAAGGCGGGCATATATAATATAGGAGAGAATTTTATAAGCTGTATTAAGAGGTAATATTCCCCTGTAAAATCACCAATTAGATGCAACAATTTCTCCAGTTTATTATCCTGACGTTTATTTACAGCTCAACATGTTTCGGGTGTCCTCATGTCCAACATCAGGAGCCGAACAAATGCAGTAGCAGCCTCTGGTTTTACCTTAGTATCGTGGTGATAGCAGTGCTGCTGTTCGTGTTCGGGCCGGTTAACCGGCCCGAACACGAACAGAAGCATTGCTACCACCACGTTCCAACGGTAAAACCACAGGCTGCTACTGCAGTTGTTGAGCTCCTGATGATGGACATGAGGACGCCCGAAACATGTTGAGCTGTAAATAAACGTCAGGATAATAAACTGGAAAAATTGTTGCATCTAATTGGTGATTTATTTGAATTGTGTGATGATGCACGGACTTACAAACCTTAACCCTTAAAAGCCCGAATTAAATCCCATCTGCTATTTGCTGGCATTATTAGGAGCTCACCATTTTCTCCACGTTAGCAGGATAAGGGTTTAATTATTAACCTTTAGGCGACTAATGTCATATATATATGGAGCACCCA
>Ga0268261_10004986_pt1 | contig 10021 bp, 17 predicted proteins | sample TergutNc150P1_FD_190353 | JGI IMG/M metagenome (GOLD analysis project Ga0268261, IMG submission 190353) | Nasutitermes corniger P1 segment gut microbial community from laboratory colony in Florida, USA - Nc150 P1 (SPAdes) (version 2) | ecosystem: Host-associated > Arthropoda: Insects >... | reverse complement strand
ATGCGACTTGTTCACGAAAGGCAGTCATCATAGGAATATTAGCGTTATTCTTATAACTCAGAACCTGTTTCATCAGGGGCGTTTCTGCCGCGACATCTCGCTAAACGCCAAGTATTCAGTCAAGAGTCAATTTCAATACTTGGCGAGACAGGTGCATCTAGAAGATGGCGATAGTTTATACAAGTCGTATCTGGAAGCTACCGAGAGAGCGCACGGTTATCTCATATTAGATTTCGCACAAGACACAGACGACCGCTTGAGGTATCGAGCGAACGTATTCCCGGACGAATATCCGCCTATAATATACATGCCGAAAAAGAAGGGTGATGAAGCGGATAAGATCGAATTATCACGCTCTGCAAGTATTAAAGACGTCGGATCCTAAACTGCGTAAAGCCATACTAGCAAACTGTAAAATCGAGCTCGTGAAAACTCTGAGCGAGTGCTCTTTAAACCTGTTGCGAGGTAACGTCAAGCTGACACCGTGCTAGAAGAGGAAATTGCGAAAACATAGAGTACACCTACGCAAGCTAGCCGATAAGCGTGTTTCACTATCTTCCAAGAAGAAGGCTATTGTTCAGCGAGGCGGTTTCTTACTCCCTCTCCTAGGCGCTGTGCTGCCAACTATCGCCAGTCTGATATTTAAGAAGTGAGACATGTTACGTAAAATGTACCTCGTGTCGCCAGATTACCTACATACCGTCACGAGCAAGAACACCCCACCACCCTCTCCCCAGTCTCCTAACACGGAGAAGGCAGGAAAGAAATATAATAGCAGTAAGCGACTACGGTCTGTAAAAAAGATAAAGACGAAGAAGAAAAAGAAATATTCGTCGCAACGTGAACACGATAGGCGAGTTGCAAAACGCTTCGCGGCGAGACGTGAACGTGACTATGATAAGTGGTTTAAAGTGCGTGGCAAACTTCACGAGACGGATATCGAAAGAAAGAACTAAATAAAAACTGTAGCCGATTTCTTAAAGCAAGTACTACCAGCCTCCCCCTCCTCGGATACGCAGACAGATCATGGTCCCCCGTGAAACCAGACCCACCACTACCTCCTTGTGCAATCCCTACAAAACGACGACGTTTAGCATATGAGACGACGACGCCTATTCCATCTACGTCTAGGGATGTCGTTTATGAGACGTCTACTCCACAGCCCCTCTCAATTAAAAGAGACGTTGATGATGATGATGACTATGTGAGCGACGGTGATCTGCGAGTCGAACCCCACGTGCTAGATTACGGTGCGATGAATGTGGACCCCTTGGCTAGTCCGTATGTATCCCCCTATCTGTATGAATCTAAGAAACGCAGTCTCGATAGTGTGTATGGTATCCGAAGAGACGGTGACGTGTTCATGATAGGTCATTGGCAAGTCGGTGTGGATCGCGACGGTAATATCCATATCAACAACGTAGAGTTCCCCGCGACAAAGGGTTTGTGGGAGCTGCTGACACGTAGGAGGGTGGATATAAAGTCTGTTACCATCGCCGATATAAAACAATATAAAACAATTTTGGAAATGACCAATGCGCATTTAGAAGGTAATAAGCCCCGTGGTAATATCCGCATTTCCAAAGGTGTCAAGTATATGGAGATTATTTCGAAGCTTTTCCCAGGCGGCACCCGACAGAGCGGCGTCGAAGCCACATTACTTCGCGAGTGGATAACTTATAAATAGTCATGTTGCGGAGACTGTACACTGATCCTGCCGCACCGTCAGCATTTTCTAGCTTACGTAAGCTGCAACAGGCAGTTGCTGCTACCAGTAAACAGATAAAGACACCTGCTGCTGCTGCTTCTGCTTTGTCCAGCCCACACACGCTTCGAAAGGGGTCTGTTAGTCACGCTCCTAGTAAATGGTCAGAGCTAAATCAAAAAACGCCGAGTCAGATAAAGGCGTGGCTGGAGACGCAAGATGCATATACGTTGCACAGGCCGCTCAGAAAACGCTTCCCCAGAAATCCATATACCGTCAATAATATCAACGACGTTTGGGAAATAGATATTTTAGATCTGACATCCTTGAAAAAATATAATAATAATTATAGGTATCTACTGCAGGAAGTGATGTGTTTTCAAAATATCTGCATAGCGTACCTCTGAATACAAAGACGGGAAAAGAGGTAGCAGCAGCACTCGAATCTATATTTCGATACCCCAATTACAAAAAACCTATACGCAGACGGCCCGTGTGGGTGCGTACAGATGAGGGAAAAGAATTTTTGAATACCCAGTTTCAAACGTTGCCAAAACGTGAGGGTATAGAGTTTCAAGTCTGTAGAAACCCGGACGTCAAATGCGCAGTCGTGGAGCGTGTCAACAGAAGTCTGCGCGATAAACTGCACAGATATTTCACCTATAAGAACACGTATAAATATATAGATGTCCTGCCCAAATTTGTCATGGGGTACAATGCTACAGTTCATTCCACCACTGGAATGGCACGCGCCGACGTGAGCGACACCGTCGTCCTGACGAACTGGATTAAGATGCAGGGGAAGGCGGGCAAAACACAGCGTTTAAGCAAGCTAAAATTTGGGGTAGGCCAGCACGTGCGCATCAGTAAGGAAAAGATGAAATTCGCGAAAGGCGGCGAACAAAATTACACCACAGAGATATTCAAAGTGTGTAAGTTAGTGCACAGAACCCCCCGTCCCGTGTTCGAACTCGAGGACTTGAGAAGCCAAGAGATCGAAGGCCAGTTTTACAGCGAAGAATTAGTTCCCGTTCGCATCACAAAACAGACCACTTATAAGATAGATAAAATACTGGACATGAGGGTCAGACGCGGCATTCTAGAATACCTCGTCCGATGGAGAGGATACGGCGCGGATTTCGATTCTTGGGTTCCCACCACCGATATAGTCTGTGTAAATAGAGATAAGGATCGCGATCATTTCTACATTACGCTGTTTAGTAACGCCTCTCAACATTTATACCAGACAATAAGATCGCAGCATTCACGATACAATTGACGCAGCCCATAATACTCGACCCATCCGAAAATTGGGAGGTTGGATTATGCGAAATCTCCAGCCCTTCGACCATGCCGGTAGGGGATAATACGAACGCTTTGGTGTATTGTGATCTGATAGCTCCACAATTTATAGGCACCAACATGGTCAGATTTTTGAGAGCATTCAACACCACCTGGCCAGCCGATTACGATACCGAGTGCAGTAGCATTGTACCCCATGACAAATTTGGGCAGGACATCTATATATTTATACGTGTTCTTATAGGTGAAATATCTGTGCAGTTTATCGACAACGTTTATTACGTAACCGTGGAAAAGAGAATGTTTCGAGACATACGTATCGAAATACTAAATCTGACGGTTGAACGGGTCGCCTTTACAGATAGCATGACCCCCTTGAAGGTGGTCCTTCATTTTCGGCGAGTCATTACACATTGATATATATATATATATATATATATATATATATATATATATATAAATACGACATCGATACCCCGCACACCTACATTTACAAGTATGACGCCGTTAGGACAGTATTATATACGTCAAGCGGGGGTGGTGTAGGATGGCGTGGCATAGGCCCCGTCTAATCCGTCTCGCCATTCGTACAGCGCGGACACGGTATAGGCAGTTTTCTTCGCGGGCTATGGAGGTCCGTACGACCCGTACTGTGGATCGGTGCCAAGTCTCTCGGACGCGAGGCGATGCGCACAGGCAGAAATATCATGACCGAAATAGCCGCCAATCCCGGACAGACAAGTGACATCCTATCGAAACACGCGACGGAGACGGCGTAGAATATTATTAAAAAATTGCGCGGAGGGAGACGTAAGAGAAAGAGAGCATCTTCCCACAGCCATAAGGCCAAGAGAGTTAAAATCGCGAAGCATAAATCTTTTAAACGCAAGGCCCCTCCCAAGATTATAAAAAGAGATATTCTCGTGATTCGCATTAGTCACTACCCGATCATGTCTGGAGAAGTAGAGTTTGTGAGTTGCGAGTTCGATATCTTCGCGCCTAAGCTGGTACAATCGGCAATCTTAGGGACAGATGTGGTCCACTATAAGCCGATCGCGACTGTAGATCAGAACGATCTCGAATTTTTTATAACTGGCGATAGCGAGACATACATCGATCAGGACATTAAACTCTGTTAGAGGCAAGATATTCGGCGCGGATGGGAAAGATCTTGACGCTTCAGATTTTACGGCGGGAACCAACATTTTCCTCAATTCTCTGTTCAGTCAATGTAGCATCTCCCTCAACGGAGTGAACATCACGCCCGCCTCAGAACTGTACCTCTACCGTTCATATCTGGAAACACTTCTGACCTATGGTTCAGACGCCTCCAATTACAAATGAGAAACGCGTACTGGTATCTGGACGAAGGGGACGTCTTGGCCAGGAATCCGACAGCATCAAGAACAAAGGCTTTGTCAAGCGATGGGAGCGTCAAAAACAGAGCAAAATAATAGAGTTATACGGTCGTCTACACGCCGACATCTGCAACGGCTCGCAATTTCTGCTGTCGGGCGTCCGCATGCAGATAAGATTGAACAAGGCCAAGGATGATTTTTACCTTATGAACGCAAATGCCGATTCAAAAGCGACTTTTAAATTTCTCGACGCCGAGCTGATCGTGCGACGCATCCGACCCAGCCCTAAAATCGCCTATGCCCATACTGAGGCGTTAAGCAAGGGATGCATTGCCCGATATAACTTGACGAGAGTCGAACTCAAGACTTTCACGTATGCCGGAGGCCCCCAAGCAATATCCATCAATAAAGCCGTGTTGGGCGCTCTCCCGAAACGTCTGATATTCACCATGGTAACGAACGCAGGCTTTCTCGGTTCGAGAAATTCGAACCCGTAAAATATCCGCCATTACGATCTGACCAACTTAACCATGTATGGGAACGGTAGACAGATTCCTAGCGAGAGCCTGTCTCTGAACATGGGTCACGAAAAAACGTCCGTCAAAGGATACGCTACACTGTCCGTATGCATCGGCATTCACCACTAGAACTCGGGACTCCAGATAACTCACGACATGTATATAAACGGGTTCTTCATGATCGTGTACGATCTTACGCCTGATCTGGCAGCGTCGAAAGGCCACGCCTCACCCCCTACAAACGGTGACATCAGGATCGATTTGAAATTTTCCAAGGTATTACCAGAGGCTGTCACCTGTCTATTGTATCTAGAGTATGACAATTCTGTTCGCATCGATCTGGCCCGCAACGTTTCAACAGACTTCTCATAATTATAATGTACACCCTCCAGATTCAACACAGGATGTTAATTCTTTTCTCGGGGTGTATGCTTCGGATCTCCTACCGCTGTCGATGGTGCAGACATGCACACTGATCACCACACCGAGCCTGGCTTACACTGGCAGGCCATATATTTTCAAAATCCTCATCGCACCTCAAACGGCTACTTTTTCCATTCCTACGGCCGCTATCCTTTTATTCCCTCCATCCAAGATTTCATACGACGCCATTGTACAGTCTGGCAATACAGCAGAACGCAACTCCAAGGAGCTACCACTACAGTCTGCGGCGAATACTGCTGCCTCTTCGCTCTGTACATGGACAGGGGCTACAACCCCCAACAATTTGTGGTTCTGTTTGCTGCTGAAAACGCCGATCGAAACATACACCAGCTATTCTGCTCGGAATTTGGCCCTGCGCTGTGCAAACAGCGCTCAGGAGGGCAATGCTGTACGAGGCTAACTTGTTTTATTCTGTATATGACATAGCCCAAAGACGGATATAGAGACTGTGTGCGTGATAGATTACGAGGTCCTGCGCGGCCGGCAGAACGAGGAGGTCGTCAAAGAAGTCTCGGTGGCTGCCGAAAATATCGTAGAGACATTTCATTTTAAACCAACATACACCATGAACGCTCACGGCTCTGACAAGAACGGTCTGTCGTGGAGCGATGGTCAGCTAGACTACGAGAAGCTTCTCGAAACTATAAACGAGGCCGTCTCTGGATACGCGCATCTGTACGTCTATGGACTAGCAAAGACCAGATTTCTCACAGAATTACAGGCGCAGCCTGTTCGAAATCTGGAGGATTTTACGTGTCCCCAGCCCCACGGCCTCAATGCTCAGTTCAGCTGCAGTATGCCTTTCCACAAGAATTATCTAAACTACAGTTGCGCAACACAACTCGCATACACTATTCAAATGGCTCAAGCATCACCTTCACTCCCTCGCCTATATTCGCTGTCCACCCGAATTTACACGCCATACAGCCTCATTTAATTCGGGTCTATCGCGTTTGTAATGATGACGTCATTTTTTCTCTCTCTTCTGCAGCTGTATAAAAAGGCGCTTACCTCCTACACGTCAATCAGTCCGCGTCACCATGTCACTACGTAAGCAGGAGCAGCAGCTTCTACGTAAGGCTCGACAGCAGCTCATAATTTACGAGGACAGCAGCAATGTCATTCTGCCAGACCCCACGAGCGTCTCGGCGCCACCGCCCGAACTTGAAACGTGTCTGGACATCGTCAGCACGCCGCTCGCCAATCCCAACAGAGCCATGCTACGGCGCGTCTTTTTCATCGCAGAGGACAAGTCAAAATTCTTGTCAGTGGGATACTATCCTGCCCGCGGTTATCAGCCGCTAGCAGAATTCGGAGGCGCCAAGAAGCTGCCTCTGCTATTCGATGCTCAACAACTGCAAACATTGGTCGAGAATATCGCCACTGTGCAACGCTCTGTCTGCAAACGAACATTTTAGCAAGAAGGACGGTGACTTTAAAATGAACATGACCGGCACTTACAGGATTGCCAGAGCGTATCTCGGCAAACAGTACTTGTCATTCACGTACGTAGAGTTGCGTAATCTAGCCTACATCTTGTACATGATTCAGAACCAGTTGACGACACAACACCGTGTGATATAAAACCAGATATAAAACCCATATAACCATAGAGGCTCAAGTGATTACAAGTAGATAACCAGATATAAAACCCATATTACCCCGTGCGCCAACAGCCGCAATGACTGATGTAATAGCCTATATCGATACAGCTCTCGACTCTGTTGCTTTTGTAGAGCCTCCCTCCACCGCAAACTAATCTAACAATTTTTATCAACTGTTTGAAGAAATCAAATCTGTATTAACCGTTTAAGTCATACTCTGTATGCGTGTGTGCACATGATCTGTACTTTTTCTAATGCAATAAATTACGCCTACTTATAAAATAAACGCGCATGCGCAGTCGTTATTTCATTTTCCTACCACTAGATGTCTCTACTATTTAATCCCACTATAAAGAGAGCGGTAAGCGTGCGTATAGACACACTTCTAATGTGTGCACCGACGCCTCCGCCACCAACGCGATGGACGAATACGACGGGCCCCACCCATCATCAGGAGAATAAGAGTGTCATTGTGATCGTGACAGCTCGCTCCAAACTCAGCCTCCTACTCATCCGATGCGTGACACCTGAACCGGTAGCGACAGTCAGCCCCCAAGGTCCGCAGACATACTGCCGGATACAGCCCCTCGCCCTTTCCAAAGTAGGGAACCGCCCTACTACGACGGGCGCACGTTGCTGACAGCCCAAGAGCAAGCTATCCAGCGATGGGAATTACTCCGACGTCCCGAATATGGGACGTTAGCTAGACGCATACGCACCTTCTACCAAGAGGCAGGACCGTGGGATCCCCAAGGAAGACCTTCAGTGCGGTCTATAGCTGCTGCTGGTTTCTATTACGATGGTGAGTTTACAATTATTATTTAATATTTAAATTTCAAACTTTAAATTTAACTATGACGGTGGGTTTACAATTATTTTATCTCTCATTCCAGGGTGGGCAGATGGATGTTTGTGTTTTTATTGCTCCGGTGCGTTATTTGAGTGGAAAGAATCTGATATACCGTTTATAGAACATGCCAAATACGTCCCCACCTGCCCATATATCAGATACGTCAAGGGACACGCCTTCATTAGCGAGCAACACAGCGAATATCGGACCGAATTAGATTAACTTTTACTTCCACAACCAAACACCCGCGCACACACTCACATGCACAATTTTTAATAATATCAACTGCTGATCACTCACCGTGAGTTGTTCGATCAATACACGGGCAGCAACGGCAACGGCAACAGGCTGGGTGGCGACAGCACTGGCAGCGGAAAGCAGCAGCAGGCAGCAGAAGCAGCAGGCAGCAGCAGACACGGGTTTGCTAAACATTACAGATTGTATGAACTTCTGAAAATTCATACACACAAAATATATCACTACCCACAGCGACAGTTGTTCGCTTACCGTGTAACTAAGGGCGTCTCAGCACCAACAACCGGCGACAATAGCGGTAACAGCAGGAGCAGCCGGCAATGTTCTGTTTCAAAATACACACTCTCTTAATTCACTTTTCAACACTCAAAAACAATATACAGTTTCTAACATTTTCACTCACCGCTTTAAAAGTGATGATCGGCGTCGTTGTCTTCATCGTCGGCGTTGTACACGGGCAACACAATGCAACGTGAATGCAAAACGCTTTCGAAACTGCCCTATATATACGGTAAAACACACTTATTCTGCATTGTGTCACAGGCCCTCGCTAGGGGAACCACTGCAAGAGTGCAGCATCAGCAGTGATATCACTCCTTCAGTTGCATGTACGGGGGTGTCCACTTCCTCCCACACGCCACACGTGACAGCGGCAACGACTACATATTTTAATATATATAAATGCTACACTCCAGCAAATACACACAGTCACTTTCCTCTATTGTTAGCAACACTGTCATCATGTCTCTGCTGCAAGCTGTCGAACATTACCTGGGCGGTGTTGATACATGGCCAGCATACATAATAACTTACCTCTTCGCCGAAACACCTTCACCCAGGGTCGTCGAGGAATTAAGAACATTTTTCGTAGACAATGGTGTGCCTAAAACTCTCGCCTCAAGGTTATATTGCACGTGTAATCCAGAGGCAGCAACAGAACTCGTGCGGCAGATATTCTACGAGCGCTTTTCCTTGTGGCACTCTTCAAATACCGTCCGACGTCACTCCATGTATTATGACGGACGTATCAAGAAACACGTACGTCTAAATGTACCGTACTTCACAGAGTTCCTCGCCATTGGAGAAAATCCAGTAGCAGTACCTGGCTGGCCTGCCCGGGAATTAGGCGTAGCGAACACTGCAACTCCCATGATGATAAATGCCGCGTTGCGGCTGGTAAGTCAAAAACAATTGTAAAACATTCTGTTAATAAAACCTATCTTTCTTTATACTCGCCATATTAATTTGTCTTCATTTCAGGTCTTGTACACCCAGTTTACACCTCGCAACTAGATACGTGCTTCCTTGCTAGTTTCGACTAGCCAGCGCCCTACCTGCATACCGTTCCTTATATGGTATCATGTCCCCCGCTGCTGTCAAACAGCCAATAAGAAACAACTTACCATATTTGGAACACACAGTACGTGACTCCTTGCTACTTTCTAGCTAACCAACGCCCTACCTGCATACCGTTGCTGCTAACCAGCCAATAAGAAACAGCTTACCATATTTGGAAAACGGCCAGACGCCGACCGCCATCTTGAAAAGCCGCGCTTAAAACATCACATCAACGCAGTTACCAAACTACACGGCAGCACGGTAACCCATCTTTAATCACACACACACACACACACACCTAAAAACACATCCCAAAACAGCTGGTGCAAAACAAACCAAGCCAATGGCGTATAAAAACAATCAAACATTAGCCTCTTTAATATATAACATATATGCACACGTGTTACACTCGTTTTTTTTTACAAACACATCCCAAAACACCTGGGTCAAAACGGACCAAGCCAAGGTAGCCTCTTTGACGTGTAACATACACGTATGATGTCACTTACCTTGGTCACACACACCTTACCATATTTGGAACAATACAGTACGTGACTCCTTGCTAGTTTCTAGCTAGCCAACGCCCTACCTGCATACCGTTGCTGCTAACCAGCCAATAAGAAACATCTTACCATATTTGGAAAATG
>Ga0268261_10004985_pt1 | contig 10021 bp, 6 predicted proteins | sample TergutNc150P1_FD_190353 | JGI IMG/M metagenome (GOLD analysis project Ga0268261, IMG submission 190353) | Nasutitermes corniger P1 segment gut microbial community from laboratory colony in Florida, USA - Nc150 P1 (SPAdes) (version 2) | ecosystem: Host-associated > Arthropoda: Insects > Digestive... | reverse complement strand
TTTTCCAAATTAAGGAATAATAAATTATTTTGAAACCACGTGTTTATCTTGTAAAAAAGCAAGTTCGCCTGAGTATTTAGTTCCATGTGGTTTGGTGCAGTAATAATGACACTGGTGTCGTCCGCATCTTGCAGCTTTTGGCATGGCATTCTGAGCTTAAGGAGACTGCGTATTTCAAATATTTTTGTAAGTTTTCCTAATTATGGTTGGGGATGAAGCTATGAGGGGAGAGTTAAGTAATTCATGCAGAACACTTGGACAACTGAGAGAAAGGTGTGTGGGGGGGGGTGATTACATTGAAACATGGTGTAGGAAACTAGGGTGTGAGAATGGGAGGGAGAGGGATGGAAATAGCTGAGAGTGATTTCACATGGCAGGCTTTAGTTGTAGTGGTGTGCAGCATGTAGGTTCTTTTATGTATGTATGAGTGAAGGAAATGTGTCATTATAATCAGTCCCTAAATCACGAACCTCAAACGGTGATACATCATCTATGGATATTTCATTACTTTGGTAACTCAAATATGAGATCATATGTATAATTCAGTAATTGTTGGGGTCCGCATACCTGGGGCAGTGGAGTGTGTGTTCTGTATTTTGTGGGATGATCTGTGACCTGGTTTTCACGTACGCCTTTTAATGTCTTATGTAACTCCTGATCCAGAGGGCAGGGATGAAAGACTTTTTCAGTTTGTTTGCTTTGTGCTTCATTTCATTAGTAGCTTGCTTTCTTGTATGAATTTTAGATATACTGTATTTCAACTTGTAATGTGAGTAGTTTCCTGTGGGCTGGTTTGCAAACCTAACCACCCCGTGTAAATTTGTCTAGGGAATTCATTGTAACAGTTCCAAACAAAAGGCAGACTTTTGAAATGCTACCCATCGGTACTTTCGGTGGAGGGTTGTAAAATGTGCAAACCTTTCTTCTTGCAGATAATAAACTAATAAACTTAAATTATATTATATTCCAGTGTTTGTCTGTAGCTTATCTGTATCCTTATTTTACTTTCCATTATTCTGTAATTTTTAATTATTTATCTTTATATTATGGAATAGCAACAGGTTCTGATGTGTAGTAACAGTGTACTGTCAGCAGATTGGGCTAAATATACAGGGTTATTAAAAATTATTGTCGGGATGATCAGATGCTACTTGCCTGGCCACCTCGTTCTCCAGATGCAACCCCATGTGATTTCTTTCTATGGGGTTATGTCAAGGATCAGGTTTATGTTCCTCCTCTTCCCGCAAGTATCCCGGAACTGAAGGTACAAATCAGAACCGCCATTGAAACCATCACCACTGACACACTACAAACAGTTTGGAACGAACTCAATTATCGTGTTGATGTTTGTAGAATCATAAATGGTTCATATAGAGCACCTGTAAGGTATGTAACAAAAACTTGGAGTGTTGTTCTATTAAATAAAATAATACATATACTCCTATCTCAAGTGCATTGTGTATGACAAGTTGTTAAAACCCCCGACAGTCATTTCAAATAACCCTGTATTTAATTGCAAACTGTGTATGTTGTATTTTGACAGTCAAGATGTACACATATTTTTTATTATTTTCAGCCTAGTTATATTTGCCGGAGATGTGACGCCAATAGAAGTAATGTGCCACTTACCGGGAGTGTGTGAAGAGCTGGATATTCCTTATATTTATGTTAACTCACGCCAAGTTTTGGGCTCAGCACTGGGTATCAAACGAGGTTCACTGATGGTGTTGTTGAAAAGACATGAAAGTTATGGGGATTTATATGATGAAGTTGTTAAAGTAATTGATGCTCTGCCACCACCATGGTCTTAAGCATGTCGGGAATGGCCTTAGCCAGTGGGAACTGAGATGTGGAAGTGAATATTCAGTGACACCTGTTTATTTTATTTCTTAAAGAAGATTTTATATTGGTTTTGTTATTGATCCCCAGTGAAATAAAAACAACTTATTTAATTACTGAAATATTATACAACCCACATTTTTTGTATCACAGTAGATATAGTTCCTCACAGATATAACAAAATCCCACTGTATTACACACTCTGATTCCATTAAATCCTATTCATATTACCATAACGAGGTTCCCAAACATTTGAGTTTTATTTTAACATGTGCATTTGGATCTTCAGAGTTTCCTTGTGAAAATTTTGCATGAATTTATATTTTTACTTGTGTGTGCTGTGTGCCTTGTCTGTTAATAAAAATGTGTCCTTCGTATGTTATTTTGTTCTCTTTCATTTCTTCTCCAACATCTTGTGGCTGTCCTTACCTCTGTTGCAGAGTTAAAACTTGCAAACCAAACTCCACAGTAGATATTTCTGAACTGAACAATTAGTTACCTTGTTGTTTTGTTTGTAACATCCTCATTTTTTTCAGTTTGTTTAGTTTATTTAATGTAGGGCAGTTTTAGTATACCCATTTTATTTATTTATTGAATTTGTTTCCATACATCCCATTTAGGTACATACCTTCGAAATGGAAAAAGTCACATTCATTATGCATCTTCAAGCAACTAACAATTTGATATAACTAATAACAGGTTGGAAAGAGTACATAAGAACTACAGTAATAACTTACATAAATTAACATTATACACAAAATATTAAAAGATTGCATAAGATAATAAAATAAATAAGGTTAAAATCACAGTCAAATAGTAGGATTTACATGTCTTTGTGATCAGTATGTTCGTAGTATTCCTCAATTGAATAAAAAGAATGTTGATATAAAAATCTCTTAATAGATAATTGAAGCATTTCATATCATTGACCAAGATTTTTGTATGTCAAGGATGGTGGTTAAATTTATCCTAATATAAGCTCACCTACCTTTGCAGTGTTCAGTTTTCAGGAAACAAGTATACAGAATGTGTTGAACTTAATATGTTTCACCATTTATTAACCAACATTTATGCACCACACTGTGTATACTAGATGACATATTAGTTGCTGCTCTGAAGCATTTCGGAGAGCCCCAGCTATGTAAATTTTTCACATTGCATCATATGATTATAAGCACTTGCTGACCATTTGTTATGAGGTCTCCTCTTTTTTTTTAACACAGGTGCACAGTTTTTAATATCATTCAAGTTTCTTCAATATTGTGTGTGTCTATTGGAACAGTTAAAAGTTAAAACTACCAGTGCACAACCAATCTATATGATTTATTTTCAAAAGGGATGTTCAGTATAAAAAGAGTAATAGAGATGGCCACACATTCACATCCCTAGATTATGAGCATGTGCAGTTTCAGCCAGTCACCACCCACAGTATTACAGTTATGAGATATGTTGGGTAAGAGCAGATTTGGTAAATGTATATTAAGCCACTAACTCCATGGTGCAGAATCCTTCTTGAGAAAGTCAAGTTCCTCAACTAGTTAAGAAATCCCCCATTGTTTTATGGAACCCCATTCTTCGTTACTGTCGTCACAAGAAACCATCACTTATGTGTTTCTGGAGCCAGGTAAATCCACTTAATGCCTTCCCATTTTATTTCTTTAAGATTAACTTTAATATCATCCTCTCACTTGTGCATAGGTGTTCCAAATGATATCTTGCCTTCAGTTTACATACCTAAAGCCTCTTGTGTGCATTTCTCTTTTCCTCCATAGATACAACGTACCCTGCCCATTATCACTAAATCTGAAATTCTGTAATTGCAAAATTCTTGTAAAGACGTGACCTTCCTTTGAGATGAATAATGGTTCATATTAAGATCATTTTTATGCCCTCCTTCTGTACCTGTAACATGTCTTCTGCCTTCAGTGAAGGAAATACATTTATAGCCTTCCCTACAGAAATATCATGAAATCCTGCCTCTGATACTTGCTCGAGACAGTGAATGTGATGGTGCAAGTCAAGATAAGTTAATTACATGAAAACAAAAGTAAGTAATGGTACTGGTTCATCACTGTATGTTGTATGGTACAAACCTATAAATAAAGAGTTGTACTTCATAAACTTTAAATTAAGGTAAACATATTACATTACCTCTCTTCTGGATGTCTTAAAGGCTGCTGTTTGGCCGTGAAATGTTAGGAACAGATTATCCTGTGATGGCCCATCATACCCCAGAAGAACCTACTGTCTTGTATTTAAAGTTCTCTTTATTGTGCCATATATAGATGTGTCAGAAACTGTGTCTGTTTTTACAGATTTGAGGTACTGCTTCCCAAGTGATTAAAACTATAACCTGCTTATTAGTTGTGGTTCTGTGGTTACTTTATGTAGTATATACTGTATTGTGTTCTCACAAAGGACACTTATGTTTGAGGTGATATGTACAAGTAAAATATACTCCCTGGTACTTGTAACCCCACCTCAGGGTAATCAAAACTTGGACATTGGCAAAAAGGAAACTGCTTTTTTTTGCAATGTTAACAATCACATCTGAATGTACATGTCTTTACTCTTGAATACTTTTATGTAAATTTGACTGCATATGAGCAATATGAGTGATAGAAGGAACACGTGTATGACTCCAGAGTAGTCAATTCCTTTGCATGGTGATCTTTCTGTAGAGATTCCTGTTGGTGCAACATTTATTAAATTTCTTTGAGAACCGACAGTTTTTGTGAAAACTGTGGAATCTACAGAGGTCAGTAGGTGTCTTGACTAAGTTGTGGGCTGCACGAGGGAGGAATTTGGGTTCAATTTCCTGCTGGAGGAAATGAGACTGCTGTAGCACCCAAAATGTTGGGGTTCACCCAAACTCTGATGTCTGAATTTGTGGATATTTCACCGGGGGTTAAGGGTCAGAACATTACATTCACCTCTTTAATTCCATGCATTGGTGAGGTGAAGACTGCATGGAGCAATAATTCAGCACCGGGGTAATTTTACTTTACATGTGTGTAGATTCTATGGAGTTGGCATTGCCACGCTGCAAGGAGTCGCGGTTGGCACAGACAAATAGTTACGGGCGATTGATGACAATGTAATTCATTCTAGCTGGGCTGTGGAAATTATATGCATACATATCATTCTATATAATTCTGAAAACAGTATTTGATTTTCAACTTTTCTTTTGTGGGTAACTGAGCAGAATGGATTGGTTGGTCAAGCTGATTTGACGGAAGGCGTGTCCCGGGTATGGGGTACTCAAGGCCGGACTGAAACATCTCATGACTTCTAACGGCCCCTCCCCCTCCTCTGAATTGTAGGTTTAATATTTTTTCATGCTTGTGGAAGGGTAGTATAAATGCTTTATTACTTACATTTTTATTACTTGTTAAGCTATTTTTCATTATTTACTAATACGTTAGTAAGGTGGCCTCATTGTAGTCCGTTACAATGTGGTACCTTAAACTGCAAGTTGCCTAGCTCGGCCTGCTGAACTGTAGACATGGATGCCACACGAGCGGTCATGTTACACCTACAGCAGTGTGGGTGAGAGCGTAGTGTGCAAGTTGGTCGATAGACCCAATGCAAACGTTTACTGGAGGAAAGGTGTACGATTGCCGTTGGCGCGTTTTATGTGCTAGTGAGTGGACCTTGAAACAATTGCTGCCGCTTACATGTCACACGGAATAAAGCCGCACAAGTTTAACGTGATGCGTTGGCAGGTGTTTTACAACCGCTGTATGGAAACTAGCTAAAGCTTGAAAATAAGCTTTTCGGGTTACGCGACTGCGTTTACCGGCAGATTGAGATATATCGTCGTTGGTCAGTCCCGAGTAAAAATGTAGGCAAGGAGGTTCGTAAAGGCTCCGTCACCCCATAACATGTGGCAGGTACCCGCGATTAACGTACAATCTACCGCCAGTACCTGCGAGCAATGGAACATATTTTCTGCCATGTTACGCAACGTCTCAGACCAGTGTCTATAAAAAAAAGCCGCCGTAGCCTGAGCAACTCTACTCCAGCGCAACGAGACGTACACGGCTTGTCTGTGATACATCATGTGAGGGTGGAATGTATGCATCATGGTTTTGAGGTACGGGGAATTAGTGGTCACAGATTAAAAAGTGTATGGGGTTATACACTTCCACTCCCCGACAAATGTGCACGTTTAAAAAGTGTATGGGGTTATACACTTCCACTCGCCGACAAATGTGCACGTCTCATAGACGCGTTTGTGTAACTGCCGTGTCACAATATATGTGTCCACACTGTCATGGAGGGATAAGTTCAAAAGTACGACGTTGTGTATAGTACAGATCTGCGTTATCGGTCTGCTATGTAACTGATTTCCGCTAGATGCAATACATGTGATTTATGTGCTCACGTCCAGTGTTTGTTTTTATCCACTGTGATATAGGGGTGAAAGGGTCAAAGTACGTAAGATTTTAAAATAACTTAACATTAATAGTTCTTTGAGACAGTCTCGCATGTTGTTCGTGTTTGTTACATTTGAACATGAAGGGAATTAAGGTAATTGCGTAGTGTTCGTACACTGTGGAAAGTACAGTTATTTGGAAATGATAAAGGCGTTTAGGTCCGTAATAATTGGTGCTCCGGCATCGGGGAAGGGGACAATTTCTTCTAGAATTGTTAAATACTTCAACGTGAAGCACGTGTCCAGTGGGGATATTCTGAGACATCACATGTCAATGAACACAGGTAAATATTAACAGGTGTGTGTGTGTGTGTGTGTGTAAAAATTAGTGTGGTTCGGAGGAAGTTTAGAAAAATCACTATTAGCTTATTCATGTCTGCCTGTCTGTTTGCGTGGAACTACTCAACTCCCACTGGATGTATTTTCATGGAATTGGATGTGTGAGTATTTTTTGAAACTCTGTCGAGAAAATTCAAGTTTCAAAAAAATCACATTAGAATAATGAATACTTTATGTGAAGACTAATGTGCATTTATGATCATATCTGGTTAAGTTCTTTGTAGAAGGAAAAATGTTTCAGACAAAAGTTGTAGAGAAAATTAAAACATATTATGTTCAGTAACTTTCTTTTGGAAAACTGTGCCATTTATGTGATATTGTGGAAAAATATTTTAGAGCTGGCAGGCTACAGTTGACAGTATAGCACATGTATATTGCATACTGGATAGCTAAGGCTACAAACACAATTGCTTTTGTATGGCATCAATGGTTGCACGAACATGCTGCATTGTTGTGTTATACGTACATTGTCTGTCTTCTTGTTACAGATTTTGGTGTAGAAGTGAAGCAGTTTGTGAATAAAGGCCATTTGGTTCCAGACAAACTTATGATTTCTCTTATTACAAGTGAGCTGCGTTTACTGGAAAATAATAACTGGCTTCTTGATGGTAAGTAACCCTAGTTAACATTTTTTTGTTCTTCTGTTCAACTGTAGAGGCCTTTGAATCTTTGTTTGTTATTACAGTAATTATAATGAATTTTAGTCAAAATATCTTATAATATGTGCAGTCTGTATAGTCTTTATACAGGGACATCTGTTAGATGGCCTCACACATCACTACACTTGGACTGTTTCACTGGATTGCATGCATGGAAAATGATGGCCACTCTTCCATTTTGCCATGAGTAGGTTATTTAGAAACCAAGAACTAGGACACTTATTACATTTAGGTGGAAGGAGGAGGTAGAAGACGTAATTTTTAACCTCTCACACAATGAAAAAGCAGATTGCTATATTAATGTTACTGCAGTGGTCTAACTGAGATAAAAAATTGTGACTTACAGGTACAAGAAAAGAAAGTACTAACAATAAGAAGAATACTACTCAAGCTCAGACTGTCATTTCACTTACTGTTTTTTACCCCTTCCCTATCCGTTCCTAGTCCTTAGCAATCTGAGTCCTGACCAATATATTATCGTACTCTTCTGCTTCTGTTCCTTGCTGTTAGTGATTGGTTGATAGCTGTCGTCGTTCTACATAAGTGTTTTCAATCACTGTGGGGAAGTCAGAATGTCCTCGCGCATTCTCTGATAAGTTTTATTTTGTGACTTTGAAAAACACAGAACATTTGGCATCCTGAGCCAAATCTGGCAGGACACTGAAAGAGAGCTCTTTAAAACCTATATATATATCCAGGACTGTCCTGGGAAAACTGTGTTTGATGGGATCCCTAGCCATAAGTGGGGTTCACTGCATTTTTAATACGCTACAGCTGGTGTAAGGTTTTTAGTTAGCAAGTTTAAAAAATGAACTGGAAATGGTTTGCTATGTTAGCTATTGCAGTGTTCTGCTAATGAATGGTGTGGTTTCTCTTGTGATTAGACAGATGTTCATAAAATGATGTCAGAATATGTGTTGCATACATAATGTGACAGTCAAAACAGGTGACTTCACATAGAGCTCAAAGTGACTTTTACCATTGTATATTTCACTAGGTTGTTGTTAGTTTTAAGAACAGGTTGAATACATTGTGTGTATTATATAGTTCATGGAAAATATTTGCCAGAAGATGGTGTTAATACTGAAAAATTAGCAGATCTGAAATGTGAAAAGTATTCATGAAGTGTTGTTGTGTATGATTGAAATGTAGTAATAAGCTCAACATTCAGCACAAATGTCTTTACTGATTGGGACACATTTTTCACATTGAAGAATTTGTGTCATGCGAGTACAAGAGTGGGATAAACACTGACAGTTTCAGCAAAATATGTATCAGTTTGTATGTTTGTGGATTTGTGGTCTTGGTTAATGTGAGGTGTAAAAAAAGGTGAAGGTAAAGTGCACCCTTGTACAGGCACTGAGGCTCTGTACAGGCCGTACGGCCCGTATGGGGAATAGAGGTATAGCTCTACCCTTTCTTGATCATGGCACTAGAAGGGGGTGAGGGGTCAGCGTCACGCCCCGGCTGCTCTTTACCCCTGGAAATACCCAGTACCCATTGTACAGGAGGCTGGATGGACCCCAGGGCCGGTCTGGACAGGTGCGGAAAATCTCACCCCATTGGGATCTGATCCCTTGACCATCCAGCCCCTAGCCATTCGCTACACTGACTACACTACCTGACCCACTAATGTGAGGTGTAGTCATGATTAAATATTGTTGGTTTTAGAAACAATAGTGAAAAAAACAATGTTTGGTAACTGACAGTGCAAAAAATGACTGCACAATTGACAGATAATCACATTCTTCATGAAGAATATCCATCCCAGCTATATTTAATTAAAAACTATTTTTTTCATATGATATTAGATATTTTAATTGTTAGGAGTCAAATGGGTTGACTTAAACCTCACCAAGAGAGTCGTAATCCACGAAAACAGCAATAGACACTAAGCTATTCTTTGTCAAGATGGGACACTTGTTTTCATGTCAGATTAAGTAATTTACTCTGTGCATTCATAGGCTTCCCAAGAACAAAGGAACAAGCTGAAGAATTATTTGCCAGTGAGCCAGTAGATGCAGCTCTTAACCTTATAGTACCCTTTGACATTATAATTGAGAGAGTTAAAGGAAGATGGATCCATGAACGAAGTGGTCGGATATATAACATGGAATACAGTCCACCAAAGGTTATGGTAAGGTGCTTTGCACTATAGGAAAGATTATTTTACGAAAGGAAATTGGAAGTTAAGCTATCCTTTAGAATTATTACTTGTGCTAAGGGTAATAATTCTGATGATGGTGTGTTACAGTAAACTTGATTATTATTTCAGCCATTGTCCATCATAAGAGGATTTTTCAGGCACACTAATAGAAACTGGAAGTGTTAGCTGATGACAGAAAGAGATATACTTTCCAGAATGTATGGGAAGACCCAAGGTGATGGGCAGTGTCCAAAATAATAATCATATTTATTGTATCACACAATCATCAGAAACATTATTTTATCTGATCTGGCTTTTTTCTTTGGTTTTTAAGCTCTTTTTTATGCCAAGACTGCTGGTTTATAATATTGTCATTAGTAACATCTTTTATGCCAAGTGGTTGTGTTTATATAGTCTTCAGATGGAGAAACTTTGACTGTTGAAAAATCAGTGTTTTGCAGGTGTGTTACCACAGCGCAGTTTCTACCACTGTTCTTTAACCCATTGGCATACACAGACGTCCCTGAGACGGCCGGGCTCGCTAGGTCCATTAACCCTTAGGCTACTAATGTCACATATATATATATATATATATATAGA
>Ga0268261_10004984_pt1 | contig 10021 bp, 9 predicted proteins | sample TergutNc150P1_FD_190353 | JGI IMG/M metagenome (GOLD analysis project Ga0268261, IMG submission 190353) | Nasutitermes corniger P1 segment gut microbial community from laboratory colony in Florida, USA - Nc150 P1 (SPAdes) (version 2) | ecosystem: Host-associated > Arthropoda: Insects > Digestive... | reverse complement strand
CCTGCCAGTTTTAATATGTATTTGGTAATCAATAAGTGTGTAACAGCTGTCAAAGTTTCAAACTTCTCTGGCCATTATCTCCATAACCGTTCAACTTTGGATATAGGTGTTTTGGGTTATATCGGTGTATTTTAACATAAGGAACACTCTCCCGAAGTTTTGTCCCTTCCTCCTGGGACACCTTGTATAATACATCTTTCTGGTCTTATGAGAGTATTCTGAATTACATTTTAATACAGCCATTGTGTAAAAAATATATGGAAAGATCATTTTTAAACCCGGTAAACAGAACAGGCCGGTAGGTTCATTCGTGAAACCAGATTTGGGATTCTCGTGGAAATGTTGATGAAGATTCTGGTCTTTTGAAATGTGTTGCCATGTTGATTGATAACTGCCTGCTGCAAGGTACAATTTTTACTACTAGAACAAATTTTATATTGGTATAGAAAAATTTTGTTGTTGCTAATTTTGTGTGTCAGAAGTAGCATAATTAATTAATTACAGATTACAAAACTAACCACATGCTGTGCACAGAGTTATGCAAACTATGTTCTGTGCACAAAATTATATTGCAATCTTTATGTTCTAACAGCCAAAGTAAAGTAAAGCTGAACCTTTGTGTGCCATTACATCACATTTGGGAATGGAAGTATATCGGTACCTTTGCATCAAATGGGGGAGAGAGTCCCTGGTATCTGTTGAATAGGAGACAGGTTAGTCCCCAGATTTCTGGTTGGGATGCTTTGGAGCAGAGAAAAATCTTGTACCCCTGCAGGGAGTTCAATCATGATTTATCCATTGTCCAGCCCATAGTCTAATAGTGTACCAATTACACTATTCTCTCTCCGGTGTAAAGTAAAGAAGCATATTATGACTCGTCTATATGTGTTAAGTCGCTTGTGTGGAGTCCACTTCCTGACCTGTAGTGTAGCCTATATGTATGAAGTTAGGAAGCTAGTAATGAAACCTAGCTAATGATTTAGCACAAAAACAATACATGTGTAGTATAATTTTGATACAGAGTAAGAAAATAAGCCCTAAAAATATTCCCAAGCCTAAATATGCTTGCAGAGGTTGCACTGCTTAATAAAGTTTGACTTGTGCCATGCAGGCCAAGCTGGACTTAGGCTAGCCAAAGTGTCATCATTTTGTGCAGTGTATTTCTGTAGGCTACATTATTGAGCCCTACAAAACTACAGTATAGTATGTTACTAAAATGCTAAATTCTTGTTTTTACACACACATACACTAATTCAAAATTGCTCTCCAATAATTGTTTTGGGCTTTAATGTAGGGGACTCAAAGGACAATTTTAGTGAGGAATTACGGCAGGTTTTCACTCATTTTCCTAAGTACGATATGAAAATTCTGTTAGAAGATTTTAATTCAAAACTGGGGAGAGGGGATATTTTCAAACCAACAATTGGAAATGAGAGTTTACATCAGGATGGTAATGATAATGGTGTTAGCATAGTTAACTCTGCCAAATCAAAAATTTAGTTCTTGTAAGCTTGATGTTCCCACACCGAAACATTTATAAATAAACCTGGACGTTTCCTGATGGGAAGACTCACAGTCAGATTGATCACATATTGGTAGATGGGAGATGACATTCAACTCTACTCCATGTGCAATCTTTCAGGGGAGCTGACTGTGATACCGATCACTGTCTGGTGGTTGCAAAAGTTAGGGGAAGACTGGTTGTAGGTAAACAAGCAGCACAGAAGTTGGAAGTGGAGAGATTTACTCTCGAGCAGCTAAGTGAGCTGTTGGTTACAGAACACTATCAGATTAAGATCTTCAACAGGTTTGCAGCTTGGAGAACTTAGTGATAGCGAAGCCATAAGTAGTACTTGGGAAAACATTAAAGAGCTATTAAAATCTCAGCTAAAGGGAGTCTAGGTCTGCATGAATGGAAGCAGCACAAACCGTGGTTTGATGAAGAATGTTCACATTACGAAGGGTTACCAGCGTAGAACGAATATAGTAAAGGATGAGAAGGGTAATCTGGTTACAGAATTCCACTGTATTTTGGCCAGGTGGAGGAATCATTTCTGTCAGCTATTGAGGGGTTAATGATGTTAGACAGACTGAAATACAGACAGGAGAGCCACATGTACCTGAGCCTTTGAGGTTAAGATGGCTACTGAAAAGCTAAAAAGACACAAGTCACCAGGTATTGATGAAATTCTAACAGAATTGATTAAAGTAGGACGTAGAACAGTTCGTACTCAGGTCCATAAACTAATCAATTTTATTTGGAATAAGGAGGAATTTGCCTGAGGAGTGGAAGGAGTCAATCATTGTACCTATTTATAAGAAGGGTGATGAAACATAATTTAGTAATTATAGAGGCATATCACTTTTTTCATCTACATAGAAAATTTTATCCACCATCCTGCTGTCACAATTAACTCCATATGCAGAGGAAAACATTGGGGATCATCACTGTGGATTTGGACGTAACAGGTCAACTACTAATCATATATTCTGCATGTGTCAAATACTTGAGAAAAAGTAGGAATACAGTGACGCAGTGCATCATCTGTATAAGTATAGACTTCACGAAAGCCTATGATTCAGTTAGGAGGGAGATTTTGTATAATATTCTCATTGAGTTTGGTATCCCCGTGAAACTTTTAAGGCTAATAAGAATGTGTCTAAATGAAACTTTAACAAAGTCCAGGTAGGCACACATTTGTCTGACATGTTTCGTATTAACAGTGGTTTGAAACAGAGATGCTTTATTGCCACTGATTTTCAACTTTGCTTTAGAATATGTCATTAGGAGGGTTTGTGTAAACCAGGAGGGCTTGAAATTAAATGGTACACATCATCTTCTAGTTTATGCTGCTGATATTAATATTGGGCAGAAGCATACATACTTTGTATAAAGTAAAAACAGAAGCTTTAGTAGTTGTTAATAAGGGGGTTGGTCTAGAAGTAATTGCTGATAAACTAAGTGCATGGTCATGTCTCGAGATCAGAATGCAGGACAAAATCAAAACAGAAAGACACAATAAATCCCTTGGAGGGGTGTAACAGTTAATATATTTGGAAACAATCCTAACAAATCAAAATTCCATTCATGAAGAACTGAAGTCAGGGAATGCTTGCTATTATACGGCGCTGACTCTTTTGTTTTCTACTTTGTGATCCAAAAATATAAAAATTAAGGTATACAGAACTATAATTTTGCCTTTTGTTTTGTATGGGTGTGAAACTGGGTCGCTTACATTGAGGGAGGAACGTAAGCCAGTGGTTTTGGAGAATAGGCTGCTGAGGAGGATATATGGGCCTAAGAGGGACGAGGTTACAGGGAATTGGAGAAGACTATATAATGAGGAGCTTAATGATCTGTACTTGGATGGTAAAATGGAGAGGGGCAGGACATGTAGCACATATGGGGGAGAGGAGAGGAGCATATTGAATTTTGGTGGGAAGACCTGAGGAAAGGAACCACTTGAAAGACCCAGGCATAGATGGGAGGATAATATTAAAATGGATCTTTAAGCAGTGGGATCCCCCCATCCCATGGGCTGGATTGATCTGGCTGAGGATAGGTATAGGTGATAGGCTATTGTAAATATGGTAATGAATATTCGGGTTCCATAAAATGCAGGGAATTTCTTGACCAGCTGAGGACCTGTTAGGTTCTCAAGAAGGACTCTGCTCTGTGGAGTTAGTTATTAATGCAGGGGCTGGTTGGTCAATTGAAAGTCGGATGACCGAAGGTTAATTTGTATTTTTACAATACTTACCAAATGTTTAGGATCAGTATTATGTATGATATTAACAGTGGTAGTTCTAGTAAACTATTTATTTCTTTCTTTGTAGGCACAAACACAAGATAAACTTAAAAGTCTGGAAGAGTTGATGGCCCAGAATGAGATAAAACTATTTAGTCTCAAACCCCAGTATGAAGAATGTAAGAAGAAAGAAGAAGAGTGCAGAAAAATGTAAGTGCCATCTCTTAACCAGTGTTTAATATTTTAAGTATTATGTCAGTATGCCTTGTACTGAAAGTTCAGGTTTCATACTTGACTAACTGGCCTATCCAAATGTGAAGGAAATATATTAAAGTAATTTCATACCACGTTGCTAGAGACTGGCAGAAAATATTCAGGAGTATGGCATTCTTGTAAGTTATTGGTCACTCATTCTGTATTTAGATGGTCCCCAAGTAAAAGCTTTGTAGTTTTCTGGCAGTCTGAATTTGTGTATTTAAATATAAAAGCATGGGCTTTCTACATGGTTTATCATTTCAGTACCAAGTAAACTGTGCATGAAACTTTGTAGTCATTGCTGTAAACACCAATTTTCTGTCAGAATTGAGCCCTGTGTAACAAGGGTGTGTTTTTGTCATAATTATTTCAAAGATTGGGTGTGATTCCTGGCCAGAGCAGGGTTTGACACTTTATCTATTTTGGCTTGGGGACACACCCAGCCCCTTTCTTTAAAATTGATGTTTATACAATGATGATAAAAAATATGCTTTTTTCTCAAGAATTCCATTTTTTCATCTGGAAAGAACTTTTTTTTGTTTTGTAACAGTTTACTGGCAAAAATTTAGTCCAGTATCTTATTACAAAAAATTTACGGTTTTATAATCTTAAATGTTACGTTTCTTAATACAGTCCTATTTGATTCCCATTCAAGATTCAAGGTTCTTGCAGCAATGACTGTTAAGTCTGTTTAAGCATTTTCTTAAACTCTTACATTTCTTTGTGTCATGGTCTCCCTAAGAATGGTAAAAATTTGCTGAAACATGTAGGAGAGATTATACATATAGATAAATTGTAACCCATTTTACATATTGCAAGTGCATTTCTTGATATTATTTTAATTACAGTTGTAATGCATGGAATGGATAATATTAAATTTAAAAGACTTGTTTGTATGCTGTAGGCTGTCAGAGTTGGAACAGAAGCGTGATGAGATGTACGACAAGCTTGGTCGGTGTAAGCAATTTGGTACCAAAGAAGAGCGTGATGCATGGCTGCGTAATGAGCTAGAGTATGTTTCTTGCATCATTATTGTTATTATTTGGACAATTTCCTGTGTGTTAAATTGTGCTCCTTGAATTCACTTGCAATTAGTTGGAGATATTTTTGAAAGGAAAGAGGTGTTACCTTTCCCACATTCTATGTCAGAGTCCAAACTGAGGCTGGGGGATTAGTGAAATAATCCTGATTTTTCCCTGATTACCTGTTTGTTTTTGTGTCTGTTATATTGTTTTTAAAATAGTTTTGTTTTTAATTCCTTTGCCCAGTCGCTGTATGGGGAGCTACATGCATGCAGAATTGACAAGCCACTGAATTACCATAGTTACCCTTATGTAAGGCAAAAATTTTTTCATAATTTGCCATCTGAAAAATGGAGTGTTGTCTTACAGTCACACAAGAAGCTAACACATTCAGCAAAAATATTTTTTTTCAAAATTGAACATTCAAGGGGGGGGGGGGGGGGGGGGGGCGTTCATCTTTTATTCAGGTAAATGCAATGGCACGCATGATTATACATTTGATGATCTGAAGACTAAAAGAAAAGCTGGTATTACAAACTTCTTGTCAGCAATTAAAAACTGATAGAAATATGTTCATCTTGAACAGAAGTATCAAGTATAGTATAAGTATTCTGAAAATTTGAGAATCAAACTTACAAGCCCGATATTGTATTAATGTGGAACAAAATGTTGATTTGTCTCCTATTTCAGACACACAAGCAGTTTAGTTGTGATAGTTATTAGATATACCAGAATCTTTATTTCAATAAGCAATTCATATGAGGCACCTTGCCATTTTATATAATACCACTGTATATGTGCATATGTGTGCACTGATGTGCATGGCTTTTGCCTTGTGGGAAATGGAGTCAAAACTAAGTGCAGCGAAAGCTGTGACGTCGAACACTGGATGATTTGGAAAGGTCCTTTAACTGGAAGTGGACTAAGAGACCCCATTACATTTCCCTGTTCTGCCAACTGGCAGCATCCAGCACCAGTTTTGAGAGTTTGGCCATTAATAGTTTACATCTTGTTGGCTTTTATTGATTCCTGTACAAAATGTTACATAACTAGTGATGAAAAAGGATAGAAAGTTTGGCGGGGAAAACAGGATAGAATATCAAGTGACAAATGTTTAGGTCTGTCCATGAGGTTGCTAGGTACACTACAATACTTGTTACGTTTAATGTTCTAATATCCAGAAGATTACAGTATGTGGCAACCTTTCAGTCTCAGAGGCATTGCTGAATATCACAACTTTTAATATAAGTTTACATTTTCAGAATATTTAAATCTTTTCATCTGCAAATGTAGAAGTTTTTTAAATCTCCTGTTGTATTGTGGTTTATGGCTGTTGGTTCCAATCATCATTCATAGTGAAGGCTGTTTCTGATTACGTGGAGTCATATTTCTATAGTATGCAGGTTTTTTCTTTTTTCCTTGTTTCCTGTATTTGTTGTATGATTCTTTGCATGGATTATTTCAGAGTGGTCTCTAAGTCCTTGAAGGAGCTTCATCTGAAAGAAAATAAGATGATTGAGGAGTTACAGAGGGATGTGGAACAAGAATGTAAACTGAAGGAAGAAATTGAGGTCTGTTTCAGTGATTAATTACTAGTTCTTATCTGAACATGAAATAGAACGGATGCACACTTAACATTCAAATTCAGTGTCAAAAATGAAAACAACAGAAGTCATTGAGGACTGCACCTAGGATCTTACTCTAAGTGGGGAATATATAGTTTGTTGGCCCCCCAGTAGATTTACTATTCCTCATTTGTACATCACTTGTTAATTCTTTTGCTCATGTGTGATTATCTCAAGTCATTTTGGTAAAGAAGGCAATGAATTTGAGTTTACAACTAAGGGCCATTACACATCCAGTATTGATAGTAAAATTTTTTCAAATGCATTATAATTTTTAAATTTTTAGATGTATTCATGTGCCTTTGGATCACAGTCCATGCATTTGTCTGTCTGTATACATGTAACAATTTTAGAACTACTAAACCGATTGCCTTGAATTGTGATGTGGGAGAATTTTGCAAATAGTAGTTGAGCAATTTAAGTTTTTAAAATAACTGTTTCCTGGAATGTTGTGATATATGGTCAGGTAGCTGAGTACTGACATTTCAAAGGAACCCGCATTCAACAGGGTAGATTATAACATTTTAATTTTGGTTTAGGCTGGACAGTTTTAACAACCATTTTATTTGAAGACTTACATGCATTTGTACTTATATCTGCACCATAAAGGTAAAAGTGGAGGCATTCTTGTCCATAATTAAGTTCCATGCCCAGAAGGAGTGTGTGGTAGGTTCCCCAGGACCCAATGGATCTCAGCTAGAGCTTGTTACAATATTCTTCCATGTGGAAGTGTTTTAACAAAAGTTTATATAGAGAAAAGTGGTATACATGTTTTATTTCCAGTACCTTTTTTTTTTTTCAATAAATATTACTGTCTCAGTAGAAATAACCAACAAGATGCAACCTTGTAATAGAATTTATTAATCCACCGTTCATTGAAGGCTCAACATGTTTCGAGCGGCATACCACTCATCATCAGGAGCTCGAACTGATGATGAGTGGTATGCCACTCGAAACATGTTGAGCCTTCAATGAATGGTGGATTAATAAATTTTATTACAAGGTTGCATCTTGTTGGTTATTTCTACTGAGTCATATTACAATGCATGGATCCATGAATATTAAATATTACCGTATTAAGGCAAAATAAATAAAGGGACACCATGCTTACATTTCCAGACTTGTATTTGGACAGTCAGCTGTGGTGTTCTTGACATAAAGAATGAAGAAAAGCAAAACAACAACAACAATAGCAAAATATCTTTTTTGCATTTAGGCTACATTGGAATCGTGTGTTTCGTTCTTTTAATTTTCTGTCCTTGCATATAATGATACTGAATGTTCAGTGTTAATACTGATTGTTCGTTTAGTATATAGTGTTTAGTATATAGTTTTGATTTCTGACCAATTTGAGTAGTCTGTACTGACTGTCAGTGAATATTGTTTGTAAATTTGATGTGTGTTTACTATAAGGGAGGCATTCATTATGTTGTTAATGTCAGATTACTGAAAAGTTTTAGTGTATTGGATCATCTTGAAGTGAAAGTAGTTTATATTAGTTAAAGGATATCTTTTCTTGTTCGTGCATTATCTATGTGTCTTTTTTCTTAAATATAATTTGAGCCAATCCTGATGGCTTGTGCAGTAAAGGCATAGGTCTGCAGTCATTTCATTACTGGCTCATGGGTTTGAATCCTGCTGAGGGCACATACGCTTGTCTCTTGTGTTTGTTGTGTGTTGTGTAGGTAGCAGTCTCTGCAACAGGCTCATTACTTGTTCAGAGGAGTCCTGCTGAGTGAGTGTCTAATTGTTTGCAATCTGGAAACCTCAACATTGAGGTGACCTAGGCCTGTGTTGGTCTGTTGCTCCACAGAAAGAAAGAAAAACGTAACTTGGAGAATTTGGATATTAGCATATCTTTCATAATTCCTTCTCCTGAATCTCCCTCAAGTATGCATGATTACTGTTTCATGACCATTGCAATTGTTTACTTCTTTTAAAATAACTTTATTTAAATTTCTGTATTTCATCCAAATTAGGAACATTTGAGCTATTTCTTTTGTTTTATTTCACATTGTAAATAATTCAGTTATTTCTTTCATATATTTCCCTACTCTAATATGTTGTTGTTGTGTTTATTTCTAGGGTTTGAAGAAAGCTGAGGGTGACTGTCAGAATAGCATTACAGAGCTTGAAAAGCGTTTGTTCGATGTGGAGAGGAATAGGGTTGAGAGAGAGACAGTATTAAGGTACAAAATGCATTTTAGTAATATGCAAGTTACATATGATGTGAGGCATGATCAGAAAGTTTCCAGACTACATATTTTTCTCAGTGATAAGAGCATTTACCTGCTATTCCATGCTGTCTGCTTATGACTTGATGTAACAACTTAGCAATTGTGCCATGTTGGAAACATTTGCTAACATCAAGTCTTCACTACTCAGCAAGTGTAATTTACAGTCATTCTGGAATCATCCTTGCTTTATGAAATCTCCTTCCCTTCAGTGCCAGCCTGAACCTCGGAAAAGAAAGTAGTCACAGTGTGCTAGATCTCAGGAGTATGGAGGATGTGGAACAACAGCCATGCCATTATGGGCGAGAAATTCATGCTCAGAGAAAGCGGAATGAGCAGGAGCATTGTAATGAATTATTTGCTTACTGCAGTCATCTTGCAGCCAGTCTGGAAACTTCCTGCTGGCAATTTTATGAGTTTTAAAACAACAGTATGTGACTTTACAAAACCGTACTGCAGTTACTTTGTACTAATAAAAAATAAAATTTTGCAACAATTTGTATTCACATGAGATGGCAGTTTTTATCCACAGTTAATCTGTCCGTGGTAAAATATGGTTTGTTAAGAAGATAAGAGATAGAAGATGAAAATAAATATCTTTTGTCTTCTGAAGTGTACGAGGGGCGGCTGATAAGTAATGCACACAGTGAAATATTTTGCCAATGGAGCAAAGTAGCGATGTGCACGCAGTGTGTCCTTGTAGCCACAACCCTCCTGCACAGTGGTGCAAAGTATAATTCCTTTCTCTACACCAGTTCTAAAACAGTGCGTGTTAATATGGAGTCATGTTATGGTGGTATGTCAACGAGATTGAAGCAACGTGCGGTGACTGAATTTTTAAGTGCTGAAAACATAATGCCAACTGAAATTCATCGCCGTTTACAGGCTGTGTATGGTGAAAACACTGTTAACAGAACTACAGTAAATTGTTGGGCCATTAAATTTTGTGAATGTGAACCAGGTTGTGCCAATATTGTTGACCAACCTCACAGTGGAAGGCCGGTTTCCGTGACAGATGACAAGCATCAAAAACAGGTTGATGAACTGATCAAGCATGACTGCCATATCACCCAGAAGCAGATAGCAGGTAGGCTAGGAATGTCTAAAGAAAGAGTGGGCTATATCATTGGTTTACT
>Ga0268261_10004983_pt1 | contig 10022 bp, 5 predicted proteins | sample TergutNc150P1_FD_190353 | JGI IMG/M metagenome (GOLD analysis project Ga0268261, IMG submission 190353) | Nasutitermes corniger P1 segment gut microbial community from laboratory colony in Florida, USA - Nc150 P1 (SPAdes) (version 2) | ecosystem: Host-associated > Arthropoda: Insects > Digestive... | reverse complement strand
CTGCCTATGAAGATGGAACCGATAGAATGTTCCGAAACGTCGGCTATTAGCACTCAGACGCCGGGGAGATACCCAAAACGAAACACATTACATATAAAACACGGCGAAAGCTTAAAATCAAGTAATTAATGTAGTAGATAAAGTGATTAAGTACAATGTATTATTTTGATTCTGCAGTACTTCGTTATATATCATAATGTCTATAAAGTGTGTATTTAAAAGTTCATCTCTCAAATAATATATTAGTAAGTAACAGCAATTTTTTATGCTTTGGTAAAACATATCGTACTTTTTCTTGGCTCCTTTTTTTTTGTGTTTTATATGTACCATTTTCCATGCACAAGATTTCCATAGTTCATTCACACCCCACCTGTGGCACTAGTGGACTGCATACTAAGAGGAAAAGTTTAATGTGTTACTGCACCAAAAGATCTGTGGATTGTTTTAAGAATGTCAGAGTGCTTGAAATGTACTACAATGCCAGTGTCGTATAGAGACAACTGTAGTACATAGCAGAAAGTGAGTCAGAATTTATAAAAAATGGTTAGATGTATGTTGCTGGCAAAAGATCCTTGGCCACTGTCAACACAAGCACCTTAACACTTTAATGCACAAAATATTTGAGGCTTAAGTGCTAGTAAATTGATGTTGATCATGTTGTGGGACCGTGCTTTGAAATGTTGATACACCTGCTGGCAGCACACACTCATAAACACTGTGACAGATACCTAATCTCTAAGCAGGATCAGGTAGCATTGTGAGAAATTTGTGCTATGCAAAGTAATTGTAACCTTTTAAAATGCAGTAGTAGCATTATGTACCACCAACTGTAACATTAATAAGATTTGTACTTTTCATACACAGAATAATTTTGGATTTAATATAATTCTTAAGATGAACAGTTCCTTCTTGAAAGAGCTCTAACCAGTTGCTAAAAAGTGGAAATTGAATTGTTAATAGTTAGATGAACTTCAGGGTTCAGAGGGTTGGAGAAGAGCTGTTTGTATACTGTTATTCACATGCACACCAAATGCCACTGGATGAGGCACACTGAATTTTGTTTTAAAAAAAAAAAAAAAAGTATGCCACTAACTTGTATGCATTGAAGTTGGGGTTAAGACCAAGGAATATGTGAAATGTATTCATTCTTATAAGAAACTCTACTATACAGTTTCTATGATAAATTGAGACCAAGTGAGATGGGTCAAGAGATGCCAGGTAAGGGAGGTGGGTTCTTGTTCCATCATATTGTGAAATGATACGGAGATATTAATGGAACTCAGTGGTGGTAGTTGCATAAGACTGGCTTAACAGTCATTGTTTACTTACATAATTTAATTCATGTTACCAGGCTGCTGTTGTGATAAGCCAAGGCACAGCTCGCCACAGATTGCAGTTCCTCATAGGGGATCAGCCCCTCCCATACAATATGACTGTGTACCAGGCTGTTCGTCAGTTCAGTCCTGCTGGCAATGACCAGTCAGAGACAGATACTGACAATGAAGCTCCTTTAGGCAACTCTGGTGTATGGGTCCAAACTCATACCATCTACTACAAGTAAGTCTTCTGACAGGATACACATAAACTTGTGCTCTTTAATGTTATTATATACAAGGTGATCAAAAAGTCTCTGTGCACCTGATGATTGTACTGTAATCGTCAGGAGCACACCTTGTATAAGGTTTCTGAGAGTGAATGGGTTTTGTCACATAATTTTAGACTATCCTGCATATTAAACTGGTATTTGCTTGTATGTGGAAATAAATTGTGACTGGGCACAATATTGCTAGTTGCACTTGTAGTACACCACACACCAACATGCCACTTCATGGATTAACATGTGCTTTTCTGCAGTATTGTATTTACATCGTAGTGATATTTTACTCTTCTTGGTATTACAAGTGTGGCACAGTGTCATGTATTTATGTAGATTTTGACTTGTTGAATTACACAACTATAATATAATATAATGTAATATAATATAACAGCATAATACAATATATTATAGCTATGTAATTCAGCTATAATATACTGTAATATAATATAACAGCATAATACAATATATTATAGCTGTGTAATTGAGCAAGTCATTGTCTGCATTATACACATAATGCTGTGCCACATTCTGTAATATCAAGAGCACAATGCGTACTAGGATATGAAGTGCTTATCCCCATAATTACATCATAAATCAAGACTAATAAATTTAAGTACCGTACGCATGATAATTGGGTCCCTGTCACCACAGCATGGCACATTGTCATGTTGTGGATGGAGGGACGGCTTCTAATATGGAGGGTAGCTGCGGAGATATTGAATAATGAGTCATGGACAGCCGACAAGGGGTGGTCCTCCAGCTTAGGGTTTGGGCAAGGTGCTAACAACTCCTCACCTTATGCAATGGCCATGTTACAAAACGTTCACAATTGCCTCAGGCTTGGACTGATCCTTTGGTGCAACCGACCAATGGGAAAGGGGCTATATGCTTAAGAGGTTTGAAAAACTTGTATCCAGTTTTAAGCTGAACATATTATCATTTGATACCTTTTATTTTACAATAAGCAATAACTGTTATGTCACATTCACATACATACTTACATAAGTGATGGTTTTGTTAGGTTTTAAACTGTCTATGTTTTAAGTGTTACTCCCTGATGATGTCAGTCACCTGCTAAAACACGTAAGATTGAAAGTCATATGTATTTATCTTATATGCTTTGTATGTGCAAGTAGTTGGTTTCTTAATAGTAAAAAGTTATTTTTATATTTGGACCATACCATTTATCTTAATGACTTTTCTACCTAAAGCATAAAAGCTGCCATAGATTTTTGTTATTTATGTATTAAGACTGACAACCTGTAATTTCATTTGTTTATGTTCACGGTTTTGCAGGCCAGTTCCTGAAGAGGAAAACAATCTGAGCAGTAAACCAGGATCCAGCTGTACACCTGGCCGGAAAGGCAAGGGCACCAGTACGAAGCTCAACTCCCGCAGTCGTAAAGGAGATGACCTCTGGAATGGTAACTGTTTTATTCTCCCATGTACTTCATTGTAACAGTTTGGCACCTGGACACACAAGTTCTGATACACAGTTTCTTTTACAAAGTACTTGCTGGGAGCTCATTCAGATGCATCAGGCCTTTATGTGAACTCTATGGTTCCTTTGTTAAAAATTTGCTGTTAATTTACCTTTCATTATCATATTCAGTTCCATTTCCGTTGCCTTGATTGATTGATTTACCATTGGTTTCGAGACGTTACAGTTTTGATGCACCTAGGCCTTAATTGATGGACCCTTTGTGCCCCTTCCGTTGTCTTACTCAGAATTTTAATTCTTGCAAACAACATGTTTGTCATGATTGAAGAACACTGAATTTGTTTATGCACGAGGTAACATTTGACTGTACTTAACACTAACATTTGAGGCTTTTTTTTTTTTTAATTATCGTCTATGAGAAACACTTGTCTTTGATTTATGATGTGAAAAAGTGTTGCCAGATTTTATTTGGAAACTTTATGTAGGCCTACTTTAAATCTTGACATTCCATTTAAAATGAGAAAGATGTGAATAAAAATTTTAGAAACTGAATGGTAAGATGGTGAAAATAATCTTTTTTTCACGCATTTGCTCTGAAGGAATATGATAAAGATAATTCCAAATTTAGGTTCAGAATCTTTTGTCCTATATTTCACTTTTTTTAAGTATGGGCATGGAAGTGAGTATCACAGTCTCCTTTCATAGCGGGTTAGTGGGAAAACTACACTTCTCACCTGACCAGAATTAGACAGATGGAATTGTACATAAATTCTACAGATTTGCCAGTATGTCTATAGTTTGCATTTATAGCCTCTAAGCCATAATGATATGAACTCATTTAATATTATACTGTGTAATAACTTTGATTTTTAAAGAAGAAATGAAGAATGCATACACTGTTCTGGTTAAAAATCTAAAGGGAAATATGTGGGAGAACATAGCTTGGATTCGTTTGGTGTAGGATTGGACTCTGTGAACACACAGTCCAGAAGTAGCCATAAAGATTAAAAAAGAGTGGAAAATTTCTTGAGTCTGAGAAGGTGTTTGCTTTTCAAGAAGGTCTGTTTCATATAGTTGGTAACACTTGTAAATTTCTCATGATTCTCAAGAGTTAATAAGTATGCTGAATGTTATTGAGATGGAAAATTAAAGTTGAACTGTCATATTGATTTGTACACAAACAGCGTGCTAGCCATGCTGGATATGATGTATAAATTTGCTAGATACAAAGAGAAGCCTGTTTAATATATCTCTGTGTAGAGGTTTCTTTTACATAACATTGTGGTTTTGCAGAACTTTATCACAAACTTTCACCTCCTTACAAGATTTGCTATGTATAATTATTATAAGACTACAATAGTTTGTTGACATAGTTAGTGATAGTTAAGTGTTTCTACAGAAATATATATAGTTGCATAATCAGTAATGTCAAATCTCTTAAATGAATGGATGACATAACATGAACACTAAGAGAACAGTCCAACATTGATACCAAAGACTGTAGTTGTGCGCTAACAGTTTCCAGCAGAAATAATATTGAATAGTGATTTAATCACAATTACACTGAATTGAAATACAAGTTTTGGAAGGTTGAGAATTTCTTGCATGCAATGCAGATTATTCAGTAAATTATACTATACAAAATATGAAAAAATGGTGTCTTTATTAGACTTTGACCATAAGAAGTATTCACTAATTTTTTTTTCTCCCTGGAGTTCCACTATCCAAGCAGGGTAAGTGCCTCCCTAGTTGCTCCCTTCCATCCATCCCTATGCTGCACTACTTGTCTCCAAGTTACAATTCCATCCACTAAATCTGGATTTTCATAAAAGGTGAACAGAATTTCACTGTATGTTGTATGAAAAATATGAACTTGAACTGATAAGGCATTTTTTTTTTCTTTAGAAGGTGTAGTTCCACTGCTACAGTCACCATTGCAACCATTTCTTAGTTCACAACTTCCAGATACAGTTTCAATTCAAGATGCTTCACTGGAAGTTCTGTGCCTATTGCGAGTGCTCCATGCTCTCAACAGATACTGGGGCACTCTGTATCCTGGTGTGGAATATGTGCCTATCCTGAGTCAGCAGGTGTGTATAGCGGATTCAGGGGTTTCCTGTGAACTTGTCTGTCTTATATTTTGAAAGTCTGGAGGTCAAATCCTTGGAGTACAGGTTGAATTACTTGCTTTATCAGTTACTGAAAGTAAGAATAGTGATGCCTGCACTCACAGTTATGTACAGGTGTTTGAATAGTGATTATGGCTGCCATCCAAAGCAGATACATTTCAGTGGTAAAATGTTTTGCTTATGTTCGGGAGGTACCTGGTTCAAATCTTTTTTAATATTGGGTGTGTTTGTTAATGATCACCATATGCAACAGTGTGTCAGTGAAAGTTTTCATTTAGTATCCACCTTGTTTTTTTAAAGTGCTTCATGCATCACCAAGGGTATTTCTTTAGTTTCAAGGGAATAGCTGAATAGCATGTACATATGATATTGCTCTTCATGCTATCATAAATTGCTGTTACTAGAATTCATACATCTTAATATTTCTTTTTGTTCTTGTAAATCTCATGTTTGAAATTTAAATATCTAAAAACAGTACTTATGTGTTATACATAGGATGTTGTATAAATCTAGTTCCGAATCACCATGACTTAAGTCAGGCATGTATATGTAGCTACAGAAAGAATGAAACCTTGTGACATGTTTTGTTGTATTTTGTAGGAGTTTGTGAACAGCAAGATTGCTGCAAAAGCAAGTCGACAACTTCAAGATCCACTTGTTATCATGACGGGTAACTTGCCATCATGGCTTCAACAGATAGCTGCTGTGTGGTGAGTATGTTATACTGACACTGTATGATGATGCCCTTTGCTTTTTCTTGGGGGTGTGCTGTCATGCTGATTGTCTCGTACGAGGCCTGTCATAGTCTGGGAACATTGTGCTCCTAGTTATGTATTTGAGGGTGTAGGAGACAATAGCTGTTACTGTCGCACACTCTCTCTCTCTCTCTCTCTCTCTCTCTCTCTCTCTCTCTCTCTCTCTCTCTCTCACTCTCCATGCTTTCAGAAGAGCACTTTGTTGTCAGTTTTATTTGTTTGACTTATAAAGATGAAAAAATAGTGGCACATACATGTCCATACAAGCATTATAAATGAAACATACTCATTGCAGTAGGTATTCTGGAGAAGTACTCTCATTGAAACCAAAGAATATTTTTATGCTGAACATATTTAAATTGACTGTACATAAAAAACTATTTATGAAATTAACTTTCAGTTATTGACTGTATTTGTTGCCTGGGACTTCTACCTTGCATGTATCAGATTTTTATAAGACTTGTTGTATGGCAGTGTTACCGTATGCAGATTTATTTTATATATAATTTTTATTAAGACAGGCCAAAACACATGTTTGGATGCCTGTTGCAAGACAGTTAGATTTACTTTGTCAGCACATGAAATTGTTGCATAATAAGGTACAGTTTTTAATGGTGAAAGACTCTATTCTCTTTCTTACTGTGATGTATTGTGTAATTTCAGCCCTTTCCTCTTCCCATTTGAAACGCGTCAACTGCTATTCTATGCAACATCCTTTGACCGTGATCGTGCTCTGCAGCGCTTACTGGAGTCAACTCCAGAGCTGAGCAGTTCAGATTCAACGGAACGGGTAACACCTAGGTTGGACAGAAGGAAGCGTGTCATTTCTCGAGAAGATATTCTTAAACAAGCTGAACATTTGATGCAAGAATTAGCTACATCAAGGGCCTTGTTAGAAGTCCAATACCATGATGAGGTAGAGTAACATGTGATTAGAGATTGTAATTAGTGTAGTTTTGGTAGCTTATGAAAATAGAAACAGAATGTGATTAAATAAGATTGTAACAGGGTAGCATATTTTGACAGTGTCATTTTCAGATTGGCCATTGTATTTAGCTGTTAAATAGTAAGCGCATTCACATAGTCATATAAAGCACCTATAGCCTTTATCATATCCATCTGCCTGTCCATTTGTCCGCATGTACCAGTGCACCTGCCAGTGGATGGATTTCTGTGAAATTTGGTAATGAGGACTTTGTGTAAATTTGTCAAGAAAGTCCAAATTTGGTTAAAAATCTGATGAAAATATTGGTCATTTTACATGAATACCTAAGTAATTTTTGTTGTTGCCAGCAACATTAAATCACCATAAAAGTGCTTTCTTGAGTGAAGTGTTATCAGACTGTTAGTTCATCCGTCTGCCTGTCCACATATATCAGCACTGTTCCCACTTGATGGATTCATGTGAAATTTGATATTGGGCACTTCACATGAAGACTTCAGTATGCTTTATTATTGCAGGTGACATAAAACCACCATAAACGCACTCTTTTCGAATGGAATGATATCAGGCTTCTTAGTTTGGCTAAGGAAGTAATATTACTCCAATATGCCGCAACGGTACATTACATGTAATGTACTATTGTGGCATATACATTGTGTTTCTTGTTGACACTGCTTTCAAATTGCATGCTACACACTAAGCTGAAAATTGTGCATCTCATTAATACCAAGGATTTGGATAAACCTTACGTATTGCTATGTCCACTGAAGTTAAATGTATCCACTGTTGTCTTCTGTGAAGAACATTCTGGAGTTATTCTTAGATACAGTTCAGAAGGGAATATGTAACTGCATGAAGTCCTCAGTCACCAAGAGCCATTACTTCCACTTAGCAGCTTGTGTTGAATGAGACAGTGAAACACCAGTTTATGTTTTATCTTCGGAATGCTGAGATTTTAAGATAATTTGTCACGCATGGTGGAGATGTTTCCTAGAAGCATATATTAAAAAAAAAGCCCTAAGTGAGGATTCTGCTCTTGTGATTATTATGTCCACCTAACGTGAAAGGTAGGTTATGTTCAAGAGCTTCCCTTATGTTCCATTCTGATATCCTATAATACTGTTGTTTCTGATAATCATTTGCTGCGGTATTCTGAGGTTGGCACTGTACATATGGTTCTTGTGTGTCTTGCATGCAAAGTTTGAAAATTCCAGTGACCAGTTTCTGTGCGTAAGGGTTACAACCTTACCACCTTCATGTGCCGAGTGTCTAGAAATTCTGGAGCCTTAACCTACCGGAACCCCAAAGGCCACTAGGCCTGTAGTGGGATTACTTTACCTTTTTACCTTTTAGTGACCAGTTTCTGTGCGTAAGGGTGACGACCTTACAACCTTCATGTGCCAAGTGTCTAGAAATTCTGGAGCCTTAACCTACCAGAACCCCAAAGGCCACTAGGCCTGTAGTGGGATTGCTTTACCTTTTTACCTTTTAGTGACCAGTTTCTGTGATTATGGGAACAGTTTTTCAGATTCATTTTCTGTTTTTCTGGAGACTTTTTTGTAATATAATAATAGTGTATGTGCATTTAACGTTTAGAATATAGAAGTTATAGGAATGTGGACTTGTTAGTGATCTTTGATTTTTTCATGTAATTCACAACTATTCGTAGAAGTAACTTGTTTCTGCATTGTCATCTTGCATCTTATCTCACTTGACTAACCTCAGTAACTTGGGAGGCATATGAAATGTTGGATCACTTGTTTTCTGAAGCCACTGTTTGGTGTCAGGTTGGAACTGGCTTGGGTCCAACATTGGAGTTCTATGCGCTAGTGTCAAGGGAGATGCAGCGTGCAGACTTGGACCTATGGCATGGTGAGCGGTCTACTTCACAGAACACTGGTGCATCAGGAGTAGCCACTAGCTACATTCATTCTGCAGTTGGCCTTTTCCCTTCCCCACTTGGACGTACAGCCAAGTCTAATCATGTTGCCAAAGTTAAGAGTAAATTCCGCTTTCTTGGCAAGTTTATGGCCAAAGCTGTAATGGACTCTCGAATGGTAAGTACAGTGTGATATCAGCGTAGATGAACTGTTTATTTGCCAAGAGTGATGCCCACCCTGTTGTATTACAAGAACAGTTTTTGAAAGGGGAATTTGCATACTTTTTTGACACGGCATCCCCATTTGTGTATATACACATATTTTTCATTCTTCTTCGCTTATATGGGAATTTGCATAAATTTGTAAAGCTATGGAACTGGCATAGTTTTAAGAGCCTTGTGTTGTATTTTGGAAATTGATATTTGTTACTTGAAGTGCCCTTACAACCACAAACATGTACTGTTCTTTATATAAGGAAATAGTTGACATAGCAAAATTTTAAGTGTTTAATAAAACCATCGTGTATTAGGGAAAAAACGGGAGCAGAGAATATAATAAAGGAAATAAAACAGTACCAGGAAAAGTGGCTACAACACGTACAGAGGATGGACACAAACAGGATACCTAAACAAGCACTACAATATAAACCAAAAGGACGAAGACACATAGGATGACCGAGGAAGAGATGGAGGGACCAATTTCATTTTGAGGATACAAGGAACAGGAATCAAACCTAATCCTTCCTGAACATGATGATGATGATGATAAAACCATTGGCCTTTCAGGTCATCATTGGGTTAACACATGCAATATAAGATATAAAATGGATGTACAAAAGTGCATTGCTATTTGGAAATTGAGATCTCAGGTTTTATGAACTGCTATCCATGTTTACCTTTTAAGTAAAATTAAAAATATAAGCAAGGAATGTTTTTATTTCTCTTTTATGTCTTAAATTGCCTGTATTAGCCTGAAAGGTCAAAACATGTCACTTTATTTTAAACACTTAAAAACTTAGTTGAGTCATCTATGTCCTTACATAACCATTGGTCTGGAATGCACAACAGGGATGCCCAGCCTTAAAATAAACATATGGTGCCACACATTTTTATCATACATACCATCTGTTGCAGAAGATACAAGGCTTTTACATTGCTTAACCCTTAGGCGACTAATGTCATATATATATATGGAGCACCCATTCTTGATGTTTCTAGATCACACACAACGACGCAGCACAGTCGGTAGGACTCCTCTGGACGAGTGATCAGCTCGTC
>Ga0268261_10004982_pt1 | contig 10023 bp, 6 predicted proteins | sample TergutNc150P1_FD_190353 | JGI IMG/M metagenome (GOLD analysis project Ga0268261, IMG submission 190353) | Nasutitermes corniger P1 segment gut microbial community from laboratory colony in Florida, USA - Nc150 P1 (SPAdes) (version 2) | ecosystem: Host-associated > Arthropoda: Insects > Digestive... | reverse complement strand
GCATAACACAAGATGACCTGCAGCACTGCTTCAAACAGTGGAAAATTCGCATGGAGCGGTGTAGGGATCGGGGAGGGGACTACATTGAAGGGGATAACATTTCGATTGTCTGATTTTTTTCAATAAAGGGTTAGAGCATGAATCGGGTTTATTTATTGCCACACCTTGTACTCTTATTACTTCGGTTTTCCCGTCAGTATCATTCTAACATGCTTCATTTTTCATTCACCTACCACCGACGCTATGTAACTTCGACAACTAATAGCGTTGTGAAATAACACACTTAAAAGTAATATGTAGTCTATTTTCTAAATCAATTCAATGTTCTTACTCCATTATCCTGTCCTATTATTATTATTATTATTATTATTATTATTATTATTATTATTATTATTTACTTACTTACTTACTTGCTCCACGGAGCAGAGTCCTTCTTGAGAAGCTAACTTGTCTGCAGCTAGTCAAGAAATTCCCCACATTTTATGAAACCCGAATGTTCATGACCGCATTTACAAGCTTATGCCACCTGTCTCAATCCTGAGATAGCTCCATCCAGTCCATACACCTACATCCCACTTCCCGAAGATCCATCCTAATATTATCCTCCCATCTACGTCTGGGTCTCCCCAGCGGTCTCCTTCACTCAGGTTTCCCCACCAAAACCCTGTACACACCTCTCCCCTCCCCCATAGGCGCTACATGCCCCGCCCATCTCATTCTTCTTGAATTTATCACCCGCAATTATTATTATTATTATTATCATCATTATCATCATCATCATCATTCACATTTTACAGCATACAGTCAAATATGCCGGTCCCAGTGGCCGCGCATTCTGAGGCGTAAGTCTGCGGCCACTCGACTGCGGAGATTGTGGGTTCGAATCCCACCGGGGACATGGATGATTTTCTGTTGTGTGTTGTCTGGTAGAGGTTTCTGCGACGAGCTTATCACTCGTCCAGAGGAGTCCTACCGAATGTGGTGCGTTGTTGTGTGTGATCTAGAAACCTCGTAAAAGATGAGGCCCTGGCCCATTGGGGGCTGTCGCGCCAAAAACCAACAAGCAGTCAAATATAACGGCAAAGTTCAGCGGTAAAATATTTATTACTCAAACTAATGTAGTGTAATATGTTAATTTAAGTTCTGTGGTCTCCGATCTTAAAATGAAGGGTTGTGTAAATGATATAACAACATCAATACACACTCCAAAACAAGCCTGATTTTTATGCTTTCATTTAACACGAAGTCAGTTCGGTTGTGTAATCCCTTTCAGAATTAATAATCAACTTATTGGTTCAAACCCTTGGACGAGGAATCGACCAATCACAAGACTTCGTCTATACGCAGTGTACTTTTCCGTCAACATAACAGCTGCACAGGTAGCCTAGAAATGTGCTGCTCTGATAGAAGTTTAAGGTTCATTATCCTCTTCACAAAAGCCTGCCGTTGCAATGAACCACATCTCAGTAATTCAGCCCATATTTTAATACCATCTTGTCATGCACGCCTAATTCTCCCAAGTAGGCTTTATCGTTCAGGTTTACCAACAAAAGTTATGATGCATGCTAGTACTTAGTCCATTTAATCCTCTTGCATTAAATTAACCTAACAACGTCTGTTGAAAAATGCAAATTAATAAACACCTCGATAGGCACTTTTTGCTTGTCTATTGCTAATTGCTTACTCTCAGAACTCGACACCCTGATCTCAAAAGGATAGATCCTTCCCCTACGTTCAGAGATCAAGTCTCTCATCCACGATCAAAGATCTGCACAACTCAATGTAGAAACTCGGAGACTTCACAAAAATTCTCAGTAATTATCATTTTCGATGTATTGTCAATATAAATCCCGCTGCCGTAAACGTCAGAGCAGTTTAAGCGTACAGCACGCACCATCTCGTGACAAAAGAGCAAACTGCTCTTCGCTACTCATTATGAAATTCGACTGCCCATTATTGCCAGTCCTAAAGCCCTCCACAGCGTCAGCACCCTACCTACCTCTCTCATTAGCAGTACAGCTCGTCAAGGAAAAGATTAATTACAGGAGACAGGGCTGCCTCGACAAGCCTTCGTATCTTTCTCAAGAGCCATGTTCCACTGCCGACTTAGCCTGGAGCAGAGCTAATTAAAACAAGAACATGAATCATCCACAATGCTCCTATGTATAACAAAAATATTGTACGAACTAAGAAGGACGGAAGAAGGGATGGAGTTAATACAAATCTTTTGTATTTTGTAAAGCAGGTATATTCATAAGCTGGCGGTTTTATGGTCTCCTCCATTCAAAGAATTCCGTAACACGGTAGCAATGTACTACAAGCTTGAATGACAACTTTATGGGGCAAAGAGGCCTCGGGGCACACGACGTAAAGGACGGGTGACTAACTTACTGCCAGAATAAACTGTGGCCTCTGAGACGGACAGGCCTCTTAGCATTTTCCATGTAGCTCAGGAAAATATCTCAGAAACATGCTCCCTTTCGTTTGATGCCTGAGATGTTCATGGCGGTGGCCAAAAACATTACTCTTTTATGGCTTGAGACGCCGTAAAGTTTGGTATATAAATAAATAAAGTTTGGAAGAATCTTATGCATTTTATGACATTTGTTTAATCGTAATGTGATCCATTCAGTTGTGCTGTAAACAATAAGACCAACTATTGCATCCGTCAAACACTAACTGTATTTTAATGGTATAAAACCCACCTATGTTTACTGAGTACAATTCAGTGTAATAGGGTCTTTCCGCATTAATATCATTCATTCATTCTGTAATCTGTCGTGTAGGTCCACAGTCTCTCCCAAAGCGAGTTCTCGATACAGCGCGATCGACAGCTTCCTCCTTCGATTTCCAGGATCCCCCGTTCCCTAAGATCATTTAGTAGTTGCCTACGTCTCCTTCGTCATCTTCCCATCATTCATATCCTTCCCTGCAGCTTTCGTTCAATAACGTGTTTTAGAAGGCAGTTCCTACGCACGACGTGACCAATCCAGTGAGTCTTGGGAATAGAGAAATCCGCTGTCTCCATCTTTAGAATAGAAAGCCAGCTTTACACGAAATATTGCTAACTATCTAACAAACCACATGGCATACCTTAGAAAGTGTTATATGTTGCCATCGGAATTTACTAGGATATTTATATTCCTTTAAATAAATCAGACACGCGGAACAGAACATACTGGTCTACGAATTTAGGTTTTCAGAACCACAATGACTATTCATTTAAAAAAATTATATCGTTTCCAACTTTCTTCCACAGTAGCATACTCGTTAAGTACTAAAAACATGAGCCGTCCCATTTCCACATAATTTTATGCTCATTCTTTTGTCTTTGTAAGGCAATTGGTCTTACATAGAAAATTTTTTATTTTTTTGAATTAGAAGGGACAATCGAAGGCTATACGAAGTCAAAGATCTGTCACGTGTTTCTTAAACGTATGGTTTGTAAACCCCTGAAGTTCAGATTATAAAAATGTACGCGACTGCTAGAACAAAATGTTCCGGAATAACTTACGTTTTTTACTTAAATTCTTCGAGCTGTACGGGTTATCAGGTATTATATATTATTAATTTTCACAGTTGCACCGTGCATTTTAATATTATCAAATCTTTTATTTGTCCAACTAATGCAAAATTAAATTGCTTTAAAATGTTAACATTTACATTAAGATTTACAGTAAATGCTCCAACATGTTTCGGTACAAACAAACCATCATCAGGGAGCTTACGAGTACAGTCTGTGCTTTGCCAAAGTTACAATATTGGCACCAGTTAAAATAATTCGTTATTGAAGTGTTCGGTCGTGTGGCCGCATATTATTCCAGACCTGTTGGTGTGTGTATCGTAAACAGTGCAAAGTGAGATGCCAATATTGTAACTTTGGCGAAGCACAGACTGTAAGCTCCCTGACGATGGTTTGTTTATACCGAAACATATAAGAGCTTTTACTGTAAATCTTATTGTAAATTTTAACATTTTAAAGCAATATTATTGTGAATTAGTTGGACAAATAAAAGATTTAATAAATTATTAATATTACAAAAATTAGTCACATATTTCAATTCACAATATCCACTGATTAAAATTTCGCAGTACTTCCATGTGTCACTTTTAACAATATGCAAGAGCTTCACATAACTGTATTAGGTGTGTCTGAGATAAGCTTCTTAGCAAACCTGCCCTTCCTCGCTAATCTCTCGAAAAACAGTTATTGAACATAAAATATGTGTTTCGATTTTCTCTACTAATTTTTTCTGAAACATTTTTCATTCTAAAAAGAAGTTAGCAAGATATGATAAAAATGTGCATTGGTCTTCATGTAAAGTACCTGTTACTCTTGTCAGATTTTAATGAAACTTGGATTTTCCCAACAATTTTTCGAAAAATACTCAAACATCAAATTTCATGAAAATCCGTTCAGTGGGAGCCAAGTCTTTCCATAATGAGTGAAAAAGTACGGCCGGACAGACAGACATGACGAAGCTGACAGTCGCTATTTGCAATTTTGCGATAGCGCCTAAAAAGACATTTGCTGAGGCAAGAACCTTTTGTGCGGGGAAGAAGCACTAACGTAGATATCAAATTAATATACCGGGAACTCACTCAGTCCGTGAAGAAAAAGAAGAACAACGTCTAAGACGCAAAGTACTGCAGGACAACAGCCAGTCTATCTGATATCCGGGTGTCCTGGATCCCATACCCGCTCCGAAAACAGATATACACCACCGAAAAGTCGGTATAGCGACTGAGCTACGGGTTGGACGGTCCGGGGATAGATTCCCGGTGTGGGCGAGATTTTCCGCCCGTCCAGACCGGCCCTGGAGCCCGCACAGCCTCCTGTACCATGGTTACCGGGTCTTCCCCAGGGCGGCCGGGGCGTGCTGCTGACCACTCACCCCCTTCTAGCGCCGAGGTCTTGGTATAGTGGAGCTATACTTCTACCACTCCTCTGGGCCACAACCGGGCCTGTAACGGGGTTATTTTACCTTTTACCCCCCAAGAAGCTCCTTTAATTCTGGCTTGTAATTATTTTTCTACACGTGTCATATTCCCAACACATCTGAACTACACGGGCTGAGTGAAGTGTGCATTGCTGTCAGGTGATCACACTTTTGTGCCGAATTTTCACCGACTAATAATTCAGTTCAATTCACTGTTTACACGCGTAATGACTCTACAGTCAATGGCCAATTTCAAAATCAACACTAATGTACAAGAAGTTACAAAGACACAAATTAAAAGAAAACAGAAACACAATGCAATATAGTTCAGTTAACTATAAAATCAGGGTTACGATGACAATCGAACATACAAATGAAAAGAAAGAAACAATAATAAAAAAAATAATCCTGACAACTAACATCAAACTACCGTGTGCGGGACCTCCTTTCACTACATCGTATTGTTATTGATGTTTATCTTATTCTTCTTCTCCTTCTCCGCCTTATTAGTACTGCTATTATTACTAGTACTAGTTTTGTATACTTCATGGTAACTTTGATTTGTTTAGACGACTTACGCACTTGGTACATGTATGTTGGTGGCTTAATACTTCATGTCCGTATGAGGTTCTTTTAAGCTTTCCAAGCAATAACACGCAACTGCTCAATTTAAAAAGCATACACATTTTCACTTCAATATGAAAATGTTGTTCATATGTCCTCTTTTTACAGACTTTTCAGAAAGACACATTAATAGTGGTCTATATTCAAGACAGGCAAAAACACAGAATTTACGACATTTAAGACGGTGATTTTTCTTGTTCCATACTTTTCTTGAAGACTCATTCTTTACTACTGTTCTTCCCCTTTCTGTGCTTCCTTTCACAATCTTCCTTCTCACATTTTTTCTTCCTGTCTTCTTGTGTACCTTTCCTATTTTTCATCTCGCTCTTTATATTTTTCTTCCACTTACAGCATATCAAGTGTGCACTGAACCCGGTGTAGTCGACTGTGATGCCACCCATTAGCCGACAGTATATGTGTGTTGCTCAGCCCGGGTTTCAGCTCTTCTGAAAAACAAGGATTTGAAGGGACAGTTTCCTGGAAGGATACAATACAGAAAGCTGGACGTGTGCTGCAGCGAAAGGAAATTCCTCCCTGTCGTTGTCTGAGACAAACACACTTCTATGAGGGACGCTACTTGCCTGACCAAACACAGAAGCACGGTAGCTTAGCGCGTAGAATACACAGTTGTCGTATCACAAACGGCTTTCTTACTAGAACCAGAAGCATGAAATTGACTTTATTAGGTAGGCAGCAGTGCTCCTCAACGAATGGTTCGCAGTGGTATAAAGGACCGTGTTGTCCCATCTAGAGTGCCTTTCGTGTTTTGAAGAAACTGAATCAAAGAATATCTCAATCTGAAGTCCTTTGCAATCTCTGACGCTCGGAATCGGAAGCATGACAGATCACTGATACAATTCTGCAGCTACATGGTGACATGTACTGAACACTTCTACAAATGTATAAAACGTCTGCGTTTAGGCCTACATTCCTCCACCCTCTTCTGATCCGTGTATTTGGATTAAAGTTGGTACGCATCACCGCACACTTAATTCCACCAAATCGTTTGTTGTAGGAAAGAAAGACTCGAATCGAAAGTGCTAATTTCATACCGCAAATTAGCATAAACAAAACTTACATGTTTTAAATCTGCACGATCTCTCTGTCCCTCCTAGACACTAAAATTCATCACGCCAACATTGATTACTTTCAACACTCATTAATTAAATTCCGCAAAAAATTAACAATCTTAGAATTTTCCAAGTTTTCAATAGGTCAAAAGCAAGTGGTAGCTGACGAAATCTCAGTAAGATAAGACTGTCGTTTTCACAAGAATGAAACTCGCCCATATTTTCGTCCTAAACATTCGCGTTATTCTTGCATGTTCATGTCTGTAAGTTATTTTAGTATAAATTATCTTTAGGCCTTGACAGACGTGTTTTGGCCTTATAAATTATGATACGGAATGACCTTGATTAAAACTATTACTTTATTCTACTTCTTTAATAATAAAATCTATTTAAAACTGTTTAATGAATTAATACTTCATTCAATTTAATACAATTATACTTCATTCCATTAATACACTGCCCAACAATTGCCATACGATCAGTGTATAAACATGATTGTGCAGCATACTCAAATCCTCTAACTTTACGCGTCTATATTGATATACGGTAGCTTCCCACCTACACGCTTTCAGATCAGTGGGCTAAAGACCCAAGCCAGCAAGGTAAGAATATGGGTCTCTTTAGAGACCACACGTTGAGAAGCTACTAAATGTGCGTGTAATTCTGACTATACCTTGCTGAGAGTTGTGATTAACGACGTGAGAGCGTGTCAGCTCACCCTTGCACCTGCAGCAGATTAGCTGTAGTCTTCAGCTAGCCACGGTCGTAAACAAGAAACAAACACAGCCATTAAGGCAAACAAACAAACAAAGAAAAAGGGTGCTCTACAGATTCACTATAGGACACGACAGAATACGACATTTTGTCTGCACCCAAAACGTAATTTCATATGTTCATACCGGATCATTCGAATCCATCAGATATTCATGCGGCGTTTGAAAAAAAATATATCACGTCACATACCGTTCATTTCACGTAAATTATTATAAAAATTGTTAGCTATGCCGATGGCCACGTTGTTATACAACAAAGTAGAGAATATTTTCAAAATAATATTTTAAAATTTAATATATCTGTCAAACACTTTTTTAAGGAAATGTTCAGGGAATTATGGACAGAAAACATTTCGCGAGATCGTCACATTTTTACAGGCTAACACATTCCATACAACACTTACTACAACAAAAATTGCTCTAATTTAACACAAGTTTACGTACGACACAGATTTAAAGTTGCCAACCTTCAGTAACACTAAAATTAGCTAACACTTCAAACGCAGGTTCGCATGGCAATCGCGTTAGATTCCTTGAATACAGGGACCTAGAAATATGAGGCTGAACAGACGTGTGTTTCATGCCTTCGTACCAAGTCCTTTTGATAAAAGATTGGAATATCGCATGACCTTTGTGGAAGAGACTGCAGTCTTCTGGGACTTGACGCCATGTGTACTGGTATATAAATTAGATACAAATGTCCGATTGTGACAGGCTTTCTAGCAAACAACTCATAACGCCCGCGTAGAAGGTGCTGTCTCGAGAAACAGTAAAGAGACCCATGCCAATGGCGTTTCTTCAAATAAAGTTAACAAATATTCCGGTTACACTATACCTCCTTCATCAGCTCATTAAATACACACTTTGAGTTATAACCCTTGTAACATGAAAGCCCGCCATCAGGATAAATTCTAAAGCTGTTCCAAACAAGTTCACTCCTTGTAACAGATCGTAGACGATCACTTAGTATACAGTCGTTCATTAGGTTTACTGGCGCCAGTTAAACATGGTATGATAACGTAAATTCAGGAACCGTTGGAGATAGGTAAGAGGGGTAGTATGGGAAGATGTTTAAATGGAAATATGTTAGCAGCGGTCAACGGACACTTGCGTCCTTTGAGAGAGTCAGTCGCGTACGACATAGATGTAAGTGTGGGAGTACCAGCAACGATAATAAGTTAATAAACATATGATTTAGTTTAACTTGATTCGGGAAGCCTGTGTTTAATTTATCAAGAATAAACTGAGTTAATAAAGCAACAAGTAAAAAGAAATAACAAATATTATATGTGATTCGATGAACCACGCCCGTTTCCCGAAAGAAAACCACCTACCAGACTGAATGACGTCGGGAAAATTAAGTTAAAAAGAATGATCAGGTAAAAGATACACCTTCTAGAAATTCATCTTCATGACAACCTTTCCTCTCCTTCTAGATTTCTCCACCAAAACCCAATATGGACACCTCGTCTTCACCTGGACAGCTGTCACTACACTAACAACACTAGCTCTAGGTAGGCTGCATAAATCGTCAAGTTCAAGGCTAAGCCTGCGTAATATTCTGAATTACTGACATTTAGTTTTTTTACGCCAGAGTTTCTCTGGGCACGGAAACCTCTAAAGGAAAATGCATACACATCGTCCAGTATTCGCAGTTCTTACAGATCTGTCTCACTGAAGCTAAAAAATGACGAGTGTAACTTGACTACTTAACAGAAGAGAATCCTCTTTAGAACAGAGGATTATAAACTGAAGCCTATGACCATCACATCTGGTGTACAGGAAATGCTACAGCCTAATTTTAGAAACCGAGAAAAGGCAGTGTAATTATGAAGTTTGGTGTGCAGGAAATGGCAATGTAACAGGCCTAAATTCAAACACTGAGTCATCGTGGTAGTACCATTATATTAGAAATACAATTTAACACATAACATACAATAAAGGTATACGTAAAAGGGAAGGAGATGTACAGCTCAAATCATTCTTAATCCAGGCCCTAAGTAGGGTCGCTGAAAAATACATCGAGTGTGTATAAAATGCCACAAATGTATAAACCCACAATATAAGTAGTAGTAAGGGTGTAACATGGGCACCCCTACCACCGACCCACGTGACGTTACACGTAAACAAACCTAACTTTCCTCTTTCTACCCCAAACGATCACGTGACATAAACAATGGCCCAGACAGTATGGCGCCAGGCTAAACCTAACTTTCACTTGTTATTATTTTGAAACCTAACCCTCCCCTCTCAACCCACAGGCAATTACCTGATGTAGACAATGGCCGAGACAGTATGGCGCCAGGCTAAAAATAAATTTAACTTGTTATTAATTTGAAACTTAACAGTAACCTTGTTATAGTTGCCGGATGTAAACAAACCCTCTAGATAGCTTGTCGCCACCGCCATTTTGAATTTGAAGTACAATGGCGACTACAGCGGTAATTTTAAACCTAACTTGTTATTATTTTGAATATTATTGGGTTGGTGTATAAAAGCGTCATTTTGAATTTTTGAGACAATATGGCGGATACGCGCGTTATTTAAATTAACTTAAACATTTGCTATTTAAATAGAACAGCCATTTTTACAATATGATGGACTTGCCCGCCATTT
>Ga0268261_10004981_pt1 | contig 10023 bp, 10 predicted proteins | sample TergutNc150P1_FD_190353 | JGI IMG/M metagenome (GOLD analysis project Ga0268261, IMG submission 190353) | Nasutitermes corniger P1 segment gut microbial community from laboratory colony in Florida, USA - Nc150 P1 (SPAdes) (version 2) | ecosystem: Host-associated > Arthropoda: Insects >... | reverse complement strand
TGTGAATGAAAACACGTTATTCCAGCAGGATGGAGCAACAAGCCACACAGCAAGAATGTCAATGAACGCAGTTAATGCTTTGTTCCCGAACCGAGTCGTTTCCAGGAATGGGGATATCACATGGCCCCCCGCTCCCCCGACTTAATACCATGCGATTATTTTCTTTGGGGGTACCTGAAAACAAAAGTGTTTGAAACAAAGCCAAGAACTATCGCGGATTTAAAACAGCGAATTCAAGATGAAGTGGCTGCAATTCCTGTGGAGATGCTGCGAGAGGTCATGAAAAGTTTCAGGTCCCGACTTGAGGAATACATGCATCGAAACGGAAGCCATCTTGAGGGCGCTATTTTCAAAACATAAATTTTCAAACTGGCATGAAACCAAATGCTATTCATATGCTTTTTATTTATGACCAATAAATAGATAAAAAAATTCATGTATCGATTTTTTATTGTTTTGAAATTTTCCCGTTTTATTGCCCAACCTTATATAATAAATGTGAAAATGTAATATAAATGAGGTAAAAACTAGGTAAAATACGTGTATGATAAAAATTATAAAAGATAAAAATGAATAATGGAAAAGCCTTCACAGTCTATATTTGTTTTTATAATTTTTGGCATATTTTACCTTGTGTTTTATCTCATTTATATTACAGTTTCACATTGATTATACCTAAGGAATTTCGTAACATAATTGTGCATTAATTTTAAAATTGTTTAATTATTTTTAAATAAAATTTTTATAACTCGTTCCACTGTAAAGACAGGCCTCTCTCCTTGACGTCCTCTCTGTGTATCCGACACCTACCAGATGATAGTTGATCTGGACTGCTGAAATATCTTGCGGTGTATAATAAAAGACTAATACACTAGATATGTATGGTTGTGCTTGGTCGTATAATTAACACCTTATTGAGAAATAAGCAACGGGACGGTGTTACCCAAAAAATGTGTTGTTAACCTGCCTGCTGATAGTCCGCCTTACGAGTAGAAGGTGGAAGCATTTCACTGTCATTTCTCAAAATAGGCTGTTGTCAGCAGTCTTTTGCCAGGAATTTAAATGTGGCGCTGGTCGCAAATTGGATATAATTCGAGCATTACTGTGGGATTTATTCCGGAACTCTGTTACAGGTTTGCTTGTGCGATGTCTATCCATCCTGCAACTGCAGTGGAGTTTACAAACTACGTTCCAGGTGACAGTTACTTGTTTTATCTGTTTTGGCTTTGCAGTGGCCAGAAGTAAACGCATCAACCGACGTGCCTTAATATTCTGGGTATTATTACTGGCGCTAGTATTCAGAGGATATGAGATAACTTTTGTTCTCATCTGTCATTCGACAGTAGAGTATTTCCACTTTATACGTCAAAGGAGGTAAAACAAAAGACAAATTTTCTCATAAAGGTAGTGGTGCTGTGGATTTTCTGGTATTTGTAAGTCGTCATTTGAGTGAAGGGAATTTTGATATTTACATATTTGCGGCATTACTGGAAAGAGAAAATAAAACTGTAGATTCTGATGCGTACTGGTTCCCGGATTATTCAACGGATGTGTTTTAACGTGAGCTTCAAATGGTACTTATTATGAATGGCGCGTGATTGTGCGTAAGTGTTTGGAATGAAACGTCACCACCTGGTTGGGAGTAATGTCCATGCATTCGCTAGAATGACTGAATAAAACCATGAATATCCGGTAACTCCGCGGAGATTAGGGCCAGGGTTTTCCCGCCCACAAATATAGAGCGTTGTATCTAGGTCCTGCTTAACCCTTTAAACGCCAAGTGAAATCCCATCTGCCATTTGCTGGCATTATTAGGAGCTCACCCAGTTCTCCAAGTTAGCAGGGTAAGGGTAAAGGAACAGTTTCTAATAATTTATTCCTCTTCTCCATTAATCATTCTGCTGGAAGATATTCGCTGTGTTAAATGCATACACTTGCTATTCTGGGCGGGGAGACGTGTGGCACGTTTGGGGGAGAGAGATGCATACAGGGTTGTGGTGGGGAAACCTGAGGGACAGAGACCGCTTGGAAGACATAGGCTTAGATGTGAGGATTATATTAAAATGGATCTCAAAGAAGTATGTGGGTATGGACGGGATTCAGCTGGCTTAGGATAGTGACAGGGGGCAGACTGAAGTGAATGCAATGATAAACCTTCATGTTCCATAAAATACGGGGAATTTCTTGAGTAGCTGAAAACGTATTGGCTTATCAATGGAGTTAGATGTACTTGATATTCTGTACTTAGTACATTGCCGTTGTGCTATAGGAAGAATGTGGACGCGACACAGCCTAACGTTTACATTTTAAGTAAGTATTGATATTTCGAAATAAATTATACCAAAAATAATTTGTGTGAATCTGTTATCATCCGTGACGATAACTACCAGTTCTCTCAGTTCTTTATGACCATCATGAATTACCGTGATAAATATTTAGCTTGCATATATCCACCAGCATTACACTGTCATATTTAAGTCGCCTCTGTCGCGTTACATCCGATCGATTGCCAAAGGTATTAACAACTGTTAGACGAATTTAACGTTAATTGGTCCGTGCATTGTAATAATATTCTAACATATATTCAACAAGATGCAACGTTACACAGTTTATTTTATCTGGAAACTGCTCTACATGTTTCGGGTGGTACCATCACCCATCATCAGGAGCACAAACAACTATCTACAGCGTCTGGTGTTACACCGTTATTGCTATCTGCCGCTATCGCGGAAGAGTACGCCACCCACAGCACACTCAAACCCGTTCCAACTCTTCCACGATAGCGGCAGATAGCAATAACGGTGTGACAAATACCAGATGGTGTAGATACAGTCGTTTGCGCTCCTGATGATGGGTGATGGTACCACCCGAAACATGTAGAACAGTTTCCAGATAAAATAAACTGCGTAACATCGCATCTTGTTGGATATACATTAAAATATTGGAACTGTTAGACGAGTTACTCTGGTACTACAGTGTCCATTTCTGTTTTCACTGATTGTTGCTCTAAGTGTAGTGTCTAATGAAGGAAATTACCACTTAGTATGCGATCCGAATGGAGGAGATTCAGTGCATTCGGTTCGTTTTCGGGAACTCTTTATTACAATGTGTCTTTTATGTTAGCACTAAGTACTCCCTCTGTGACTGCAGCATCCTGTGGGTCGCCTAACGTACATACATAGATGCATTTCCGAAGTCCAATATTTCTGCCATACAACAGTCGGGCATTAAACAAGTCAAAATGAGATAACGCAAAGAACTACACACGAAGATGATGATTACACTGGAGCACCATGTAGTGTTTAGATACAACTTGCTGCCCTTGGACGAAAATCGTATTTTTGGACGACTAAAGTCGAATTCGTGACGGACTGTCGCACAAAAAGGAAAGAACTGTAAGTCTCTTGTGTTGCGAGATTCAAACCACTCAAATTTGGCATGCTGATCCTGCAGTCAATCGTATCCTCTATCGCCGACATTTATTTTAGGCGCTTTCGCAATACTGGCAAATTGCTTGTTAAAATATCCTCTTCCGCCCGCCCGTCCTTCCGGCTGTATACGTGGAACAATGCCAGAACCGTGGAACGGATATTTCTGAATTTTGATACTGGGGGCTTTTTGCTTATATACGCCGGACATATTCATTTTAGACGTACAGTTGTGACTTTTACGAATAAGGTACTGTATCATTCGTCAGTCACACGCTTTTCGTAGCTGTTTTGTATTTAGACTTTGGGAATTTTTTTAAGGCACAAAGTTAATTTTTTCGCTGCTGCAAGTTTCGTCTACATATTGCAGTTTTCAGCTACAGTATTCTAAATACACAAGTTGTATCAGAATTATACAATAGTCAATCGATATACGGTATTCCTAAAATTATTCAGATTAAAAAGGTGATTTATTAAAACCTAAAATATAAGAATGTGAAAAGCTGTCTCCAAACACCTTGCAGTATTAGGTAAAGGTGAAGGTAGAAGTAAAGCAATCCCTGTAAAGGCCTGGACAGGCCCTAAGGCTTACAGGAGGTTGAGGCTCCCAGATTTCATGACAATCGGCACTTGAAGGTGGCAAGTTTGTCAGCCCCTTGAAGTTTTGATGCGCCATGTGTGCTCCATGACTGATCGTGCTGCGCTACCAGCTATCGTTTATGTCTGTGTAGTGGTGTATCTGCATCTTTACCGTTAAACTTTTAAGGTCCAGCGGTGAACAGGAAGTGCAACCTAAAAGTTGTACTGGAACATCCCGATGTGAATAATGGATAAAATAAGTTATTAATTACCACCCTCACAGCTGTGTAATCTTATTAAAACATAACTAAAGAATAATTGTATGAGTGTTATCATCAAATGAGCTATATGGTCGCAACAGTCCCCTTTTTTAACATGATTCAGTAATTGGTTATATTTTAATAGAATTATACAGTTATAAGGACGGATATTGATAACTGCTGTTTTATATGTACAATCTGCTGTAACGTTATCTTCTTAGGCACAAACCGGAGGTCGTGGTTCGATGTCAGGCCAGGGATTTGTGGTGGAGGGAGTGACGCTGGGAGAGGTTTTTCTCCTAGTGCTTCCGTTTTGTCCCTCTCGGTTTTATTCCCACCAAAGAATGCTCCATACTCATTCGTCTGTCACGGACACCCTATAATCTTAGGCGTTACCGGCATCCTTAACAACACATTGAATCTTCTTCTGCAGTAACAATTATGTTTCTGTGCGGTGTAATGTTTATACGGTTGCTTAGTTTTGTCAGTAAGGGATTTGCGTCCGCACGGAAAAAATGAACCATTAATTAATACTAAATTAAAAATAACCTAAAATTTACAGAATAAAATTCAGTAATGTTGTTGAAGAGAGGCTTTTGCCTCTGAGTCAATTATGAGTCATAGTGTAGTGACACGGGGTTTGTGAAGCTACCGATGTCACCAATTTGTAGTGTCTGACTAGCTTGAGCTGAGGTTCAAGCACTATTAATATTACTTTACAAATGTCGTCGCTGAACTGCACATTTGCAAAGGGTAGCGTGCCACCAGCCAAGAATTCTTTGCGAAAAGAACGAACCTTATGGAAAGGAGTTTTGCTCGATCGAATAACCGTTAGTCAGTGATGAATAGTAATAAATAAAAAAAAAAATATATATATTGGGTTATTATATACACACATGTACAAGTTGAATGAATGATTCACAATAACGGTTACTGTTTAAAATAGCTGACTTGCCTTTGTAGTTACTTGAAAGGGTTTCGGAATTTTTGCCGCTTGAAAGAAACGAATACGAGGTGTAGTCAATAAGTTTCCGGACTGATGACTTAAAACACAGAAAGGCTTAACTTAGATATTAGGGGCCGGCATCACCTTCAAAGTAGTCCCCTTCTGAGGCTTGACAACGATCCCAGCGCCGCTGCCAGTTTTTGAAGCATTCCTGGAAGCCATTTTCTCGTAGCGTGTTCAGGACGGCCTGCGACTCTGCTTGAATTTCCTCCACCGTTTGAAATCTTTGCCCCTTAAGCTTCATTTTCAGTTTTGGAAATAAGAAAAAGTAGCTGGGTGCAAGGTCGGGCAAGTAGGGAGTATGTGGCACCACAGTCACGTTGTTATATGTCAAAAACCATTGAGTCAGGAGGGCAGCATGGGCTGGCGCATTGTCATGGTGGAGCAGCCATGTGTTGTTCTGCAACTGATCAGGTCGCTTTCTTCGCACATTCTCCCGTAGACGTCTCAAAATGTCGTCGTAGAATGCAGCACTAATTGTTGGACCAGGAAGAACAAATTCTTTGTGAACAATTCCCTTCTGTTCAAAGAAACAAATTAACATTGACTTGATATTGCTTCCACTTGTCTTGCCTTCTTCGGTCAAGGTGACCCCGGACTTTTCCATTGAGTGGATTGAGTTTTAGTTTCCGGGACGTAGGCGTTTCGTCACCCGTAATTACATTCGAAATAAAGCTGGGGTCGTTAGCAGCATTTTCTTTGAGGTCTAAGCAAACTTCAAGTCGTTGCTGTTTTTGGTCGACACTCAGGAGTTTGGGCACTAACTTTGATGCGACACGTCGCATCTTCAAATTTTCTGTTAAAATTTTATGACAAGTTCCATGACTAATTCCCACTAGCATACTGACTTCATCAATGGTACGACGACGGTCCTCGCGGATAATCTGACGCACTCTGTCAATCACTTCTGGCGTTGAACTGGACACTCTTCTACCAGAGCGTTCGTCATCATCAATCGAAGTTCTGCCTGCCTTAAACCGGGAAAACCACTGAAATGTTTGGGAAGGACCCATAGCTTGTTCCCCAAAAGCTGTCTTCGACATTTCATGATATTCTGTAACAGTTTTCCCTAACTTGAAACAGAATTTGATGCAAGCGCGTTGTTCACGGAAATTCGCCATCTTGATAATCGCAGAGAGAACGTTGCACCTCTTGATAGAAGCTAGAGTAGCGTCACACACGATGTGCACAGAAAGCTGGCTTTCAGCACACTATCCCATGCTACCTTGGGAATAACACCACTACCGGCTGGTGTGGTAACTACGGTCCGTACGATCGCGAAAAATTCAGTCCAAACACTTATTGACTACACCTCGTACATATAGTCAGGAAGACTCACCTTTCAATAGCAGAAGCGACGTGAAGTATAGAAGCATTCTGTACTAGAGCTTCAGTAATTGTTTAACATACAATCTTCTTCAGATAGCACTAACGTCGATGTAGTAAATCAGACTTTCGTTGTTGACAATTTCGTCGTGAATTTCGATGTGAATGTGTATGTAATTGCGGCTTACAATTTTATAGCAGAAAATGTTGTCAGCACTTCCTGGTATTGCAGAGACTTTCGTGAACTAGTTTCGTTAATTTCATGTTACTAAGGCTTAATGGTGCAATTAGGTCTGCGCTGACTCTGATAAAATATAAGCAAGTAGCTAGTTGACTTCCTACACGTTACAATGGTTTCATGACGAAACTAGGGCAAGGCGTTTACAACATCCTTATGAAAGACAATTTCCAAATTTCAGTCTAGGTTGGTAACAATGATTACAATTTGGGGCATTAAACCCGCCCTTTCTAAATATGAAATTTCGGGGTTAATACATTACTTAAACCGAAATTTTGTAACTTGTAAATCTATGGTTAACATAAGTACAATCAACATAAATCAGCATATATAAATGTGTTGACCATATACATAAAATACATTAGTGACCAGGGATTAGTATGAGGAAAACTTAGGAATTATCTGTTTTTGAGCGGTTCACTGTAATTACATTTATGAATCTGAATTATCATAGTCTCTTGTCTAGGTGACGTATCGCAGCATTCGTGCAAACCAGATGTGAAGTGTCCTTGACGAGCTTGCTAGCGGCTGTGCGGCACTTCGTGGTTTCACGTTTCAATGTATCAGCATGTTGATTCTTTGCTGCGTATGTGTTCTTAGCGTGTGCAAGGAAGAGCATACGTATAGGTGATGTCGCATGGTTGATCTGAGTTAGTGTCGGTCGCTGTGCGTTCGGATGTAGGAACGGAAGCAGGGGGTTGTTGCGTAGTGTTTTTCAATGGACTGTTTGCGCGTAAACATGTGGCGAGGTATTGGAATTTTGATCGCAGGGGGAAAAGTGGATCAAAATAGTCGTAAGGGCACATGAGGTTGTGGCGGCTATTATATGCCAATGTGGAGCGTTCCTTTGTGGACGTGTGGCATTCCGTATGTGAAAAAAAGTATCCACATAAAAAACTTTCGTGATGATTTAAGGTGATTCTTTAGTTGGTCCAGTTCATTGACGTCTGTCGAGAGTGCCATTTTTACGTCTGGCATTTCGTGGACCGTTAATATTGGCAGTTTTTTGGGCGTGTACACTGACGGTGTGTCGAGGTTGGTACGCGCTGTTCCGTGTAGCTCGGGCAGAGTTCGAACCTCGCCGGCTGTAGTAGAACACATGGTGACGTTCTGAATGAGGTCTGCGCCGGAAAGCATCTGGGTATGCCTTTCCCATGTGTTGTCTCGTGGGCACCTGACGGTGAGGTGTCGACGACTAGGGAAATGGAAAAACCACACATCTCCATGCCATAACAAGGTAGGTGCCTCGTAGTTGAGTATCAGGTTCCTTCTGCAGGGTCTGTCTTTAACTGCGATCTGAAAGCGTAACTTGGATTTGCACGTTACAGATCGAACGTCGAAAACAGCCTCATCTGCCGGGCAGACGGTAATGCTTCCTGTACTACATTTCTGTACGTCGGACGCTGTTAATAAAATGTAGTCTCTCTGACTATATGCAAACCCGAAATAATCAAAGTCAGGCCCATATATCGCAAATGTATAATTAAATAAAAGTGTAGGCAAGGAAATTATTATAAATATTGTAAAATACTGGTCTGCAGTCTTCAGGGGAATTTCCAAAATTAATTTAATATCGTGCATTGTACCTACTACATTTACTTTAATTAATTCGTAATACATATGGATATTATCAATTTTGTTGCGAGCAATACGTTCATAGCCGTCAGGCAAACATAAGGAAGTATTTCTCAAAATATTGTGTAGAACATTTGGGCCTATGATTGTTATGGGCAATTTCACAGAAAGTGTGTTTTATGGCCACTATTAACTCGTCAACTAGCTGTAGTAAGGAGTACTCCACTTGCCTAATATAAATAGAGAGCTGTGATTGAAAATAGTCCTATTAAGCCACAAGATATCTTTAGTCATCTGTACATATCGGTCATGCGATTGAACTAATTCGTGTTTACGTCCAGTGCCACGCGCCAATTGTCGTTTCCAATCACGATATCTCTCTTTCAGAAACAGTACGCTTCTGTTTACTGGTTGGACATGCAATTCAGTGGTTCCTAAACTCAGGAAGTGTCCTGCAATACAAGAAAATTTACCATACTAAGTTATTTATCCTACGCTGTAACAAGGTTACGTGATTATACATGTGATATATACAGAATCTAACGTCACACCTATTCCAAGAAGGTGTTTCTTGTCTGTGAGCGCGTGACGGGGGAGTGGTTCGGTCCATAATCAGGTCGTGACTGCTTCGGGGGTATTGGGGAGTAGGTTGGGTCTAACATCTCTTCGTCTTCCTTATCGCCAGCTGACGGCGGGGTGGACACAGGACGAGGCGGGGCTACCGGGCTTGAAGGTGCGAGCTGCGAATCTCTGTCTGGAGAGTTATTTCCGGACAATGGATAGGACAAGGTGGCTGGCGGGGCGATTACATTTTCTCGTTTTGCGCTATACATGTCACCTCTGGCTCTTGCCTTCCGTTGCCATTTTAGTCCTGGGTTCGACTACCTATTTGCAGCGCAGTGACACGGTTTTAAACGAATAGTATGGACGAGGAATTTTCTGTCATTATGGCCTATCAACTCGTAATTTAAATCAGAAAACTTAGCCTTACTTGAAATGGGCCCGTCCATGAAAATTGGAACTTTTTTGACAGTCCCTGCTTCCTAACTGGGTTGTAAAGGTAGACATGGTCTCCGGCTATGAAACTGCGAAGTTTCGCGTGTCGATCATATCGCTGTTTATTTGCTGCGCGTGACTTGTTGTTCGCTTTGGCTACTGATTTGTAAGCTTGCCTCAGGCGAGCCTTTAAATTTTCGATCTGTTGTTCAGGGCCTTGTGTCGGCTTAGGAACTTTAGCTCTCAGGTTCTCATTTGCAGGGGTGAACATTTATCTCCCATGTAAGAGAAAGAAAAGACTATATCCTGTGGTAGAGTGCGGCGTGAAGTGGTATGCCATTAGGAAGTAAGGCACTTTTAAATTTCATTCTGTATGAGACTGGTTCAAATAATGCGAAAGGGCTATATGTAGCGTTCGATGCAGTCTGTCTACACGCCCGTTACTCATCGCATGATAGCTGTACGTACGGGACCTGTGAATTCCTATTACTCTACTTGTTTCATTGAAGAATGAAGACATGAAGGTGGTGCCCTGATCTGTGATCAATTTTGAACCGCTGCCATGATGAGTAACTATATGCGAAGCGCAAATTCTCGCACATGTCAAAGCATATT
>Ga0268261_10004980_pt1 | contig 10024 bp, 15 predicted proteins | sample TergutNc150P1_FD_190353 | JGI IMG/M metagenome (GOLD analysis project Ga0268261, IMG submission 190353) | Nasutitermes corniger P1 segment gut microbial community from laboratory colony in Florida, USA - Nc150 P1 (SPAdes) (version 2) | ecosystem: Host-associated > Arthropoda: Insects >... | reverse complement strand
AAACGTCGCAGCCCTGGAAAATGGTCAATCGTTAAATGAGTACTTGATGGAAGTCTTGGAGGAACGAGCTGACGGCTAGGCTTCGGCTCTAGTCGTTTCTTGACAGAGTGTAATTGCTGAGCAGAACGCCATCATGCGAGAAAAGCAAGATAACCAAGTCCATCGTTCTCTTGGGTGCGAAGGCGCTCTGGGGTTTACTCGCCTCGGCTAGGATGGGTCATTGATGCGTAAACCAGTTTTGAGCCATGATTTTTGGCGGTTATGGGCTGGCCGTGTTGCCGGTTTCATGGGTAGCCAGATGGGCGATGTGGCGCTGCGCATTTTGTTTGCATCTGCTCTTGCTGCTGGTTCACTTGAACTCGGAATTCTTAGTGCGGCTCAAACTGCTGGGTTTCTGGTGTTTGCAATTCCAGCCGGAATCCTGGCGGATCGTTTTACCCGCCGCAGACTGTTGGTTATTAGTGACCTGGTGCGGGCTGGTTTGTTAGCGTTAATTCCAATATTCGCGTTATTGGGAAGGCTAAACCTTTATGTGGTGATTGTCATAGCGTTTTTGGTCGGTCTAGGTAATTTGCTTTTCGAGATTTCGTATAAGTCGTTGCTACCTGACATCGTGCCAAACGATAATCTAGTCCTCGCTAATACTCGGTTGGAAACTGGGCGCACCTCTGCTGCCCTGACTGGCCCTTTAATAGCTGGTGCGCTACTTTGTGATATTGATTCAAAGCCTTCTGCACCTTTTTTCGGCGTCACGAATCCGGAATATCAGAACCGTACAATCAGCTTCGACGGTGAAGAAACCTTTTACCATCGCCGAGGTTAAAGAGGGCATTGCGCATATTTCTCGTGACCGCCGCTTAGCTGGGCTGGCCGGGGCGGCAGCTACTTATAACTTTGGTTACGGGCTGCTCACCCCGCTATTGGTTCTGGTGCGGATTGTTGAATACGGGACCCACCCGGCAATGGTCGGATTGGTTTATGCTTTCTCCGGTATTGGCGGCGTGCTGGGCGCGATATCTGCACAGAGAATACTTAAACGAGTACCGTTGCCGCGCGCCATCGTGCTTTCCGAATCCATCGCACCAATCGCCGCCCTATTTTTCTTTCTTGCGACCCCAAGCACCGCAATCGTATTTTTCGCTATCGGGAACTTTCTACTCCATTACGGCTTATCCATCTATAACATCACCAGCATCTCTATGCGGCAGTTCCTTTGCCCTCCGAACGTGCTGGGCCGGGTGACTGCGACGATGGGCTTCTTTGCTTCCGGCACCTTACCGCTTGGCGCACTGCTCGGCGGGGTGGTTGGCGAATGGCTCGGAGCGCGCGTAGGCCTCACAATGGTACTGGTGGCGTTCATCGTGGCGGTCTTGTGGCTGGTTATCTCGCCAATTCCCAAAATGGCCCCAAACGCAGATGGACAATATACCCCATGAGCCAGGTGAATTTTGTGGAGCATATTTATGCTCAGCCAGATGCCATTGCCGACATGATTACGCTAGGGCATCGTATCCCTAAACTTGACCCAACTCGCCCGCTTATCTTTACTGGGATTGGAACCTCGTTACACGCAGCACGGATTGCGGCATCGTGGGTGGAATTGCTGACCAATGGTAAGCAGCGGGCGTTTGCTCGCGATGCTCACGATTTAGCGATGTCCGGCGCTATCCAACCGGAAGATCAAATCGTGGTTATCAGCCATCGTGGCAGTAAGCGCCATCCAAATGCGGTACTGGCTAAAGCTAAAGAGGTAGGTGCGTTTACGGTTGCGATTAGCGGCGAGGGCGTCGCGCCATCGGCTGACGTGGTGCTGACGACTATTCCGCAAGAAAAGGCCAGCACCCACACCATCTCATATTCCGCTGCGCTGACCGTTTTAGCCCAATTGGTGGCAGGTTATGTTGGCGATGCTGGTGCGCCGTTATCGGAGGCTTTGGCCGAGGCGCCGTCTGCAATGCGAGCGACGCTGGAAATACCAATCGCCGATGGCGTTGTGGAAACTCTGGTGGCACCGACCTCGACACCTGGCATTATTGCTGGACCCGGGTTGGACGCCATCACTGCCGACGAGGTAGCCCTCAAAATCAAAGAAGGCACCTACCTCTGGTTTGAGGGGATGCACACCGAAGTGACCTTGCACGGCACGCCCGCTGTTTTCCGGCCCGGCATGGCCGCCATCGTCATCGAACCCGGAGTGCCTGATGGCGGACGTACCGCCGACCTGCTTGCGTTCCTCGACCAGCTCGGTGCTAAAGCCATTCTTTGCGGAACCCACGATGACGCAGACCTCCGGTTCGCCAACTGCAACCCACTAATCAGACCATTCGTGGTGCAACTACCATTCCACAAACTCGTAGCCGAACTGTCCGAAAAAGTCGGCAGCAGCCCCGATACCACCCATCTAGACACCGAACCCTGGAAATCCGCTTTCTTTGATTCCGGGATAGCACTGTAATTTGAAATGCCTTGTGATTGACGATTTTCGTGAGAAAATGTGTAATGCGAATCGGAGTTAGCCGCACCATTCAAAGCTTTTCTATTGCTTTTGCTCTAGTACTTGGCATTAGCGCTTGCAGTAATGCCTCGAGATCCCTAAGCGCGGGAGAAGTAACTACGGGCGATGCTGCGGAATCGGATAGTTCTTTTGAATCACCTCTGAACGAGTACCTAAGCCTTGTGCTGGGCATCGGGCATTCCCCTGCAGAATCGTTACGATGGCATGAAACTCGAAATATGCACCGGGAGAGTCTCATTGCCCAATGTATGCATGAGAACGGGTTCGATTTTGAATTATTTGTAGACCGTTATCCACTGCCGATACAAGACGGAGAGCCGTGGCGTCGGGATGATCCTGTTTGGGTAGCGGAATGGGGGTATGGGATGCAGAACCCAAATCCGGAGCCGGGAACAATTCCCGTCCATTCCACATCGCGTGGCATCCTCGACGAGAACGATCCGAATGTGGCTTTGCTTGTTGAAATGAGCCAATCGGAAGCTGATGCTTGGAATCGTGCGTTTTGGGGAGAATCGCTTGAGAATTATGGTTGTCTTGATACTGCGGAACTCCAATTGCAAGAAGAGCAGCCCGGCTCAATCTTCGAGACTGAAGAGTTTCGTCCACTTTTCAATGCCTGGCGGGATATGATGATGGTGCCACCAGGCATTTCCGATGCTGACCTGGATTGGGCTAACTGCATGGCTGATGCAGGGCACCCGGGATTTGCCCAGCAGAGTGACGCCGCGACTAGCATCGCACTTGGACTTCACAATGCGACAGGCTCAAGTCTCGCAGAGCTACGTCAAAAAGAAATCGAGCTAGCCTTGATCGACTTGAACTGCCGCAATGCGGTGGATTACACCGCCAGGCAAAATGCCGACCGGCTTGAACGTGAAACACAATTCGTCAATGACCATCGTGCCGAGCTAGAGGCATTGCGCGATGCCGCCGAACAGCGAGGAATTGAATGGAGCGTTGACTAGATGCAACCTTTGATTTGTCGAAACTTTTGACAATGTTTAAGCCTCTTTATTTTTCCGCATAAGCCGATTGGGATGGGTGCGCAAATGCCCACAGGCCCCGCAGCATGATCTGCTGCACAGCGGGGCAGGGAGACGTTCTACTCTTAGGTGATAAAATCTAAGTGTGCCCAAACGTCTTCGTTTTATTTCAGGTGCGTAGGTGCCATTGACATTCCTGGTTGCTGCATGTACCTCCGCAGGGACTCCTAGCTCCGAGCCTGTGGTGGATAGGACAGTTAATGGAGTAGTTGACGTGCCAATGGAAACCGCGCCTCCACCTGCGCCGTCACCCGAGCCAATAAATACCGATTTTGAGTGCTCGTCAGTTTCAGATACGGTATTGGCTGAACTAAATAGTTTTATTTCGCAACCCCAGGTCGGTACATTAACGTCCGATGAGGTAACGGCAGTGCTGGTTGGGCCAGGAAATGACCCCACGGAGGATTGGTGGGTGGTAGTCGCAAATACACCCGATGTTGATTACAATCTTGATTATTTTGCTTATCTGACTAACGCACCCGGAGCTGAGTCTGTTGATGACTCCCAGTGGATTCGCGTCAATGCTGGCGCTGGATGGGGTAATGTGCGATGGCCAGAAGAAAAAATTGTCCGTGGCCAATTGGCACAAAGCTACGCGGCTCGTTGCGCTGGGGAGTAACACCGGTACCGCCAACTAACCGACCCTAACTATCATTAAGTTGCCAGCCACCAACGATGCTTAAGCCTGTTCAGTTTTACGGTATGATGAGGGCATGGATAGCGCAACTGTAACTGGGACTGGGCAAATCACTCTGCCCGATGCCGTGGTCAAGAGCCTCAATGTGGCACCAGGAGACCAAGTTGCGTTTGTTCAAACTGACCTCAACCGCATCGAGGTTATGAGTCAATCCGAAGCCGCACTGCTAGAAGCACAACGGAAATTCAAAGGTGCCGCAGAAGAAGCCGGTTTTAAAGACGAAGATGACGTAATGGCTTTCATCAAACAAATGCGAGCTGATGACCGCAAGGCCGTTGCGTGACTGAAGTATTAGTTGATTCCAACATTCTTATAAGCGCGCTTATTTTCCCAAATGGGGCAGTTTCCGAAGCGCTACGGTTGGCGATTCGAACCCACTACATCGCGTTCACCGATACAATTATTATCGAATTCAAGCGGGTTATCTCAATCAAGTGGCCTGACAAAACTCGCGAGATTGAGCCGTTTCTGGCGGACTTTCAGTACCGGCTGCTGCCGCCATCCGATTATTCCCAAGTATTAATGCGCGACCCGGATGACCAACCAAACCTTAATGCGGCAATGTCCATCATGGGGATATCAACTGTTGCGTCACCGATTCCGACTGTCATTGCACGGTCAATTCCCAAATGTGCTAAAAGCACTTCAATCGCGTGTGCTTTGTTGATATCTGCTACCCCGATATCGCCAAATAACGCATGAGAACCGCGCCCGCCCCATGTTCCTGATTTCAGGTGAGGGAATTTGAGCTTAGTGTCTATAAAGTCTTGATAATCGCGGAGAACATAACTTATTTTATTTACGTCAGACCTGTGCATGTCTGCGCCGTAAATCATTTCGGGGAAGATGAGATTCGTGGTGACTGCCTCCGGGTTCCCGAACAACCCTTTTCCTGCTGAATAAGCACGCAATGCCGGCAATGACCCAGTAGCAAAGTTAGCGGAGCCGTACAGCCCGGAGTTAGCTTCTAGGTAGTAGTCAATACGATTCGCATCTAACCAATCAACGATGGCGCTGCAGTCCTCAAGGCTAAGCGTTTGCTCGAAAATAACGTCACCACCGAATTCAACGTAGGAGCCGTTACCGCCAATAAAACCGTCGATTCCAATTTCTGATAGTTCGTCAAAGCCCTCCGCCTTGCTTCGCCCCGTTACTGGGATGACGAGGTTGCCAACTTGTCGGGCTTGCTTTACGGCAGTTATTGCCGACTCGGGGATTTGACCCTCGTAGTTGACGAGGGTGCCATCTACGTCAATAAATATTACCTTTTGCATAATTTCTTGCCTTTACCGTAGCGCAGCTTCTGCCGCTAAATCGTCTTGGGTGATTTCACGATCGCGATAATAAAATTGTTGATCCTGCTCATTGATTTCTCGAAGAACTCGGCACGGATTGCCGACCGCAACAACGTTTGCCGGTACATCTGAGATAACTACTGATCCAGCGCCGATAACTGAGTTTTCGCCCACGGTCACACCGGGGCAGATGATAGCTCCAGCCCCAATCCAGACATTATCTTCAATAGCTACCGGGGCGGTATACATGTATTCGCGTAAGTTTGGGGCAATTGGGTGGCCGACGGTTGCAATAGTTACATTCGGGCCGAACATGACATTGTTCCCGATTGTGATTGCACCATCGTCGATAAAAGAGCAGCACATATTTATGTAGGTTCTCGAACCGAGGGATATGTTGGTGCCGTAAGCAAAATAGAATGGCGGTTCAATCCAAGCACCGTCACTTTTACCTAGCATCTGATTCATTATTGCCATGCGCTGATCCAGATCTTCTGGCCCGGTGGAGTTAAAGGCTTTCATATAGCCTTTAGCCCGCGAGCGGTCATCGGGCAGTCCCTCGCAATAATCTGTAAAGAGCATCCCTTGCGCTATCCGTTCGCGCATCGTCATTGCTTCAGTCATAATTTCTCCTTAGCCTTTGTTTCCTAAAATCCGATCAACCGCGTTTGCTATGTCATCAATTGGATGTGGTTCGGTGTCAAGCGCACGGTGAATCGAAAGGCCTTCAATTAGGGCGTCAAGCATCCGTGCGGTTACCGGGTCAAAGTGTTTTTCGAGTGCGCTACGGCTTCGGGCCATCCAATTGTGAGTTAGTTCCCGATACTTTTGGTCGCGCGCTGCTAACGCGTAAAGCTCATGAGTGATTATTAACTCGCTTGGGTCGGTCAATACGTCCACCGCAATCAAATCGATTACCTGTTGTCGTGCTTCTTCGGGAGTTTTCGCGGCAGCCATATACCGTTCAAAGCGGTCACTAATTAGATAACTGAACTTCTCTAACGCGCTGAATACTAAATCATCTATGCTGGCGAAGTAGTAAGTGATAGAGCCGAGCGGCACTCCGGCTGCTGCCGCAATCTTACGAGCCGAAACCCCGGCAACGCCTATGGTGCCAATCAAAACAATGGTGGCATCAATTATCCGCTGCGCACGTTCCGGATCTCGTGGCCTTATCGGGGCAGTGCTTGCGGTATTCAACGCCACGGCTCATCATCGGAAATTTCGCGCAATACCCGCGCAGGGTTACCAACCGCTACCACGTTGGCCGGTAAATCACGAGTCACAACCGAACCGGCACCTACCACCGTGTTTTCCCCAATAGTTACCCCTGGGCATACTATTACCCCACCGCCCAACCACACATTATCTCCGATGGTAATAGGCTGCGCGGATTCAAGTCGGTCCCGCCTTGGCTGCGGAGCCACCGGGTGGGTGGGAGTGAGTAATTGGACGTTTGGGCCGATTTGGCAATCTGCGCCGATGGTTATTGGCGCAACGTCGAGGGCGGTCAAGCCCGAATTAATGAAAGTCCGGTCGCCAACGCTGATCCGTTCCCCATAATCAACATAAATGGGTGGTTTGATGTACGCTCCATCACCCAAATTGCCCAGCAGCCTTTTTAGGAATCCGCGGGCTTTTCCAGTCTGCTTTACCTCAGCCTCAAAGTACTGATTGGCAAGTTGGAGCGCCAGAAGCCCTCTCGCCGAATCAATGGGATCATCCGCAACATAATGGTCGCCAGCCAAACGACGTTCTCTGTTCGTGCGAGAATCACCCACAAAATAGTCGGCTCCAGCCATAATGTACGACCGTACATAATAGCTGGCAGTTTTGTCAACCCATTTACGGCGCACAACAGACGGCAAGCCCGCCAGTTTAGTTTGAGTTCGCCTATGGATGACCTTGGAATTACCCGGTATGATGGACTCTATGAGCACAATTGCCGAAGCCCCGGCGGTACGAGAATGGCTCGGTCGTCTAAATGACCAGCAGCTAGCGGTTCTCGGCGAAATTGTTGAGAATGACCCTCGGCTGCCATCAATCAGCACCCCCACCCCAACGGTTCGGCGCAGGTTCCGCACCGCCTCCAGCTTCGAGGCCGAACCAACATACAGTGCGGACTCCAAACGGATTGTGCGGGAACACTGGGCGTCTGAACGCTAATGCCGTTCCTTCTTGACACCGGCCCAATCATCGCCGCAGCCAACATCAGAGACGAGCACCACAGCCGATGCCTCAACTTACTGGAAACCCACCCCGGCCCTCTGTTGCTTCCCGACGTCCTTGTTACTGAGATTGGCTATATGCTCGCGCTTCGTGGCGGGCATCAGGCTGAAGCTGATTTTCTTGAAGACGTAGCTGATGGTGTCTACGACCTTGTACCGTTCGCCAAAGAAGACGCTCGCCGGGCTGCAGAACTGGTAACCAAGTACAGCGATTTGCCATTGGGCACTGCTGACGCCATAGTCATCGCCACCGCAGAGCGGCTCGGCGTAACGGAGATTGCTACCGTTGACCGGCGACATTTCAGCATCGTCCGACCAGTTCACACCCCGGCTTTCACGCTTCTGCCTTGACGGCCTAGCTATTTGTCCCGATTTGGCTGCCGTCTTTGAACGTGAACGTTATGTCGTAACCTGCCCCTACGGTCATGTGGTCTACTAGCGTGACCCAGAGGCGGTCGTCCCATTCGCTGATTAGGTCTGGCTGCTGGGCGAGTTCTCGGATGAAATTGTCTAGTTTGTCGCGGCGGGTGTTACGGCTGGTGATGGTTTCCGTTATTTCGGCGATGCGGGCTTTGGCAGCATCGAACCGGCCAATTAGGGCATCCAACTGCTTTTGACGTTCCGCATCTTGCACGATGCTGGCGCTGGCGGGTAGGTTCTTTTGGATTAGCTCGGCGACCACGGCTAGTTCGGATTGCAGGTCAGCCCGCTCTGCTTCCAACTTCAACCCATCAAATAACTCGGATTTGATTTCGCGCAGGTTAGCGAAAATCTCCTTGCGGTTGCCTAGTAGTTTGTTGAGGGCGGCGAGGTATTCGCGTTTGATGGTTTCTTCGGATAAATGCGGGGTGCCGCATTTTTTATCACCCTCCCATTTGTGATTGCACTGATAAACAGTGCGCCGGTATTTGCTGTTGGAGTGCCAGACTTTGGCCCCATACCAACTCCCACACTCGCCGCACTTAATCCGTGAGGAGAACAACCCGGTGCTGGAGTGCCGGTTTTTGCCCCGGCCACGGTTGGCTAACTCTTGTTGCACCATATCAAAAACGACTGGGTCGATAATGGCCTCGTGCGCGCCCTCCACATAATACTGCGGGATTTCACCCCGGTTAACCACCTGCTTTTTGGTTAGGAAATCAGCCGTATACGATTTCTGCAATAGCGCGTCGCCTTTGTCTTAACCCAGAAAATGCGAATAGGCCAATGATACTTTGCCATCAGAGAAACGTTTACGATGCCCCCACGTCACATTCTCCGAAATACTACGGCTTTCTTCTTGGGCCAAGCTGCTCATAAAGGACCACGCGCTTATCGGATTTCAGTTTCACCGGCTCGGCGAAGCGAATAAAGTTATCAACCATTTACCCTAAGTTTTAGGACCGGCGTCGCGGGCTTGAATTTGAAACACCGCCATCGGGCACCTCTTAAACGTTAGAATTGCAGTGTGGCCGAATCCATTTATCACTTAGCGTTGCTGGACAATTGGCAAGAAGCGCAAGCCTCACCGGAACGCGAATACACGACAAGCACCTTGGGCACCACCCTTGCCGAGCAAGGCTTTATTCATTGCTCTTTCGATAACCAAGTCGACCGGATTGCCAACTTTATATTCAAAGGCGTGCCTGACGTGGTGCTACTGACCATTTGCCAGAGCAAATTGAAATCGCCGGTTAAGGTCGAGAATTTGGAAGGCGGCACCGAGTTATTCCCGCACATTTACGGGACACTCAATCTCGATGCCGTTACCAAAGTGGAGCCATATCCTGTAAAGAATTCCCGATGACTCCAGCCGCAACCGAGCGCATTGCTTTCCGTGAGATGACTGCCGCCGACTTGCCGGAATTGCGCGCCATCCTGCAAAACCCAACCGCGATGGTGGCTTACGAAGGGCCATTTACCGACGATGAGGTAGATGCCTGGCTGGGCAAACAACTAGCCAATTACCAACAGTACGGTTTCGGGCTTTGGGCGGTGGAATTGCGGAACCCAGCCTCGGAGGCTGAGCGTGGCAAGCTCATCGGGCAATGCGGCATCACCTACCAAGACATTGACGGCCAACGGGTACTCGAGGTCGGGTACCTGTTCAACCCGGCTTATTGGCATCACGGTTACGCTGCCGAAGCTGCGCGTGCTGCCCGCGATTATGCGTTCAACGAGCTTGGCGCCACGGAGGTTTACTCCCAAGTCAGGGACACCAACATTGCCTCCATGAACGTCGCCATCCGCCAAGGCATGACTATCAA
>Ga0268261_10004979_pt1 | contig 10024 bp, 9 predicted proteins | sample TergutNc150P1_FD_190353 | JGI IMG/M metagenome (GOLD analysis project Ga0268261, IMG submission 190353) | Nasutitermes corniger P1 segment gut microbial community from laboratory colony in Florida, USA - Nc150 P1 (SPAdes) (version 2) | ecosystem: Host-associated > Arthropoda: Insects > Digestive... | reverse complement strand
ACAGTAGCCTAAGGGTTAATGATTTAACCCTTATCCTGCTAACGTGGAGAAAATGTTCAGCTAATAATGCCAGCAAATAGCAGATGGGATTTAATTCGGGATTTAAAGGGTTAATAAGGAATGACTGACGTAGGGGGTTTGACATAGTTCTTATGATCATATTATCAGTGGACCTTAGGGAAATAGGTTGTACGTCTTCGTGTATTTTTTTTTAATATTTTCCGTTTTGACCTCAGTTATGAGGCTGGGACGTTTAGAAATGCACAATATAAAAATCTGATAAAAATTTGTTTAGACATTCTGGAGTTGTTACATACGAATGTACAGACATGTTGAGGCAAACAGGCGCATATTTACAATAAGCCAAAAAGCTTCACAATTGAAACAAGTGCCTACACAATGATGTTCTGCCCACACCGGTCACTGAAGCTTGTATTTCTGGTTCTGCATGCAGCACAACATCGTATTTATCAGCCTCAATACAACGTCGTAAAGCTGAGGTGAATATAGAATGGTGACAGCACGCGCGTTTTAGGGTGGAGCTGGATATCAACTAGGCGCCAACTTTGCCGCCGCCTTCAGTCTGTCCCCTTCCTCCCCTTCCGTTCCTCGATCTCTTCTACTCTGTCCATATTTTTCTGCTTTATATATTTCTGATTTTTGTTATTCTGACGTCTATGGTCATATTTCTAATTTGGCTTCGCTTATTCACATTATTCATTATTTAGCCTTCTAGTTTTCTTTTAGTTCTCCGCCTTTTGCTCTACCTTTTCCTCGGTGCTGCAAGAGATCCAGGTTACGTGCTCTTGATCAAGAAGGTTTTTGCTTCTCAGTATTGTTTATGCTCGTGTTCGTTGTAGTTTCGTTACTACACGCGACTTTATGTGCATAATGTAAACGAAGTCTTTGAACATAACAAGTGACTACGGGCTGATATTAAAACGGTAAGTCGTAGCGGATTCCGCGCAAACGCAGAATGCTTTTTCTTTAATTTTATTTCTGTCCTTCGCTTACACGGTCGTAACCTGCGTAGTGATACTCGTATTTGTCTACGATTTTTTTTTACTTGTTTAAGAGTTTCAACGTGTCACCAGTTTGAATCTTGTCGGATTTTTAATTTTATAACGTGGTGTTCCCTCACATTTTCTGAATCTCTCGAACTTCAAACAGATTCCCTAAAGGAATAAGAAGAAAATATTGAAGCCTCATAGTTCTTTAGATAAGTACCACACTTCAACCATTTAGATGGAGGTAGCTGGTTTTACCGAAACGTCGGTGTCATTCAACCAAACTTTTCAGTGTAATATCCCAGAAGACGATAACATTCTCCAGAATCAGCTAATTTTATTTGAAATGCTCCAGGGGACACATCCCCTGTGCCAAATCGCCCGGGCGGGTAAAGTGTGTACGGTGGCGCTTAATGTCCTCAACATGGAACTTGTTTGATATCACCTTTTGGCGCCTAGAATTTTCAGGTGGCTCCTAGATTTTTGGAAAATTTGTGCACCTTTGTTCCTGTATGTGACGAGTTCTAAGTCGAATGCAAACAGGACAGTTCTGCCACACTAGATTTGTGCCTGCAGTGAATGCACTTGGAAGTCAATGGGGTATGCAGGACGGCAGAGCGCGCATTTGGAAAACTTGCGTTTTGTTTGTCTACGAAAGAACGTAGGTACGACTCCGTGGAACAGAGTTATTCTTGAGGTTTAGTAGTCGGTCACTTGGTCAAGAAATGCTCCGCCTTCAAGGAATCCCACCATGTTCACATGATTGTGCTACCGGACCCTGTTCATAGTCAGATGAAACTAATCTGCATCACCACATTTTATTTATGTAAGATCCATAACTTACTAATCCCATGGAGCAGAGTCCTTCTTCAGAAGCTAGCGGGCTCTCAGATAGTCAAGAAATTCCCCCCATTTTATGAAATCCGAAGGTTCACAACATCCCGCCACCCGTCCATATCGTGAGCCAGATCAATGCAGTCCATGTCCCCACCCCACTTCTTGAAAATCCATCTTAATATTATTTTACCATCTACCTCTAGATCATCCAAGTGGTTTCTTTCCCTCAGATTTCCACACCAAAATCCTGTATGACCCTCTTCACCCCCCCCCCCCCCATACATGCCTTGCTTATCTCATCATGATTTTGCAGCCGAATAATATTTGGCGACGGGTACAGATCATAAAGCTTTTAGTTATGTAGTCTTCTCCACTTCCGTTACCTCTTCCTTCTTAGGCAACAAATATCTTCCTCAGCACCCGATTCCCGAACATCCTACGTTTCTTCCTCATTATAAGAGACCAACTTTCACACCCATACAAAACAATAGGCAGAATTAAAGTTCTTAACGTAACATACAGTTTAATATTTTTTTTATATGTTTCACAATAGTTCCTTTCCTTTAAGTTTCTCCGACCAGAATTTCGTAAGCATTTGTTATGTCTTCCATGCATGTGCCGTGGAGTTTTATTAACCTAATAATAATAGGCGAATTTCTTGACGACCTTCCAGGTGCCTTTCTTTTAGGTCCACACATGTATTCTGTCTTGTGCGCCTAGTCTCTCTCTTAGGGAAAGTTTTACACCCCTCTTGAATCGGTAAAATTGTAGGCTTACGAGACGGGTGAAGATAATTGTCCTTTTCCTTCTTTTGCGTGTTTCTGTCTTTTTTTTTTTTTTTTTTTCAAAGGTGAAGCCCTTGTCCGTGTCATAAAGGCATATTGGGTGAGCAGAGGTTACAGTTCTACTCATTTTAACATCGGCGCTATATGTGAGTGGTCAACTTTACGCCCTGGCCGATTTACACCCTACATATAAACCCGGCACCCATTGAAAAGGTGACCGGATGACTCCGCAGCCTGTTTGGACTTTTAGGAGAAGAGAAAAATCCCTTTTGTATCTTTGGAGGTTGATTGTCATCCTGTAACGCTGTCTCTGACCATTTGCGCTAATAATGCCAAAATTGCTAGAAGAAAGCACTCGGAATAACGGCAAAAGTGCTAGAAGAAATCACATTGAATAATGCCAAAAGGGCTAGAATAAGCCAAGTGTAATAATGCCGATAGGTCTAGAATAAACCAAGGGTCATAATGCCAGAAAAGCAGGCAGAAACGACGTGTAAAAATGCCAGAAGGGCTAGAATAGGCCAGTTTAATGATGCCTAAAGAGCCAGAAGAACACGAGTTTAATATTGCCAGAAAGGCTGGAAGAAACCACGTTTAAGGAGTTACTGAAATTTCGTTAAAGTATTTTGTGCGTGATTACTCTCTGTATTTCTTTACACGGTTGTAATGACGAAGCGATTGTTCACTATTGTGATACATTTGTATAAAATGCCATATGAACTTGATAAAATAATGGAAAGTGATTTTATTTTGCAAATGTCGCTGCTCTCATTTTTTTTGCAGAAATCTTTTTACTGGGGAGTAAAATCTCCAAAGAATGAGTACGAAACTCACATTGAGGCCATTTGTCACTGTTATGGCATTAATTTACCATCCTTATACTCTGTCAAAAGTAAAGTTGTCCCGTGAACACCAGAAAGGTGTAGTGATAGTGGAGGAATTGCTCCACGCATAATCTCGGCGCTAGGTGGAAGTGAGTGGTCAGGTTTACGCCTCGGCCGCCCGCCATACCCCTGCGGATAATTTCGCCCGTGCCCAATGAACAGGACGTTATATGGTCCCCAGGGCCGTTCTGGACGGGCTGACTTCCACCGTTTTTGTGGCGTGTGTTATAATGATTCGCATTGGGGAGAACGAAACACGCAGGCAAATGACATGAAGTGACCGGGGTTTGTGGGTTGTGACACCGTGTATCTTGGTAAGTGGTTATGAACATTTTGGAGGAAACAGATCCATGCATATTTGCGGCTTTGCTCTGAAGGTGGGGGCAGCATGTTTCTCCATATGTAACCACTACCTGACTACAGGATGTCATGAACTAGAAAGCAGCAGTCTACAGTCAATTCCACGTCTTATGTCATAGTATAAAATAACACCGAATTAAGTTTTATTAGTAGTTACAGGAAAAACTGATGTAGAAAAGGGAAGTAAGTAAAAATGGAGAAATGCGGAAAAAAATAGAGAAATACAAAATAAAATAGCAATGAAAGGGTGGTGAGAAAGCTATAAATGACTGTACCATGCACAGTAAGTTCGTATGTAAGGTGCAGGTCATACCGTAGCGTGCCATTGCAGGCACATAAATATATTGCTGTACCCATGCTTAACCTCGGCCCTAGATCCGGGTGGGTGGTCAGCGCCACGCCTCGGCCGCTATAAACCCCAAAACAGCGATTCTTAACCTAAGATACGTGGGTATATTACAGGGGGTCCGTGAACTTGAATGGGGAAAAAATGAAAACTCTATTGTTACTGATGTCTAACGGGAATTTAGCTTTTCATTCAGTAATGAATGTAGGCAACAAAGTAATTTATGGTGTGTAGACTCCAAAAATGTCTTTTAACACCAGTAAATCTTACTATCTCTATTTAAGATTTTAAATACGTTTATCTGAGGAGTCCGTGGGTTTCACTACACTCTCATAGGGGTTCATGGCACAAAAAAGGTTATGAACCCCTGTCCTAGAATGTATCCCGGTGTCCATTGTACAGCTGGCTGTGTGGGCCTCGGGACCGGTCTGGACGGGTACGGAAAATTGCACCCCTCCTTGATTTCGAAGCGCGAGCCGTCCATCCCGTAGTGAGTCGCTATACCGACTACGCTATCCCGGAAATTTGCACGTGCATTAAATTACGTGTATTTCTAAGAAGTTTCTGTGCACTGAGTATAGTTCAGTGACACTACGTGACTCATCTGTTGCTCTCTAAGCGAACGTTGAAATTCGCAGTCAAATCCTGTTACACGTTTCACTTGCAGTATGGGGACTTTCGAGCGGATTTTTTGTCCGCAACTTTTTATCCGCCCCTGTTTTTTTTGTTATGGAAGCAGAAAGGGGCAGTCTGGTGCAATGGCAGAAAAGGCCCCTGTGGCCTGTAAAATCCTTCTTTACGGCTGGGATAATTAGGCATGCGTAACTTTTAGGTGAACGTACTAATTGTCATTTTTTTAAACCACTGTGTGAAGTATGCCAAGCGGTCTGCTGTGTAGAGCAACTAATTCATGTTGTTTTAAGAAGTCAATTTTTTTCCTGCATAGCAGGATTAATTCCAAAAAGTATCCAACTTTAAACGCAGGTAATGTTAGCGAGCCGAAACTGATGTCACCAGGCTGAAGAGTACGCGAATTCGTGTGCGCGTAGATCGGTGTGTTTCTCCAATTGGCGGTGGAGGTGCCAGTATTCTTGTGCTTACGTAAGAATCGCGTCATGTGACCGAGGTAGGAGGACCGTAATGTTTGTGAGCGTCGCGCTGAAGGTTGTCATGCAAAATGACGGGGACTTCGTGGATGTTTTCCTTTTGTAACAGTATTATATAATTTAACAATAGTGTTTAGTTGCGACTGTAATATTTGTGGTTTCTGTTGAATTCTTCAGTTAAAGGACATAGAAACTTATTTCTGGCCCTGATCGGATTTCTAGCGAGTACCACAGATGTAGTCGAACGTGTTTCGGGAAGAATCATGGCATTTGAAAGTGGCATGACGGGTGAAAAACTGATGTGACTTCGGTGGAATGCATGGTCGATACATGCGAAGCAACAGGTGTGAAAGTAGTACTATTCGGATCGGATACTGATCAGGCTGAGAGGCACGCTTGCAGGATGTAGGCCTCTTATTACTTTGCTGGTTTTGGACGGTCAATATAGAAGCTATGATGGACTGAATTATGTTGTTGTATTTCTGAGCTTGCAGTTAAAGCAGCAGTGCGCAGCGTAGAGCAAGTGACGTGTCCTGCAAGTGGAATGCTTTATTAAGTATTACCAATCACAAACGCCGAGACACATTTAACCTGGTGACAAAGAAACGCAACAGATGCATGCTTCTCGTTGACGTTCCTGTAGCGTTGAATGCTCTCGGTTACTATATGTAGAAATAATAATAATAATAATAATAATAATAATAATAATAATAATAATAATAATAATAATAATTCAAGGGGACTCACCATCACCACTGCTATTTTGTATTTGCCTAATCCCTCTCACTGAACAACTGAATAAGTTGAACACAGGATATGAAGAGCACACAACAAAGACCAAAATATCCCACCTACTCTACATGGATGACTTGAAGCTGATTGCTAAATCGGAGGAAGAGATTCAAAAACAGATTCTAACAGTTAAAACATTTAGTGATGATATTCTTATGGAATTTGGACTTGAAAAATGTGCTAAGATTACATTTAAGAGAGGCAAACTAACTCCCAAAATTTAGTAATTGACATTAACAGAGAAATACAAGAGTTAGAACAAAGAAAAACGTAAAGTATGATATGATATATTTGTTAACTGCAATTGGGTAGCCGCCCGGTGGCAGTAGTACAGTACACATATACACACAAACAATACACAGAACGACACAAAACAAACAATACATAGAACAACACAAAAATTAGGAAGAGTGACACAAAAATTAGGAAGAGTGACACAAAAATTGGGGAGAGTACTTAGGGATTGAGGAAGGCGAAGGCATACAACATCAACAAATGAGAGAAAGATTGAAGCAGGAATACAACAGGAGACTAAGAATGATACTGAAATCTGAATTGAACGCGAGGAATACAATTACAGCAACTGGCGCACTAGCAGTTCCAGTATTGAGATACAGTTTTGGTATATTTAACTGCAGAATTGAAGACAAAAAAAATTGACAGAAAAACCAGAAGGATACTAACAATGTATAAAGTGCAGCATCCAAAAGCTGACATAGACAGGCTATGTAAAGAGGAAAGAAGGAGGGAGAGGACTGGTGCAAGTTGAAACGGCATATAAAGCAGAAATAACTAATATTGCAGAATACCTTAACACAAATTATAAAGTAGACCGGTTTGTAAACATTGTTAAAAGCTCTGAAAGCACACACCCAACTATGAACTCAATAATTAAGACAGCAGCAAAGATCACAGAAGAATTAAGTCAACCAAATGAGAAGAGTGACGCAAAACAGGAAGGAATACAACACACAAAGACAAGACTGGGAAAGGTTTTAAAGAACAAATGGAAAAACAAAGGAATGCATGGACAGTACATTAGAAGTATACATAGACAGCTTATTAGTGAAGAAGACACGTTTCTCTGGTTTTCGAAGGGAGACTTAACAGCAGAAACTGAGAGTGAAATAGTAGCAGCACAAGACCAAGCGTTACAAACAAAATATTACGCAACAAGGTACTGAACACAGAGACAGATAGCAAATGCAGACCTTGCCAACAATTCGATGAGACAATAGACTATATAATATCGGCATGCCCAGTACTGGCAAAAGAACAGTAGGGTAAAGGTACCGATTATGAGATACGTTTTTAAACATCATGTAGTATGTCAACCATTCAATATTTTTTACTGCAGACAATGACAGATATTCAAGAAAACATTCTATTTTACTCTGAAACCGTTATAAATACAGTTTGTAGGAGCATACAAGTATCAGAACAAAAAATATGTGGACATGTCACTTTTCTCCAAAATAAAAATGGTGTCTTAATATGAGATAGTAGGTATTTCATGATGTAACTTACAGTTTTACACTTTTTTCTGCAAATGGGGCACAAAAAGTAGTCTTCCTGAACCCCACAGTCTTCATGCGCCCAACGATAGCACCTCACACATTGAGCCCATTTTTCGCTATGCTTCTCATGCCAGAAAAGTCCCTGTGCAGTGTAAGCTCTCTGCATTTCCCTTGCTTATGTTATCACCAGAGTCATCATTTTAAATTCAATTTCCATATCTATTTCACTAGATGACTCTTGTATGCCTACTTTACCCTACTCTGAAGACCTTTTACTCTTTGTTCTAAATAGCCTTTTTATTGCTGGTTTATTTGACAGCGAAAAGAATTTCTGCTACTGACACTCCAGCAACTGCTACCTGTAAGGAGAAGTTGTTAATAGCTTTGCACAACTCGCTCTTGATTATTTTGCTTGATATATGGGAGCGGAACATTTTGGTGTTTGATGAGGAATGGGTCGGACGTCCTATACTTCCCGACCATTCGCGTTTTGGAAAGGAACGTTTGATGTTCCCGATCTTGAAATGTCATTGCCAGCTCCATCAGTACGTTTATCTTGAGATTCGTTCAATCCATGGCATGAAAATTTATGATCTTGGAATATGTGCCTCTTACAGGGAAATGGTCGAGTTTTTATAAATTATTCTACTAAACACGATTAATGGTGGAACGTATGTTTCAGTGGCATTCATAGAGGTGACAACACTGCCAATGTTAGAGAGGCCACTTCTTCCTTGCCCCTCATGCTGACAAATTTACTCTTCCTGTGTTGCACAGTTATAATTCCTGTTTCATCAGCACTGAATATCCTGTGAACTGGATGATTAACCTTTCTTAGTTCAGATTCATAGAAGTCAAAAAACTTTGCCACGTTTTCTGATGTAATACCTTTCACCCGAGCTGCAGAAATGCCTTCAGTTCTCACAGATGTTACTGGCTGCCTTTGTAAAAGGATCGAAGCTATTTCTTCCCAGCTTCTGAATTTTCTTGGTTTAATGGGTGCTTCAAAACATTTCTCATTGCCAACTGAAAAGCCATGATTTTGTGTCCTGACGTCTCAGTCCATAGTAGCTTTGGCCCATAATTATGCAGTACTCCAAAGGTTTATTCTCAAGTGCACTGGGTAGAACAGTTTTTCTTCCTAAATGCACATTTACTATTTCCTCTGGAGAAGGGGATGTAGGTACCTCTCCAGAGTTAGCTCTCGGCACAGAAAAATATTTTGAAGCTCTTAAATAACCCATGTCTCCACTTCTTACAACTCATGCGGCACGACACATTGCCTCCTTACTCCAGTTCTTTCATTTTGTGCTAGGCGACATCTAAACCAAATGTATAAAAACGCTTTTTAAGAAGATGGCATTCTTGACGGCAAAACTGTTTGAAGCAGAGCAATTTAAAGTTTTCTTGTGACAGCAATCTCCTAATATGAGATACTGGTACCAAATATGAGATACTGTCTCATATTAGGTGCCAGACACTCTCTCATGTTAGGGACTCGCCATCTTGAGATGTAAATAATTATTCAGGGTTCGGAACACCTTTTGAAAAGGCAAGTAACTAGCGCATATTGTAGCTAACAATATGAACGTAAATGTGTGCAAATAAATTAAAGTTCTGAATTTACTTTCAGTTAGAAAAACGGATGTACATGGAGCCCCGTAAAAAACTCGAGAACTGAAAAATATGATACGCTCTTCTGTGAACTCTCTCCTGCGACACACAGCTTCCTGTTGCTCACAGATAACTTTTAAGGTCTGAATGAAGCAGGTCACGTGGTTACCACGAGATTTCACCACTTTGGCCACAACTGGGGTGTCTCATATTAGGAACCTATCTCATAATCGGTTCCTTTACCCTACATAACAAGACATGATAGAGTGCACAACTACACTTCAACATATGCAAGGAAACAGGAGTAGAACTGGACAAAAACAATGGTACGAACATGTACCAAAATCAGTAGAAACAAGCCAAGGAGTAACCATATTGTGGAATCAGCAAGTGCAAACTGACAGAACCATTTCCAACAACAAACCAGACATTATAATTCGTGATAATGAAAAGAGAACATGTATGTTAATAGATGTTGCAATCTCAGGAGACAGAAATATGATTAAGAAAGAAGCCGAGAAGATTCTAAAATATAGGACCTTACAATAGAAATACAGTGCATGTGAAATTAAAAACATAGTTGATACCAATAATAACACAGGCCTGCGACCAAAAAACTTTTTTAACCAGAGTAGCTGTTTCTTACGCATTTTTTCGCGCTGATAACGGGAAAAATAGTGAAAAAGTTCCATCACGTACCATTTTCGCACAAATTTCGATTTTCGATTTTGGCACCCAATGGATCACTACAGGGTGCTAAAAATCATTTAAACGGT